>OOAK01002155.1_pt1 | contig 10396 bp, 10 predicted proteins | sample 1671811 | NCBI WGS metagenome assembly OOAK01 (sample SAMN06348195, study PRJEB24527) | human gut metagenome | biome: human gut; feature: ankylosing spondylitis patient; material: feces | host: Homo sapiens | place: China | collected 2015-10 | reverse complement strand
CTCTACCGTTCTTTGTAGAACCAACTCCTTTTTTATGAGCGAAAAATTGAAGGTTCATTTTCATCATTTTTGTTACACCTCCTTAAAGATTACATCTAAATACTGTCCATGTTCTTCTTCTACTGAAGTCAGACCAAGGATCAGTGATCTTAATAACAAGCTCCCCTCTTCGGAAAGCTCTTCCGTAAATACTACGTCAATTTCTGCGTCTTCCTGGTTCACATCAATCTGATAATGATCATCTGTCAGTTCATCCAAAGAATTCACAAAATTAATTACCAGAGCAGACACTGCGGCACAGACAATATCTTGTCCTTCCGCACTGTAACCTGCATGGTCCTGTGAGTGGAAACCTTGAAAGGTTCCATCGACTCTCTGATAGAATGTTATCTTTGTCATAACTCTATCCTCAGGATATTATCCAACGATACTATCGATCTTAACCTGTGTAAATAACTGTCTATGACCGTTTTTCTTATGGTATCCAGTTTTTCTCTTGTATTTGTAAACGATGACTTTCTTACCTTTTCCTTCGCTTACTACAGAAGCTTCAACTTTCGCACCATCAACGGTAGGTGTTCCAACTTTAACAGTATCTCCACCAACTAAAAGTACATTATCAAATGTTACTTTAGCTCCTACTTCAGCGTCAAGTTTCTCAACTTTGATCACGTCGCCTTCGCTTACTTTATACTGTTTTCCACCTGTTGCGATAATTGCGTACATCACGGCACCTCCTATTATCAAATCTCGCCAGCTTTGGTGATTCTCGCATTCTTTAACCTCGCTGTGCGGCATACTCATATATAATAACAGCACTATTTCAATATGTCAATACTTATTTGTCGAAAAATTGGATTTTTTTCTTTTTTTCTTGTGATCTCCATAATTCCGAGCTTTGTAATATCTACAGCAACTGCTTTCTTAGAATCCCCATTTAGATAATGCTGCATTACCTGTAATAATTCTTTCTCATCATCTTTGGACTTCATATCAATAAAATCAATCATGATTATCCCTGATAAATTTCTTAAGCGGATCTGCCTTGCTGCTTCTTTGGCTGCTTCTAAGTTTATTTTCTTAATATGTGCTTCCTGGTTCTTCTTTCCAATGGATTTCCCCGTATTCACATCAATGACTGCCATTGCCTCTGTCTGTTCGATATACAGAAATCCTCCAGACTTCATAAATATTTTACGTTTAAATACCTCTGAAAGATAATGACGAAACCGATATCTTCGTTCAATGTCTCCTGCCATATAAGAACATAAGGATACTTCATAACCTTTTTCTTTCAGCTGTTCCCCTACTTCTTCCTGATCTGTCACAATACGATCGATCGATCCTGGTTTGATATCATGAACCAGAACTTCCAATGCATCGTAATTTGTATCAACAAGATGAGGAGCTTTGCGGTATTGCCTTTTAGATACGATCTCATGATATTTCGCAGACAACTGATCTGCTTCCATAAGAACATCTTCTTTGTCGGCTTTTGCAGCTTCTGTACGGAGAATAAAGCCATATTCCTGTGTCACAAGAGGCTCTGCCATTTCTTTTAATTCCTGTTTTTTTTCTTTCTGATGAATCTTATTGGAAATTCCTACAGACAGCTTATCTGAAGTCAGCACAAGATATTTCCCTGTTAATTCTATCTGATCTGATAGCATCGGACGTTTTTCTTCTGTCGCTTCTTTCTTTATCTGTACCAACACTTCATCACCCGCTTTATATCGCCTATGTCTCATGGAAAGGAAGCCTATTTCGTCTTGATCGAACTCAACAAAAGCCCCATTGATATTCTTGACAACATTTTTTACGACTCCTATGTAAATATTCCCAATATCAACTTTATTCTTCTCACTTACACATTGAAATTCTACCGGATGACCATCTTTTAATAACATACTGACCAGATGATCGCCAAACCTTGTGATCACAATCTCTGTATATGCCATTATTCTTTGATGCTTGGAATTTCTACAACAGGATCTGTTTCTGCTTCGTAGTCGATTCCTTCCTCTTTAAATCCAAACATACGGTAAAAATCTTCCCAATAACCATCAACATCTGCAAGTTCTGAAACATTATCTGTATTGATCTCTTCCCAACGTTTCTTCACTTCATCCTGAATATCATCACGAAGTTCCAGATCATCCATACGAACCCATCCGTGTTCATCCGTGATCGTATCGGCTAATAATCTCTTTTCTTTAAACAGACGTTCAATCTGTTCAATACATCCTTCATGGACATTATTTTCCTTCATGACTTTATATAATACAGACATATACAATGGAACAATAGGAATCGCAGCACTTGCCTGTGTTACCAATCCTTTGTTAACAGAGATCAGCGCTTTTACTCCAACTTCTTTCGTAATCTCATCTGCTGTCTGATGCAGATGTTTCTTTGCAGCACCGATCGTTCCTTCAAAATAGATTGGATACGTAAGTTCAGATCCTATATAAGAATATGCGACAGTACTTGCATCTTCTGATAACACATCTGCATCTTTTAATGCCTGCATCCATAACTTCCAGTCTTCTCCACCCATAACTTTGACTGTAGCCTCTACTTCCTCTTCTGTAGCTGCAGGAATGCTCTTCATACCAATACTGTTATCCTTAAGGTTCAGATTCTTATTTGTAAACTCCTCCCCTGTTGTCTTTAATACAGAACGATATGTCACTCCATCTGGTGTTGTTCTTCGTGGTGCTGCAAGGCTGTATACAACCAGATCCACTTTCCCAAGATCTTTCTTGATCGTTTCGATCGTAAGATTTTTGATTTCTTTTGAGAACGCGTCTCCATTGATCGTCTTGGCATAAACTCCTTCTTCGTTTGCAAACTGTTCAAATGAAGCTGTATTATACCATCCAGGACTTGCTGTCTTTCTTCCATTAGATGGACGTTCAAACATGATTCCAAGGGTATCTGCATGACATCCAAAAGCTGCCACGATTCTTGATGCCAGTCCATATCCTGTAGAACATCCGATCACTAACACTTTCTTCGCATCTCCAGGAATCTCTCCTTGAGCTTTTACATAGGCGATCTGATCTTCCACATTCTTTTTACATCCTTCTGGATGTGCTGTTAAGCATAAATAATCTTTGACTCTCGGTTTAATGATCATAAATTTTTCTCCTTTAAAACATCTGCATCCTATACAGGTGTATTGTTTATTATCAACTTATTCCTTCAAATTATAATATGTATCGGTTTTATCTGTCAAATTTTTATAATACACTTTTTCAAATTTTGTTGGTTATCTTGGAAAGTTTTCAAAACTTTATTCTCAGCATCAAAAGAAGAAGGTATTTCTTTTTTTTAAAATACCTTCTTCTTATCCTCTTTATTTAACGATTCTTCGTACTGTTACGATTCTTCTGTATCTTGCATTGTTTGAAATCTTAATTCCACCTCTTGGATATGGTGCTGAATTACTTGCATGTACGATCTTGTTGCTTCCCATATAGATTGCAACATGTCCGCTATAGCAGATTAAATCTCCTGCCTGAGCATTCTTGATCCCACCTTTTACTTTCTTACCATATCTTCTCTGTGCACTTGAGGAATGTGGAAGACGCTTTCCGAACTTCTTGTAAACTCCTCTCGTGAATCCTGAACAATCTGTTCCGTTTGTAAGACTTGATCCACCGTATCTGTATCTATTCCCTACAAAGTTTTTTGCATATTCAACAACTGCATCTCCTTTTTCTGATGCTTTTACTTCTTTTGAACTTGTATGTACACTCATTGTAACTGCGGCCGATGCCATTGCTACTAACATCATCACTCTTAAAATAACTCGTTTCATATTAACTCCTGATATATTACAATTTTAAATTTATTTCAAATATTTCTTTCAACAGTTGATATTGTACGATAAAGAGCAACAATTGTCAATAGTTTTTTAAGATTATTTCAGTTTAGTTAATATTTTTGTAACATTTCCGTTTTTTCTCTTTAATAAATCAAGATGTCGTTTTACAAGATTTAGTTCGTGTCTGGTAATATCCTTGTTACTGTACCTTGCTTTCTCTATGATCTCTGACGTCATGGAATTGCTGTTATTCCTTGATTTTGCGCCATTTTCAGCATATTTTTCTAACTGTTTTTCATAAAAAAGTACTTTTTCTTTATTTGTCATTTGATTCCATTTTCTTTTCTTTTGTAACAATTTTATGAACGCAAAAATCACTGCTAATATTATGACGATTGGAATCATTTGAAACATTTTCTTTACATTTGTTACGAATTGTTTTTTATTTGGTACAATCGCATTTCGTTGTTTTTCTTCCTGTTCCACATGTTTATATACACTTTCTCCAGTATCTCTTCCCGTTACTTCTACCGGAATCCATCCGATATGTTCAATATAAATTTCTGTCCATGCATGTGCCTCATAATCTGTCACCTGTGCTTTTCCAAGTCTCCACTGATCTGCACGGATCTTATATCCTTCTACATATCTGGCCGGAATTCCTGCTTCCCTGAACAAAAAAACTGCCGCTGATGCAAACTGGGTACAAAACCCTCTTTTTCTCTCCGTTAAAAATTCATTTACCGGATCCTTATCCTGTCCTGTTAAACCTGGTCGGTAAGTATATTGATAATTATTTTTTAAAAATTTTTGAATTTCTTCTATATTATATAAGATACTATTTTCTTTATTTACATGGCAACTCAACTGCTTTATTGTCTTCTTTATCTCTTCTGGAATCTCCAGATAATTCTGCTGTACATAAGTTCCATACTCCTGCATAGAACGAACATAATTCTTTTCAAGCTCTCCCGCATTTTTCAACACAGACATCACGTCAAATCTCTGACTGATATCTAACAGGTTCTTGTTATTCTTGATCTGATAATAAGAAGTTGTATACTCCGTATCTGCTGTATTACGTTCTATCACACTGTCTCCAGCTGCATTTCCATTAATTCTGCTCGCATCTGAAAAATATGGTATTAATAAGAAACTCTCCTGCATCTTCTGATAATGAATCTTTATTTCTCTCTTTTCAGAAAATGCAATATCTTTTGGTGTCTGAATATATCCTTTCTGATAAACAGCAAAATCCTGCATAGAGAGATCTGGAAATAAATATGGCAGTTCCTGTGCCATTTCTCCACCGTAGACCAGGGTATTTTTCTTTTCCTTTGTCCATTCTCCATCTTTATATCTGCCACTAACAAATCCCTTCAGATACAGATCTGCATTTTCCGGGGCATACACCAGAAATAATTTTTCTCCTTTTGGAGAAACTTCTCCTACACTTCGAAGCTTTCCATTCCCAATTCCTCCGACTGCAAGATAGCCTTTTCCCTGTGTCCATTCCCTGATCTGTATCAGAATATTTCGTTTTATCATCGTATCTGTGGGTACATTCGTCTGATCATAAAAAAACAAAGGTACTGCGGCAGCCAGAAACATAATATACAATCCTGCCGCAAATCCTTTTTTTCCTTTTCGTATACTAAAATAAACAATCCATGAACCTAAAAACAAGAAAAACGCTGCTGAAATTCCATATGGCGCGATCATTAAAACGGCCATTTCCATAAGACCGGTTGTAAGAAACAAAGTCAATGGACGACATCTTAATATTCCAAGCACAATTCCTGCCACCAGCACAAAAAACAAAACTGCCAGTACGCTGTCCCTTCGACTATGTTCTAACGTCACCGAAATGTAATAATAAAATCCAAGATCCATACTCTGATTCAATGCTTCTGCCATCTTATTATTGATGATCTGAAATCCATTGATCAGCTGTCTGTGTGCAAGCATGCAGTATATGATACATATCACAACCATGACTACAATATTTCTCTTATTCTGATCAAGCAATCTACACATTCCGAGAAACCAAACGACACTTCCCATCACAAAAAGCCACTGAAACCTTGAAATCCGAAATCCAGCAAATATACTCCATACAACAGATGCAAAAGCCACTGCCATCATGATATATTCAATTTTTATTTTTTTATATCCACACATTATAACTCCATATCATATAAAAATTTCTGCAGATCTTGTCCTTTTTCACAAAGTGGAATCTTATAAAGATGCTCCATCGGATCCGATGACAATTCATATTTTCCACAAAAAATATCCGTAAACAATTCTTCATATTGTTCTATATGGCAAAGCAGATATTTATGCTCCCCATAATAGATTTCCTGTATAACTCCCTGCGATTTCAAAAAGAAAGAAATAGAATAAAAAGCTGCCATATAATCAGAAATACGGTCTTTTTCTATATCATCCAACGATAATCCGATCTTCACGCGTTCTTCTTCCTCTTCTTCATTTTTTCTCACCCAAAGTCCACCTGTCGCAGCATAGAGGTTCCAATGAACTCTTGAAATCCGATCTCCTTCCTGATATTTCCTGACTCCATCGTATTCAAAACCTTGTTCCATAAGATCTCTTCTTGCGATCTTTTCCTGCATAAATCCCATTTCATATCGTTTTGGCATAACAAGAAAAGATATTTGTTTGTTAAATTCTTTTTTTACTTTATACATTCCTGTAAGATCTTCCCACGAAACTGAACAAATCTGAATATGATAACTGTCACATTCCGTGATCATTTCAGACAGTGTGATCGAATCTCCTTCTTGTGGATTCCATACGATATTTTTCTTCTTTCGCATTCTTTGTTTTCGAAACTTGGATGTCATTTCATATTCCAATCGGAATGTATAGCTGTTTATCTTTGATGTAATTCCATGAATCCTCAATCGTATCTCTGCTTCATCGCCTTCTGTAAGTACTAATGAATCCATTTCTATGGTTAATATCATCTGTTTTTGTTCTGACTGACACCTGCAGACAGAATAAGCCAGCACAACAAATAAGGATGCCATAAGGCACCCTCCAATGAAATTTCCATAAATGATCCAATATATAAGCGCAAATATTATGACAAAAAAATACATCTTTATCCTTTCTGATTTCCTTTTGGAAGTGGTATCTTATAAAGAATCGCTTTTAAAATCTCTTCTTTCGTTTTCCTCTGAACCTTCGCTTCCTTGCTTCTGATCACCCTATGCTCGATAGTTTCAAAGAAAACATCTTTCACATCCTGTGGTATTACATAATCACGTCCCTCAAGATATGCATTTGCTTTTGCCATCGATAAAAGTGCGATCGTTCCTCTTGGACTGATTCCAAGTTCTAAGTCTCTGGATCTTCTTGTCTCATTCGCAATCTCGACAATATATCTTAAAATATCTTCATGCACAAATAATCGTGCAGCTTCTTCTCTTGCTTTTCGCAATTCTTCCACCGAGATCTGTTCTTCGATCCCAGAGGTCGTCATATCCACACTTCCTTGTGCTAACATCTTGATCTCACTCTCCATATCCGGATATCCAAGAGATGTCCGGATCATAAATCGGTCTAACTGTGATTCTGGAAGCGAGTGTGTTCCAATAGAACCAAAAGGATTCTGCGTTGCAATAACGATATACGGATCTGGAAGATCTCTCGTAATACCATCTACCGTGATCTGTCCTTCTTCCATTGCTTCTAGAAGTGCCGACTGTGTCTTCGGTGATGTTCGGTTAATCTCATCCGCCAGCAAAAGATTCGTCATCGCTGCTCCTTCTTTGAATTCAAATTCTTCACTACCCTGATGATAGATAGAAAATCCTGCAATATCCGTTGGCATGATATCCGGAGTAAACTGAATCCTTTGATAATCCAGTCCCAATACCTTTGAAAAGGCTAATGCAAGTGTTGTCTTTCCTACACCTGGAATATCCTCGATCAAGATATGTCCTCCTGCAAGGATCGCTGTCATGATCTGATGCACCGTATGACCTTTTCCTTCCATAACACGGTTGATCTCATCCATTGCTCTGACTGCTTTTTTGTACATAAAGAAATTATCCATCTTATCTTCCTCGTTTTGCAGTTATAACAATGATCATCATAGCAAGTGCAAGGCTTATTGCTGCTCCTGCAAGTCCAATATATCCATTTCCTGTAATTCCTGACAAAATATATCCAACACTTGCACAAAGTGCCACTGTTAATGCATATGGCATCTGTGTTGCCACGTGGTCTATGTGCCTACACTGCGCTCCCGCAGACGAAAGAATCGTTGTATCAGAAATCGGTGAAATATGATCTCCACAAACAGCTCCTGCAAGAATCGCTCCTACACAAACTGACATCATCATATAATTAGCACTTAAGATCGTAACAGAAATTGGGATCAAAATTCCAAATGTTCCCCATGATGTTCCTGTTGCAAATGCAAGTCCACATCCTACTACAAATATAACCGCAGGAAGGAATATTGCAAAACCTTCAGCACTATTCTTCATTATTACTTCAACAAATTCTGCTGCTCCTAAACTACTTGTCATGTTCTTTAATGTCCATGCAAATGTTAAAATAAGAATTGCAGGAACCATTGCCTTAAATCCTTCCGGAAGGCAATCCATACACTCATTAAACGGTAATATTCTTCGTACAACGTAAAATACTAATGTAATAACAAGTGCAAATATACTACCTAATGCTAAACCAACTGATGCATCACTATTTGAAAATGCTGTCACAAAATCTGTACCTGAGAAAAATCCTCCCGTATAAATCATGCCAATAATACAGCATATAATAAGTGTAATTACAGGAACTACAAGGTCACATACTTTACCTTTTTTCTCTTTTCCTTCATTATCAATTTCTTCATATATTTTTAATATGTTTTTTCGCTGGTTCATTATAATTCTGACTCTCAATAGCAAACTTTATATTTTGAAAAGACAACTTTTTACTCTCAATAGTTAACTTTTCAGACAAATAGGCATCTTTTTCAACGTTGAAATTATAAATGACTGCGTGCAACACAAAAGCATTTGTATGATAAACTGAAAGCTATTGGTGGATATACATTCTAGTCATATTGGGTTCTCCATCTCCCTGTACCATGCACAAAAATTCCCAACCGTATCTTTCATAGAAACTGGTATGGTCTGTAATCAAATAGACAGGTGTTATGTTTTTTGATTTTAAATCTTCTACAACCATATTAAGCAGATGTCCTGAGATGCCCTGACATCTATATTCCTCTTCTGTGTAGACTGCACAAACATTCGGAGTGAGATCTTTTCGAGCATGGAAATCGTTCTCGATTACTCCCAGCCCACCTACAATTTTATTTTCATCCAAGCAAATATACCAACCATATTCTGTTTTCTTATTCAGATAATCTTCCATACATTCAAGATAAGCTTCTGTTGGAACTCCCCATTTACTGTGAAACCATTCAGCTGCACAATTTTTTAGTTCTGGCTTTTCTCTTAAAGAAATATATGTGTAATTTTTCATTTTTTCACCATAATCCGTTTTCAAATTTCTTTATCTCTACAAATTTTTATCTATATATTTAAAATAAGGTTTCTTATTAACTTCTGTGCTATGTTCCAAATACCATTTAACACTATCCCTCAATCCGTCTTCTAATGATATGGTTTCTGGGTATATTTTGTTTTGACGCGATACATCCAAATAGTACTCATAGTTGTAAAAACTGAAATAATTTCGCTGTTCAATATCTTCATAAACATTTACAAAATCCGGTATTTTTCCTAAGCTTTCATAGCATTTTGTGACCCAATCTTTAATAGAAACTGCTTCAACATTACCAACATTTAAAATACGCTCTTGTGGCTTGTCTTTAATTATTACCTCCATCAACCTGCATAAATCTTTTACATGAAAGAATTGTAATTTCATACTGCCATCTTTAGGTAAATAGAATTTTCTGTCCGCCAAGGCGCAATCAAATACAAAAGCCTCTCTATACACGTTATTCATTGGTCCATATAAATAAGGCGGTCTTAATATATATGCATCTTTCACTCTTTCAAGTAATGCCTTTTCAGCTGCTATTTTATCGGTTCCATATGAACCCCAAAATTTATTTTCGGATTTCTCTGATTCTTCCAGGAATGGCTGAACACCATACTCAGGATAAACGGCACTTGAACTAATCATAATATACTGATCAAAAGAACCCAATTCCCTAACAAAATCAATTATATCGTTATCATTATAGGCTGTTATATCCGCTACAACATCAAAGAATGTATCCTTTAATACACCACCCAAATTATGCCTATCTCCTTCAATGAGTTTTACACCCTGAACTTGTGGCTTAGAATTTCTGTTAAGTACAAAAACTTCATAACCCATATTCACAAAATATTCTGCCACATATTTACTTACAAAAGTTGTTCCGCCTGTCACTAATATCTTTTTCATAAAATTCTCCTTTACACAAAAAATTCGATTGATCAGATTCATAAAACACTATTTTCCGTAATTGTATCATAATCGCATAATCCAGAAAAGTAATTATTTTTT
>OOAK01002144.1_pt1 | contig 10420 bp, 12 predicted proteins | sample 1671811 | NCBI WGS metagenome assembly OOAK01 (sample SAMN06348195, study PRJEB24527) | human gut metagenome | biome: human gut; feature: ankylosing spondylitis patient; material: feces | host: Homo sapiens | place: China | collected 2015-10 | reverse complement strand
AACCTATTAGGTGTGTTATTATATAAGAAAACGAGGTTGCGCGCAACCTCGTTTTCTTAAGTCAGACAGCCTTTTACCCAAAGCTGCCGCTTACAAAGGAAGTACCTAACTCCAAGCGTTACGGCCTAAGGCTTTCGATCTTCCTCGAGAAGGGGCTCCGACGGTTCGGAGCCCCTTTTTTCGTTCCTGCGCAAGGCGTTTTGAGATTTTCAAAGCTTCTTCCCGAAAAATTTCAGAAAATTTTTCCGATTTTTCCCACACTTCTCGGGAAAATGCTTATACTGCGTTCGCAAACCAATCCCGCGCCCTCCCGACGCATCGATTTCGCTCCTCGCCGAGCTTGAGATCTGCGGCGGATTTCCAAGGGCCCCTTCGGGATTTTCGGGGTTTGCAGTGAATGCGCGCTGCACCGATGCTCGGCGCGCTTTTTGCTACCTGCACGCCCCTCTGAATCAAATAAGACTGCGGACGGCCTTGCCGTTTGCCGATTTTTTTTTGTTCTCAGAGGTAGTTATGCGTCTTCTTCAGAAAGCCCTCACCTTCGACGACGTTCTGCTCGTCCCCGCCCACTCGACCGTCCTCCCGCGCGACACCGTCCTCTCCACGAAGATCTCCCGTGGCCTCACGCTCAACATCCCGATGGTTTCCGCCGCCATGGACACGGTGACGGAAGCGAACCTCGCCATCGCGCTTGCGCAAGAAGGCGGCATCGGCTTCATCCACAAGAACCTCTCGGCCGACCTCCAGGCCGCCGAAGTCGCCAAGGTGAAGCGCCATGAAGCGGGCGTCGTCGCCGAACCGATCACGATCGGTCCCGACATGCTCGTGGGCGACGTGATCCGCCTCGCTCGTGAACACCGCATTTCCGGCCTTCCCGTCGTCGACGGCAAGAAGGTCCTCGGCATGGTCACGAACCGCGACCTCCGTTTCGAAACCCGCATGTCGATCCCCGTTCGCGAAGTCATGACGCCGCGCGAACGTCTCGTCACGGTCCGTGAAGGCGCCTCGCTCGAAGAAGCCAAGGCCCTCATGCACCAGCACCGCCTCGAACGCGTTCTCGTCGTCGACGGCGACTTCAACCTCGCCGGCCTCATGACGGTGAAGGACATCACGAAGGCCACCGACCACCCGTTCGCCGCCAAGGACGCCCAGGGCAAGCTCCTCGTGGGCGCCGCCGTCGGCGTGGGTGCCGGCACCGAAGAACGCATTGAAAAGCTCGTCGACGCCGGCGTCGACGTCATCGTGGTCGACACCGCCCACGGTCACTCCGAAGGCGTTCTCAACCGCGTCAAGTGGGTCAAGGAACACTATCCCAACCTCCAGGTGATCGGCGGCAACATCGCCACCGCCGCCGCGGCTCTCGCCCTCGTTGACCACGGCGCCGACGGCGTCAAGGTCGGCATCGGCCCGGGCTCGATTTGTACGACCCGCATCGTCGCAGGCGTCGGCGTTCCGCAGATCTCGGCCGTCTCCAACGTCGCCAAGGCCCTCGAAGGCACGGGCGTTCCCCTGATCGCCGACGGCGGCATCCGCTTCTCGGGCGACATCGCCAAGGCCATCGCCGCGGGCGCCAACGCCGTCATGATGGGCGGCATGTTCGCCGGCACCGAAGAAGCCCCGGGCGAAGTCATCCTCTACCAGGGCCGCTCCTACAAGTCCTACCGCGGCATGGGCAGCCTCGGCGCCATGGGCAAGGGCTCGGCCGACCGCTACTTCCAGGACAACAACCAGGGCAACCTCGACAAGCTCGTTCCGGAAGGCATCGAAGGCATGGTCCCCTTCAAGGGCTCCGTCTCCTCGATCATCTATCAGATGCTCGGCGGTCTTCGCAGCTCCATGGGCTACTGCGGCTGCCGCACGATCGACGAAATGCGCACCCGCGCCGAATTCGTCGAAATCACCGCGGCCGGCATGCGTGAATCGCACGTCCACGACGTGAAGATCACGAAGGAAGCCCCGAACTATCGTCAGGAACACTGATCGAACGGGCCGATCCGCTGAGGATCACCGGCTTTCTTTCGGCGGATCGGTCCTTCGGGACCGGTCCGCTTCGTTTTTCTCCCCCGTGAATCCCCTAGAGAGGCGCGGTTTCTGCTAAAGTCTCCCCTGTCTCAAATTCGGCCGATTCACGTTGCACAATCGGCTCGGCCACCGATTTTTCCATTCTTAGGTCAAACGCATCCATGTCTCACGACCGCATTCTCATTCTCGACTTCGGCAGCCAGGTGACGCAGCTCATCGCCCGTCGCGTGCGCGAAGCCCACGTTTACTGCGAAGTTCACCCCAACGACGTCTCCGCCGACTTCATCCGCTCGTTCAACCCGAAGGGCATCATCCTCTCGGGTTCGCACATGAGCGCCTATGAAGAGTCGAACGACCAGGCGAGCGAAGCCGTCTTCACCGCGGGCGTTCCCGTCCTCGGCATCTGCTACGGCATGCAGACGATGGCCCAGCAGCTCGGCGGCAAGGTCGAGTCGGGCGCCAAGCGCGAATTCGGCTACGCCGAAGTGCGCGCCCACAACCACACCCGTCTTCTCGAAGGCATCGAAGACTTCAAGAGCGAAGACGGCCACGGCATGCTCAAGGTCTGGATGAGCCACGGCGACAAGGTTACGGAACTTCCCCCGGGCTTCAAGGTGATGTGCTCGACGCCGTCGTGCCCGATCGCCGGGATGTGCGACGAATCGCGCGGCTTCTACGCCCTGCAGTTCCACCCCGAAGTGACCCACACCGTCAAGGGCCGCGCCATGCTCGAGCGCTTCGTCCTCGACATCTGCGGCTGCCAGCCCGACTGGATCATGGGCGACTACGTCGCGGAAGCCATCGCCAAGATCCGTGATCAGGTCGGCGAAGAAGAAGTCATTCTCGGCCTCTCGGGCGGCGTCGACAGCTCGGTCGCCGCGGCCCTCATCCACCGCGCCATCGGCAAGCAGCTCACCTGCGTCTTCGTCGACAACGGCCTCCTTCGCAAGAACGAACGCGAACAGGTCCGCGAAACCTTCGAAAAGAACATGGGTCTCAAGCTCGTCGTCGTCGACGCCGTGGACCGCTTCATGAACGCGCTCGCGGGCGTCACCGATCCCGAACAGAAGCGCAAGATCATCGGCCGCGAATTCGTGGAAATTTTCCAGGAAGAAGCCTCGAAGCTCACGCAGGCCAAGTGGCTCGCCCAGGGTACGATCTATCCGGACGTCATCGAATCCGCCGGCGCCAAGACGAAGAAGGCCAAGACCATCAAGTCGCACCACAACGTGGGCGGCCTTCCCGACACGCTTCACCTGAAGCTCCTCGAACCGCTGCGCGACCTCTTCAAGGACGAAGTCCGCGAACTCGGCGTCGAACTCGGCCTTCCCGCCGAAATGGTCTACCGTCATCCCTTCCCGGGTCCGGGCCTCGGCGTTCGCATCCTCGGCGAAGTGAAGCGTGAATACGCCGACCTTCTCCGTGAAGCCGATGCGATCTTCATCGAAGAACTCCGCAACGCCGGCCTCTACGACAAGGTGAGCCAGGCCTTCGTGGTCTTCCTCCCGGTGAAGTCCGTGGGCGTCATGGGCGACGGCCGCACCTACGAATGGGTCGTGAGCCTGCGCTCCGTCGAAACGTCCGACTTCATGACGGCGCACTGGAGCCACCTCCCGTACGACCTCCTCGGCAAGGTGTCGAACCGCATCATCAACGAAGTGCGCGGCATCAACCGTGTCGTCTACGACGTCTCCGGGAAGCCCCCCGCCACGATCGAATGGGAGTGAGCGCCGCCAGAGAAATAACAGGCGACCTCTAGCGCTTTGAACCCCTTGTGACATTTGTGCCACAAGGGGTTTTACTATATCTGCATAGCGAGATTTAGCGGTAATGGGAGGCAGTGAGAAGGGCTTTTGTAACGGTATTGGTAACGGTATTGGCGTCAGGTATCATCCGTGAAAAAGGCGCGATACCGTTACAGAACTCCAGAAAACCTCCCGTAACGGTATCAAATTCGTCTTATTTCCATTGCAAGGCAATGACTTCACCTTTAGGTACCAAAATCGGTCGTTTTGGGGCTTTATCCCTTAGCCGATACCGTTACAAGGAACACTCAGATGCTGACTGACGCTAAGTTGCAGGCGATTTCGAGGAACACCGATACCGTTGCGGCACGATATGCGGACAAAGATGGGCTTTACGCCAAGGTGCTTTCGACAGGGAAAATCTCCTTCCGCTGGGACTTTTACATGGGTGGTCGCGGAGGACGTAGAGGGACGTGCACATTTGGTCTGTACCCCGACGTATCCCTGAAGCAGGCCCGTTTGATGCTCGCTGAAGCCAAGAAGGACGTTGCGTCCGGCATCGATCCCTCTCGCAAAAAGGTCCTGCAAAGGAAATCCTTCAAGAGTTCCGGCACCTTTGATGAGTGGTGGAACAGCTACCTTCAGAAGGCACAAATCGCCGAAAGCACCAAGCAAATGAAGATCGCCGTCTACCGACGGGATCTCAAGAAGGCGTTCGGGAATTTGAAGCTGTCCGAAATTCGTTCGGAAGACCTTCGAGCTCTGTGCGACAAAATCGTGGATCGCGGTGCTCCCAGTGTTGCCGTTCACGCGCGCGACATTGTCTTGCAGGTTTTCAAGTGGGCGCAATTGCGCGGGGAAAAGGTAGAAAATCCCGCAGAAAACGTCCCGCCCACCTCCATCGCCCGCTTCCGCCCCAGAGATAGATCGCTCTCGCCTAGCGAGATCGGTATCGCGTTGAAGTGCTTCGACTACGTTGGGGCGAATCTTGCAGTAAAAGCCGGCGCCAAATTACTCCTTCTCACGTTCGTTCGCAAGAGCGAACTCGCAGAAGCAAAGTGGTCGGAAGTTGACTTCGAGAAGGAGGTCTGGGTGATCCCCGCAGAGCGAATGAAAAAAAGACAACCTCACGTCGTCCCTCTGTCTTCTCAAGCCATTGACCTCTTCATCGCCTTGCGGTCTCTATCCGGCTCTAGTCCGTACGTTCTACCCAATCGTTATGACACTTCCCGCCCCATGTCCAGCGCGACGTTCAATCGTTTCCTTGATCAGGTGAGCCTTGCCGCTCAGGAGCGAGGCCTCTCACTGGCTCACTTTGGACCGCACGATCTTCGTCGTACAGCTTCAACCATCCTGCACGAAGAGGGTTTCTCCTCCGACTGGATCGAAAAGCAATTGGCGCACGAGCAACGCGGCGTCAGAGCCGTGTACAACAAAGCGCAGTACATCGACAAGCGTCGTTCCATGATGCAATCATGGGCCGATCTCGTCGACTCCTACGAGCTCCAAGCGAGAGCAGAGTAGAATCCAACTAGGCTTGTAAGCCCTGAGTGACTCAATCGCTCAGGGCTTTCTCATTTCTTCTTTCGCTCCCCATCACTGTCCTGATGGCGTCAATGTCCGCTGCGTCTTCGATGCGAACTCGTGCGCCCTCTGCAAGAAGTCCTGCACTCTCGTCGAGAAGTCGAGTGCACTCTCCGAGCGATCGCGCACAAGGTGTGCAGGGATCTCCGGGGGCTCCGGACAGCTGACCGCGGAGGGCGGCGTTTTCGTCGCGCAGGCTCCGAGCGAGAGAATCAAGATCAGCGACACGCCGATCCGCTTCACGATGCGCGGCGTCGCGCTCCTCCCATGCCGCCACAAGAGACTGTCTGGCGATTGCTTCTTTCCCACGAAATTCCTCCTCCAAAAGCTGTGCGCGGACGGCGTAGTCCTCGCGAAGTTGCGCGATGTCGCGCCCGTACAGGGCCGCCGCGACCTGATAGCCGCCCAGAAAGCAGGCGACGGCGCCGATCGCAACCACACCTAACTTTAATGCAGTAGATATTTGCATATTTAAAAGAGATTGTGTATACTACACAACGTTGATTACATTCTAAGGAGCTCTATGAATTCAGCTGAAGTAATCAACGCACTTAAGCGAAGTGGATGGCAACTAGACCGAGTTCGAGGAAGTCACCACATCTTCAAAAATCCGAACAAGCCCGGTCACGTCACGGTCCCGCATCCTAGGAAGGACTTGACGATGAGAACGCTTAAAAGCATTGAGCTTCAAAGCGGATTGAAACTTAAGTGATAGTTGATCGGGTGGGGTGAGTTTTCATCCCACCCTTATGTTTTAGGAAAGGTACGCAGAAATGAAATATCCGGTTGCAGTGTGGGAGGAAAACGGTGTTTATTCCGCAGTCGTCCCCGACCTCCCCGGCGTAATCACCGAAGCAGATTCAATTGAGGATCTCGAAGACTCCGTGGTCGAAGCCGCTTCTGGATGGATGGAAGCAGAGCTTGACGATGGGCGCTCGATTCCGAATCCCTCTCCAATCTCCTCATTGAAGTCAAACGAGGAATTTAAAGATTGCTTCTGGTTGCTTGCGGAAATCGATCTTGAGGCATTGTCAGACAAGGTAGAAAGGCTCAACATCTGCCTCCCCTCCAGAGCCCTTCGTCGTCTTGATTTCTTAGCTTCTAAGGCAGGAATCTCGAGATCTGGCTATCTTGCAAAAACCATCTACACCATAAGCGCGTAACCAAAAGAGCCCGCCTCGTGCGGGCTTTTTCTTTGCCTGTCACTCATCCGTGCACAGCCGGAACTCGTCCTTGCGGCGATTCGCAAGGCCTTGGACCCTTTGCTTCTGCACGAAGACCCACCTTTCCAGCTCTTTGCACGCGCCTTCGTAGTCGCCGGCGTTGAGCTTCTTCACGAGCGTCGAAGTGCAGAAGTTCTCCCCGCCAACATTGAAGGCAAAAGACGTAAAGGCGTCGTACTCCCCTTGCGACAGAGGAACCTTCACGCATCTTCCGATTGCACTTTCCGCGACCCCCACGTCTCTCATGAGACGCTCAAGAGCCTTCGGCACCGTGATGGTGTCGCCCATCCTCACCCCTTCCGTCGATCCAAAGCCGATGGTCGGAACATCCCCGGGTACGGGGATGTACGCATGATCGGAAAAGCCTTCCCACTTCGCGATCGTAAGAAGACCGATCGCAGAAAGGGAAAGACCTGCCACTGCAAAGCGTCCTTTCATCACTCCTCCTTTGCGCCACGCTTCGAAAGCTCGGTCTGAAGACGCACGACTTCACGCTCCAGGTCGCGGATGCGCATCTCCTGGATCTTTTGCGTGATCTCGCTGTCCTGGACGAGAGAGACGCAAAGACCGACTTCTTTTCGGTGCCCCCACATCTTTCGAAAGTACCTCACCGTCTCCCACACCTTCGGCAAGCTGTAGAAGACCATCATCGCGATATAGATGAGCGTCCCATAGGTAATCAAATCCTGGACGGACGTTGAAAGCATCTCCGCCGCCCCTGCGCCTACGGCCACGCCCGGGGACGCCTTTGCGAGGCCCGTCGCCCCGCTCGCCCCAAAGCTTGAGGCCACCTGCTTGATCGTGATCGGCCCTCGCTCTTCTTGCATGCGCCTCTCCCAAAAAGATGAAAAAGCCTCGGCACGCGCCGAGGCGTCGTTGTTGTCAGAAGAAACGGCCCCAGACGAAGCCGAGCCCGAAGCCGATCACGAGACCAGCCACCGTGCCGAGCACGGCCCAAAGGAGCCGCACCTGGCGTCGAGCGGAGTTCGGGTGCTCTGCGGCCGTCTCCGTCCACTCGGCCTTGGCTTCGTCGAGCTTTTCCTGGACGGCCTGCTTGGCCTCCTCGACGCTCGCCACGACCTCAAGGCCGAGCTCCTTCGCCTTGCCCTTGAGCTCGTCCATGAGCTTTTTGATCTCCTCGACCTTCGCGTCCTTTTCGGCCACTGCGCCGTCAAGGTCCTTCTGAGCGGCGTCCACCGCCGCCTGCGCATCCTTTAGCTCGAGCATCGCCTGCTCGACAGTCTTTTCTTCTGCCACCTTTCACTCCTTTTCGACGAACTTGTCGACGTTTGTGCCAAAGAAAGGGTTCACCATCGCCGTCCACTGGACGACCTGATCCGTCACCGAGTCTTCGAAGTCGAAGAGCTTCCACCCGAGATTTACTCGGAGGCACCTCTGCGGCCAAAAGCGGTACTGAACGACGCCGTAGAGCTGGAAGGCGATCGTCTTGCCGTCCCGCTTCACCTGCTTCCACTGCCACCCCGACCGCGGAGGCTTCGCGCCCACGTCCCGATCGCCCTCAAAGATGAGCGTGTCGGTCGAGCGGACCTCGACGCCGAGCACGTCGATGTCAAAGCCGTAACAGACATTCCTCCAAAACCACGCCACGCGTCGGCAATACGTGTCCCACGCCCCTGTTCCAGGATGCCGCTCCCAATGTGCCTCGTCCCCATCGCATGGGTTGTCGGGAGTCTGGAACCAGGAAAGCCAGTCGGGCAGATAGCCGTCATCCTGCACGAAGAAGGGCAGCACCGGCGCCAGAAGCCGCCCGACGACGGCCATAAAAAAGGACGGCAAAATCATGGCCGCCCACTTCAGAAAAATCATTTCTTTCCCCCACATCAAAAGAGGGCCGCCCCGAAGAGCGACCCTCTGTCACACGGCACGAAGTCACATGGCTTGAGCCTGCGCCTTCGCCTCCTCTCTCGCGGCCTCTGCCGCCTCTTTCTTCTCTTTCGCAGTCAGCTGCAACTTCCGACGCGGGCACGTCTCGCGCGTGCAAATGCCAGCCTCGTCCAACTGCGCCCCGCAAGCGGGGCAGTATCGTTTGAACACAATTCCCATTTCACACTCCTTGAGTCATAAGGGCCCGATATTCGGCCTTCAGAGAGGCCAACTGCTCCTCGTCGCCCTGAAGAATCGCGGTGGCCAGGCGATCCTTGAGCGCATTTGTCTGCGAGTCGAAGTCGCTGATGGCGGCCTCCGCCGCCTGCGCCTCCTTCTCTTCCTCAGGAATCTTCACGACGATCCACTCGAGGTTCTCGCCTCGCTCAAGGCGGTACTCCTCCGAACCCTTCGTCAGTTCTTCGTAAAGCTTGCGAAGCTCGTTGCACCGGGACGTGGTCGACTGGTGCGACACAGGGCCGAGCGCAGCGCATTCTGCGGCCGTGGTCGGCTTCGCCTCCTCTACCCACTCAGTGCCTGTCCACCGTGCGAAGCTCTTCGTCAAGTCGATTCCAGCCGGCAACGGGGTTTCGACGACATCGTCGGCAAGGAAAAGGCCTTCGCCGACGCCTATTTGCTTCTCACCTTCGAAATACCTGTCTTCATCCACATATGGGTAGAAAACCCACTTAATTCCCATGCCTCAAACCTCCAAAAAGATTGCGGCACTTAGTCCGCGAGAAAAAAGATTCACCGTAGCCCTTGGTGGCGGGCTGTCGGTGAAAGTCCAACCCACCGGAACGAAAAGCTTCGTCCTCCGAATCGCCAAGGACGGAAAGGTCCGAGATCACTTTCTCGGGCACTTCCCCGCTTTGACTCTTGCGCAAGCCCGTCAGCTTGCGCGGAGAAAGAAAAAGGAGGCGGGACAAAATCCGCCTCCTGGGTACACACTTCGCGACGCATTCAAGCTTTGGTGCGGCCTGAAGCGCGGGCGAATCGTGAGCTATCAGGACGAACGACGACGCCTCGAGCGCTACCTAGTCGGACCGATCGGATCGCGCCAGCTCGACGAGATAACGGCCCCACTCGTCATTCACACAGTCAAGGGCCTCGACAAGTCTGGAAAGCGAGCCACGCTCAAGCGCGTCCTCATGCGCACCCGAGAGATCCTCGACCTGGCCGTGTGCGCGGGCTACATCGAACATAACCCGATCGAACGCGTTAGCCGCATTTTTGCGCCGCCCGTCGTGAAGCCAATGCCTTCCGTCGGATGGCGGCAGCTTCCCGAGGTAATGGCCGTCATGTCAAAAGCACCTCGGCGCATCCAGGTGCTCTTTCTCTTTCAGCTTGCGACAATGCTCCGGCCTGGAGAAGCCGCTTCGATCAGAAAAGAGTGGATCGACGGCGACACGCTCACGATCCCCGCGTCGTCGATGAAGAAGGGGCGCGAGCATCGCGTACCGCTCACACCCTTTGTTCTCTCCTTGATCGAAGAGGAGAAAATGCTCTCACCGCACCCGCGCGCCGCCTTCGTCTTTTCCGGCCGAAAGGCGGGGACGCACGTCAGCGCACAGGCTTTAGCGAAGCACCTCCACGGCACCGAGCTCAAAGGAAAGCTCGTCGCACACGGCCTCCGATCGATCGCACGATCATGGGCCGCCGACACAGGCGTGGCCTTCGAAGTCGCCGAAGCCTGCCTTTCACACGTGGTCGGCTCTCAGGTGTCGCGGGCGTATCAGAGATCTGACTTTTTGGAAGCTCGGCGGTCCGTCATGAGCGCCTGGAGCTCTCACGTCGCATGCTGTGCCCAAAGTGCCGGGATGCTCGACGGCTTCCCATGGCCTGAGCGGGACGCGGGCACCGAGGAGTGACGTCATCGCAAGGGGCAGCCCCCTTTTTCGAAAGGAGGGCTCCCCCTTGAGATCTCCGTCGGATCCCATGCTTTTTCATGTCCCAACATCA
>OOAK01002129.1_pt1 | contig 10496 bp, 2 predicted proteins | sample 1671811 | NCBI WGS metagenome assembly OOAK01 (sample SAMN06348195, study PRJEB24527) | human gut metagenome | biome: human gut; feature: ankylosing spondylitis patient; material: feces | host: Homo sapiens | place: China | collected 2015-10 | reverse complement strand
CGAATAAAAAAAAAAACGGCCTGCCACAACGCAAATCATGCGTCGGCAGGCCGAAATCATATGTAAAAACTCTACCGCTCGTCGGGCACGAACGCCTCGAAAATATGATGGTCGAACCAGTCATCGCACTGGGCGAGCTCGTCGCGGCTGCGCACCGTCCACGACACGGGAACGGCACCCATGAAACGAGCCAACCGTACCTGTGGACTGTTGCCGCCATGCCAATCGTAGGCGACGAAATCAGGGCGGGAAATCCAGTCGAAAATCAACGCACCGGCCGCATATTCCTTGGCGAGCGCAGCAGGATCAGACGGCTTCTCCTCCCCCTGCGGCCACCAGGAAAGCTGACCACGGCATACTTCCGGACGGTTCTCCTTATACCAGTTGACGGCAGCCGGATTGAATGATTCGATCACATACGCGCCGGAATAGGCCTGCAGCAGCGCGTCGCCCTTTTCCATAAGCTCGTCATCGCGCGAACCCCACTTGGAATTGTCGTCGAACTTGTATTCAACGATCAGCGGCACACGGCCCGCCACTACCTTGAGCACGTCGGCGAACAGTGGCACATGCTGGAAGTATCCTTCCGGAGCGCTGTCAGGCGTGGTGACCAGCGGCGGATTTTCAAGCGAACCTGGCAACGGCGCTGCCACGGCGGCACCGGGGGCGTCGGTTGGGAACAACGGGATGCGGGTCAGCTCATCGTACGTGAGATCGGCGATACGGCGCGGATCTCCGGCGACGCGCATCAGATCGCCGTCATGCACCACCACGATTTCACCGTCGGCGGTCATCTGCAGGTCAAGTTCAATGCCATAACCCGCCTCGCAAGCCGCTGCGAATGCCGCAAGCGAGTTCTCCGGAGCGATCGCCCCGGCCACACTAGGGCTGCCGTAGCCGGCCTTCATGGCCATGCGACGTGCCAGCGCCACATACTCGCCGCTTTCATTGGCGTACTGCGCGGTCAGACCGGAACCTGCGTCATGCAGGCCGCGATGCGCATACCACACGTCGGGAATGGACGGCACATAATTGCGGCGCTTATCGGAGAAGGTACGCGGCGCGATCGCCCACACTGCGGCGCCTGCAGCGACTGCGCCGCCGAGCAGCGCCTTGTTGACGAATGATTTGGACATGGGCTTTCCTCCCTTACGCGGCCGCTCGTGCATTCTCTCGCGTTGGTTCTCACCGTTCGCGGCCATCGAATCTGTCTCTTCTGAGATTAGCCCATAAATCACAAAAACGGCGACCACCTACGCGATCCGCGATCGTATGTCGCCGTCTCAAGCCACCAACAGCCGAGCCATATCTCGACTATATATGGCAGATTTTGAGTCTCGTCACGAGGCATCTCGCTTATATATGGCAGACTGGAGTCAGAAAACATGCGTTTTCATACCCCCCTATATGGCTTTTTAGCGAAGTCTTCTGCCATATATAGGCGAGATGCTTCCTGACAGACCCGCAAATCTGCCATACATAGGCGAGTTATGAGCAAAATGGGGTCCGATGACGTCCGAGTTCACACAAACGTAGGGGTCGGACTCCAAAGGTCGGCGGCTGAATACGTGTGCTTGATCGTAGGCTTGGCCACTGAGCCGTGAAGAGGAAAGCCCAATGGGCTTTCCTCAGGCGAAGTGAGCGGCTTGCCGCGAAGACCGCGTAGCGGTACCTTGAGTGCGTCGAGCACACATATTCAGTCCAGAGGCCGAGGCTGAGAACTTACCACTTTTATATTGGATTCAGTTACGCAGCTTGCCCCGCTTGGCTACGAAGATGCAGCACCCCGCCGTGGCCAGCACCGTCATGGCAATGACGATTGCCGTAGTAGCGACGCCTGTAGAGCTTAGCTTCTTCTTACGTTGAGACTGAGATTGCTGCGATGATTGCGGTTTCGCAGAAGGCTTGGCATTATTACCGTCCTGCTTGCCGTTGTTATCGATATCCGGAGTCGGCTTTGGAGTTGGCGTTGGTTCCGGCTCGGGCTCAGGCGTCGGATCGGGGGTCGGGTCCGGAGTCGGTTCAGGTTCAGGGTCCGGAGTCGGTTCAGGTGCATGAACCTGCCATTCGGCGGCGGCCGGCGATGCACTGCCGGATTGAATCACCATGCGCAGCTTAGTGGTCTTCCCCGCGTCAGTCCAGGTTGCCTCGCTCCATCCGCCGTTATCGGTACCGTAAGCGCCGGGAGCATTGGTGACCAATGTATATGTGGCATCGGGAATATCCACAAACGCATTCGTTCCAGCATCCCAATACTGCAGTTTCCACGACGCCGGCATTCCCAAGCCCCCTCCATCGGAGGTGAATTGCACACGGCTGGAATCGATGGTGACTTCGCGATCCCATTCGTAGTCGAGCTTCATTTCACCGGTATTCGGCCACGTACCCCAAATGCAGGCGTTATCAACCGTGCAATCGCCCGGAATGGTTTTGCCGTCGTTAAGCGCGGCAACACCAGCTGTCCAAGAAGACGCTTTTTTGTCCACGTCAGTAGCAACGGCATCTTGCTCGATATAGCCGGCCAACGGCACTGACGTATCGGATGGAATATCTTTGACGCCCGCAGCCGACATATTGCCAGCAATGTCCGAAGCCCGATAGCTCACCGTTTCGCGCTTCGACGAAGAAGCAGTAATCGCCGCGCCTTCTTCATATTGCCGCCATTCGCCGTTTCCAACCCGGTATTCCACCGTTTTCACACCGGATCCAGCACCATCTGAGGCGGTCAATGTCATAGTGCGGGAAACCGTATCTACCGAGGCGGTTACCGTAGGAGCCGTAGCATCCACACGCGCTTCCGCAGCAGCGATTTCGCTCACATTGCCGGCCGCATCAGTGGCACGCGCACGCACACTCACTATACCCTCGCCAGTCACAGCCTGTACCGCAGTGTTCACATTCGTTCCGACGGTCACCCATGCGCCATCCCCGACCGCAAGTTCGAGTTTTGCCATCGGCGCAGCCGCATTGTCGGAAGCCGTAATAAGAGCGATCGGTGAAGTGACCAGCCAACCATCATTGCCAGCCGTGCCAGCCAATGCCACACGCACGGCAGGAGCAATGGTATCAGCCGGTTTTACGTAATCGTCGGAAACATGTACGGTCACGGCTACGTTGCCGGCTGTCAGATCATCAGCCTGCTGCTTGGTTTCAATGCCAGCAACCACACCTTGCACGGTGAACTCACCCGCCTGCGCATACGAAGAAGCAGACACCGTGCGCCACAAAACCGGAGTTTCCACTGTTTCCGAGCCGTACGCGACTTTCACCGTGTTCGACAATTCCGGCGCGTCTCCGGTCTTGGCGTAGACGTCGGCTGGCTGTTCAGCCACAACTGCTCCCTGTTGCGCATATACTTCCCATTCAGGAACGCCAACGGAAGCATAGCCCCCGTCAACGGCTTGCGCGGTCATGTCAAGTTTGAGCGCAGTGGTGGTCACTGCGTCGAATGTCACTTCATTAGGCGCGTTCTTGCCTGTATCCACGCCGTATTCACTGGAATTGGGCACGTCCTTCCAGGAACCGTCTGCGTCAAGATATTGCAGTTTCCATGAGGCAGGGGCACGCAATGCGTTCGCATCGGTGTCAAACCAGACTTTCGATCCATTCACACGTACAGCGCCATTCCACTGGTAGATCAGTGAATCGGAGGATTGTGTTTGTGGCATCTTTCGATAGTTCGTCCAATGGTTCGGCGGTACTACAGCAGTTTCCAGCACTCGCCCGTCGTTCACGGAACCCTTGTAGGCGGGTGTTTCGGTGTAGGTCGCGTCCACTGACGCATAGGGGGCCACATTGCGTGAGGGTTGCAACCGTTCGGCTTTGGTCGGATGCGAAACGGCGTTCATGCGCCCGCCATTCCACGTCACTTCATCGATGCAGACTGCACGGCGGAAGTCAGTACCACCAGTCTTGTCTCCAGTGTGGTAGGTGACCCACCATTTGCCGCCGAATCGTTGAATCGACGGATGCATGGTGGTGGACGATCCCGATTCGACGATTACGCCTTGGTACGTCCACGGCCCAAGAGGGCTTGCCGACGTGGAGTATTGCACGCACGCCTGATAGTTGGATTCCACGCAGGTCGCCACTCCCGACCCGGGTTTGCCACCGTCGTACACGTTGTAGTAGGTGTCTCCTTCACGGAACACCCATGCCGCCTCAAAGAAGCCTTTGGGCCCGTTGGCATAAGCGCCGCCGTTGTTGCCCAAGGTCAGCGACGCGTTCACTTGGTTCGCATAGTCGCTGCCAAGCACGTCTTTGCTGGCATCGTAGTCGGGTATGTTGGCGAGCGCGTCGGCGTCACGCATATTGTAGATTTTCGGCGCTCCGTCCGCCGTTCCGTCCATGGTTTCCACGGCAACATATGAGGTGCGGCCAGTGTTGGCGTCCCGCTGCATTTTTACGGCGAGTTCGCTGTTGAAGGTGCCGAAGTGCAGATATCCGGTACCGTCATTGTCCACGAAGAATGCGGGATCGATGGTTTCGATTTGCGTCTGCGTGGTAGTCAGCAACGGCGCTCCGATGGCGTCGACCCATGGTCCGAGGGGGCTTTTTGATTTGGCCACGCCGATGGAGAACGGGTCGGCTCCCGCGGCTGCGTTCTTGTCTTTGACTGGAACGTAGTAGTAAAACCAGTCGTCGGCCGTGTCTGCGGTGCCAGCATCGTCGACTACTACTTGTCCTGCGTAGGCTCCGTCGCCGGTTGCCCAGTCGAACAGGTCGGCTTTGGCGATGGTCTTGTAGTGCGTCCATTTGCCGGATTCCGGATTGTCGGTTACGTAGACGCCCCAGTCTTTCATATTGAAGGACCCGTAGGTTGGTTCGGCCTCGTCGTGTCCTGTGAATACGAAGAGTTTGCCATCGTATTCAAGGGTGGATGCGTCTGCGGAATAGTAGTTTTGCGACAAGTCGTTGGGGGTATTGGTTCCTTCGTTCTGCCCGATGGGGTTGCGAAGGGTTGCCGGCAACGCACTGTTGTCGATTTGTGTGACGGTGACGTCGGGATTGCCGACCGGCAGATCGTTGTAGGCGTGTCCGGCGACGCTGGGCGCGGTACTTGCGTCGGCCGCGTTGGCTGTCTGCATGGTTGCGATTGCTCCCGTGCATAAGGTGGCTGCGGCTGCGATGCCTGCCACCAGCGTCTTCATCGACGCATGTGAGATGTGCGAAAAGCTCATGAATATTCCTGTTTTCACGATTGGATATTGAAAAGTCCTCTTACGGATTGCTTAGGTTACGTTGGTATTCCTCGTGCGATCCGTAAGAGGACTTGAGCAATTGCTAGCGCTAGTCGCGGTTGCGGCGCGTCAGCATGATGGCGGCTCCCGTCAGCAGGACGATCATTCCTACGACGGCGATGCCGATGACATTGCTGCCGGTGCTGCTGATTGCGGCACTGACTTCAGACTTGGAAACCGGCTTGTTTCCAGGCTTGGCATTCGGCTTGGGGTCGGTCTTGTCGTCGTCCGGCTTCGGTGCTGGCTTGAGTTCAAGTCCGGCGATGGCCTCGGTCAGCTGCTTGACTGCGGCATCCGCATCAGCTTGGGTGGCGTTCTCATCGTTCAGCACCTTGGAGGCGGCATCCACTGCTTCAGCCAACTTCTTGGCGCTGGCTTCGGTGTAGAGGTCACCGCTGACGCCCTGTGCCTGGTCAAGAACCGTCTTCAACTCAGTGGTGTCGGCTTTCTTCACCAGTGTCTGCTGGGCTTCTTCAAGCTGCTTGATGGCCGCATCCACCTGATCCTGGGTGGCGCTCTCGTCCGCATACACCTTTTGAGCGTTACCCATGGCTTCGGAGAATGCCTTCCAACTGTTCGGCGTGAAATTAGCTTGTTGCACGGAACCGGCTGCGTTGATGGCGGATTCGAGCCTGCTCTTGTCCACGCTTGGTTCCGGATCAGGGGTTGGATCCGGGTCAGGAGTCGGTTCTGGATCAGGAGTGCTTTCCGCAGCATGCACGCCCCACTCGGCAACCGCCAGACCGAAGGTGACGCCCTCGGCGGTCGGCGGATCAAGCACCAAGCGCAACGACGTGGTCTTCACCGGAGTGAACGTGGCCACGCTCCAGCCTTGAGCATCGTCAGAGGCACGTGAGGCCGGGGAATTACGCACGGTGGAGTATTGCGCATTCTCCACATCCTTCCATATACCATCAGAAGCCAAGTACTGAATCTTCCAGCTGTCCGGAACATCCAAACCACCCTTGGCATCATTACGCTCCGCGAAGTTGGCCCAGAACTGCACACGGCTGGAATCGACGGTGGCTTCCTTGCTCCAGGTGTACTGCGCGTACATGCCAGCGGAAGCTTGACCCCAGCTGCCCCACACGCGGCCATTCACATCGGCGTCATCATCAGACGGCCACGTATCGTCAACCAGCACACCATCGTTGAGCTTGCCGGAAGCCGGAGACCAGCTCGCCTCGGCACTCACCGTGGTGTCAATGGCCCTGCCTTCAATCCAACCAGTCAACGGAGTATCGGGCTCCGGCTTGGGATCCGGCGTCGGCTCAGGATCAGGATCGGCACCACCATTCGGATCGGCGACCACATGCACTGTAATCTTGGCCTGCGAGCTTGAACCCTCAGCCGTGCCGGACACCTCATAATCGCCGATGGTGTCCAACTTGACGCCGGCAACACTTGCCTCATCCCACATAACCGTGCGATCGTCAAGCATGCCGTTGGGGAATCGCACCGGAACCACAGACGGCAAAGCCACCGACTTGGAATTCTGGTACACCGTCTGTTCGATCGGCTGAGCCGCACCAGCAGTCTGAGACTGCGCGTCGGAACGCACGCCAATAGTGGCCTTGGTTCCAGCGAGCGCGCCAATAACCGTTCCGGAAACCGCAAACTCGCTATCGGAAGCAAGCTGATCGTCAGTGATGGCATCCCACGCAACACTCAAGTCACGACGGGAACCGTCCGTATAGCTGGCACTCACCGTCTTCGGCAGATTCACATCGGCAGCCTTGCTGCCAGTCTGCACCATACGATTCACGCCATCCACGCTCACCGGATCAAGCGCATACGCCTCAAATTCGGTAGCACCAACAATGGCACCCTTCGGGAACAGCACACGCAACTTGTTCGTCTCCACCGTTTCGGCAAAACGAACCTCATTGCCTTCACCCTGCATCGTGGTATAAGACTGGCCGGCGGCAAGCTTCACATCCTGCCAATCGCCATTCTCATCCGCATACTGCAACTTCCACGACTTGACCATCGGCACACCGCCACCGTCAGTCCAGAAGAACAGCTTCGCCTTCTTCAACGGAACAGTGCCATCCCAGGCAAGCTGCAGCCACGGCTCGGTACCGGTATTGTCACCCCAATTATTCCAAGTCTCATTCGGAGTATTGGTATACAACACCTGACCGTCGATAACCTTCTTGGCATTGTCCTTCGCCTGATATGGATTGGTGAAGCTGGCGCTCGCAGTGGACTGTGAAGCCACATTCACCGTGCCGTCGGAAGGAATGCCGTGAACGGTGACTTCCTTGAAACCGGTCTTCTCACCGTCGAATGCGGTGAGTTTGAGCACATAGTCACCCTCACGGTTGAACGTGACCGTAGTGTTGGCAGCGGTTGCGTCGACGAACTTCGCTTCGCCGTTTTCAGGGCCAGACACCTGCTCCCATGTGGTGGTGAGCGTGTCAGACGGCAGGCCGTCGTCCTTCACCGTGCCCACCAGCTGCGCACCGGACGAGGTGCTGCTGGCAATGTAGGCGTCAACGCTTGGCGCCTGGTTCGTAGGTTCGCCTTCCGGCACAATGTCGGTTTCGTAGGCCTGAATCTCCTTCAAGCCAATGGCCTGACCTGCTTGCGGAGTGAAGGTGGCACGAATGGCTTTGGCCACGACCTTGGAGAACTGCACGCGGTTGTAGTTGGCTCCCGCGTAAGTAGGCGTACGCACCTGGTTCGGCAGGACATGCCATGCGCCGGCCTCATCCTGATATTCAAGCGTGTACACCGACGGCTCACTGTAGCCGGCAATCGTCTGGCTGGACGAGGTCTGGTAGAAGTACAAACGCACGTCGTCGATGTTCTGCACGCCGTTCTTGAACGTTACGGTCAGCGAATCCTTGGCGTTCTTGGATCCCTTGGTGCCCCAGAAGGATTCCATCACGTTCTTGCCGTCCACTGCATTGGTTGCCGGGTAGCCCTTGGTTTCGTAAGTGGCTTCCACATCGGCGTCCTTGGCCACGTTGGCCTGGCTCTTGGACGCTTCGTCCACGTTCTGTCCGGACTGCGCGAAGATCTGCGTAACCCTGCTGTTCGATGCGTAGGTCACTTCGTTGGCGTTCGGCATGGTGGCGGTGGTCGCGCCGGTGATCACCGCTCCGGAATCATCGGCAACCTCAACGGTTCCACTGGCCGGATCGTAGATGAGGTGGGCGAGCTTATCGGAGGTGAACACGGCGTTGCCGTCCACATACAGGGTATATCCCTTCGGAGCGTTGTAGGCGCCGTCGTTGTTCCATACGATCGACAGATCCTGCCCGTGGTAGCTCAGGTTGTTGACGGTGAAGTGGTTCCAACCGGGAATCTCGATCGGATTGAGTTCAATCTTGTTGTCTTCACGCGGAACCATACCTGCCACGTCTTCCACAATCGTCCAGTTGGTGGTGCCAAGCTGGGTGTGGTGAATCCAGGAACGGTAGGTGATCTTTCCACCGTTCTTGCTGGCGTCGGCGTTCTTCTCCGGAATCGTGCTTCCTGCGGAATTATTATCCATATTCCAGAATTCGTTCTGGTCCGGATACTGGTTGTCGCCTCCCTGATAATGCGAGAACGCCACCCAATACAGCAGTTTCTTGAACGATTCGTTCGTGATATATCCGTTGTCTGCAGCATTATAATCACGGATTCCCGCAGAATAGATTTGCAGCAGCGGAGTTGCATTGATAATGGAGAAATTGTTTGATCCTGGGAAATTCAGCGCCTTCTTGTCTGCCTGATTCGCGGTGAAGAACGGGAAAATCGGGAATTCGTCGGCATCTTCGAACAAGCGCAACGCACTATCGTAATCATCATTGCCGGTCGGCATCAGACCTTCGGAATACGGATAGTAGTTGTTGAGTTCCTTGTATTTCGCGAATTGCCCGTCGTTCAGCCACTTGTGCAGCAGCAGTTTGCTGTCGGAATCCCACAGGTTGTCGAGCACATCCTGCTTGATGGCGTCGGCGATCTGCTGCATTTCAGCGGCTTTTTCGGTGTCTCCGGCAGCCTTGTATGCTTGCGCGGCGGCATTGGCGTTGGCCCACATGTTGGCGGAACCGTCGGCACGGTCCATACGCTGGCCGGAACGACCGGGTTCGGAGAACGACACCGCGTCGGCATCGTTGCCGGTCATGGACCACCACGACCAGTCGATCAGCTTGTTGCCGTTGCTATTCTGGTTGTCGTTGCTGTCTGGCTCGCTTTGCGAATTGAGCAGACCTTTGACATCTTCGGAACCGTAATCACCCAACGCTTCAGCCAATGATGACGGGCCGCCGTGCACCTTGTAGGAGTCCCAACCGGCCTTGGTGATGTACTGCGTGTAGCTGTGGTTCCAATTGGCTGGATCGCCCGGATTGTCGTGGTAGTAGTAATACCCGGACTGGCCTTTCTTGGCTGTCTGCCCGGCCGACACCCAAGTGCCGTACGAGTACTCGGCGTTACGGAACCACTTGGTGTCGTTGATGAACATGCCGGATGTCAGCACGATCTGGTTGTTGTATCCGAGCACGCCTTCGATGGAGGTCGGATACTGGAACGTATTGCCCGGCATATTAGCGTCCAACATGTTGAAACGGCTCAGCCACCAGCGGTAGAACACAGTTTTGTCGATATTGTGTTCCTGGGTTTCCACGTAAGGAATGTTATCGACCCACCACTGGTTGTAGGTGGTCACGGAATCCTTGTAGGAAGCGGCCGGATCGGTGAGATCGCCGTTGAATCGGGCTTCGTATTCCGCGGTGGAGTCCGGCAACTCGTTGGCGATCAGGCCAAGCTGCAGCTTGGTGGTTTGTGGCACGTTCGCTTCCAAGGTGAGGGTGGAAGCGAGTTTGCCGTCCTTTACGGTGAAACCGTTGCCGGAGAACCGTGGATAGATGGTGGTCAGATCGTTCTTCACATTGAAGCGACCGGTCAGTTCAGTGTCGCCGTCATTGCCGTCTTGTGCGAATGGCGAGGCTGCTGTCAGCGTTACGTCACCGCCGGTGGTGCTGGTGATGGTGAAATTCGCGACCATCACATTGGTGTAGGTGATGTACTTGACTTCGGTGACGGTAATGGTCTTGTCGCCGTTGGTGAATTCCGTGGTGAAGTAGCTTGGCGTCTGCTTGCGCTTGTCGGTGTTCTCGCGCAGGGTCTGCTTGGAACCGCCAATGCTTACCTCAACGGTAAAGCCGTCGTTGCCGGTCTGATCCCAGTATGCGACATCTCCTACGAAACCAAGTGCTTCCGGCGTATGCGTGTACATGAATGCGGCACGGCCACGTGAGA
>OOAK01002125.1_pt1 | contig 10530 bp, 10 predicted proteins | sample 1671811 | NCBI WGS metagenome assembly OOAK01 (sample SAMN06348195, study PRJEB24527) | human gut metagenome | biome: human gut; feature: ankylosing spondylitis patient; material: feces | host: Homo sapiens | place: China | collected 2015-10 | reverse complement strand
GCAAAAAGAACCATATGTTTTTGGGTAAAATAGGAATCTTTTTGCCTTTTTTATTCTATCATATAAAAAATAGACTGTCGACACCTTTGTCAACAGTCTGCAAGACGTATGTTCATACGTCGTTTTACTTACATGATTTATAGAGGGTAATAATATGTCTGTCAAAAAAAGAAAACCATCAAGTTCTCTTAAACAGAGGATATTGACGGTTTTCTTAGTTTAATGTTGAATATGTAATTTAATTATAAGAAAGAATTAAAAATAGGAAACAAGAATACGGTTATGATACCAGAAACGACAATAGCTAAACTGGACATAGCACCTTCAATTTCTCCCATTTCCATAGCTTTTACAGTTCCAATCGCATGAGAACTGCTTCCAATGGCAATACCTTTGGCAATAGGATGATGAATACGAAATAGCTTGCATAAAGGCTGTGCAATGACATTTCCAATGATTCCAGTAATAATGATGACAGTTACTGTGATAGTCACGATACCGCCAAATTCCTGTGAAATATCCATACCGATGGCTGTTGTAATAGATTTTGGCAATAAAGTTACATAATGCGTATGAGATAAATGAAAAAGGAAAGATAAAATAGCAACAGATGCCATACTTCCAACAGCTCCACTAATGACCCCTGCCAATACAGCAGTCGAATGTTTTTTTAATAAATGAACTTGTTCATATAAAGGAACAGCAAGACATATAGTTGCCGGAGTTAAAAGCATGCTTAAAATGTTAGTTCCTTTTTTATAGCTTTCATATTCAATATCCAGTAAGGATAACAGCAGAATAACAAGAATAACTGCAATCAGTAATGGATTGCATAAGGCAAATCCAGTTCGCTTTTTTAAATATAAACCAATCTGATATGCAATTAGACTAATAAAAAGAGAGAAAAAGGCAGATTGTATAAAAAAATGTTCCATAATTTATTCTCCTTTTTTCTTAATTACAAACTGTGTCACATGTCCTGATAAAACCATGACAATGATAGTAGTTAATACGGTAATCCATATTACAGCATGTAAAACAGGACTTAATTCTATCCATGAATCCATAATTGCGACAGCAGCTGGGATAAACATAATCGGCATAAAATCAATAAGAAATTTTGCGGTTTCACGTATATCATCTATTTTTAGAAGCTTTGTTGATAATAAGATAAAGAGAAGGAAAAGACCATAGATACTTGCAGGTATCGGAAAAGGCAACAAGATATGAATAAGCTCTGCAAGAAAGGTAATTCCCATAAGAATACAGATTTGTTTTAAATATTTCATGTAGAAACTCCCTCGTATAATATGACAAAACAATGCGATTATAACATATTTTTAAGGTATGTAAATAAAATTATAATTATAGATTGAAACATTTTTTACGTATTTAAGAAAAAAGAAATATATTTTCTTAAGAATTGTCGTATAATACATTTGCGATTATGAATCTTTTGTATATATAGTTTGAAAAACAAGGTCATGATATAATGATATAGAACTGGGAGGAATTAGACATGTATAAAGATGAAAATGAAAGAATGCATGATGAAGATGTTGATCTTACCAAAATGATCCATGCATATCGTCAAGATGATGAACTGCATAGAAAAATAGAAGAAATGAAAAAGCAGAAAGAACAGGAAAAAAACAAAGAAAAAGAAAAGGAAAATGTAAATCCTTTAACTGGAGAAAGTTATCATTCTTCAATTTTTACACAAAAGAAAGAAGAAACAAAACAGGAAGAAAAGCCACAATCTTCTGATGATAAGACACTGGTCATAATGAATGGGAAAAAGTCTCTTTCTGCACAGGAAGAAAAAACAATTGTTATGACTAGAAATGTGGAAGAAGAAACTTTTGAAACAGATGCCTTTGATGATGAAGATGCAACGATTGTTGTAGATGATGGAGTTATGAATTTTGAAGATATTCCACAGGAAGAGGATGAAGAAGACGAAGAGGAAAATGCTGAAAAAACCAAGAAGATGAACAAAGCCATCACGTATGGAATTTTAGGTGTCTTCGTTGTTCTTTTACTTGTTGGTGCATTTTTTGGTGTGCGTTATGCTTTAAATTCTTTCCTTGGCTCAGATGAACCAAAAACAGAAGAGCCAACTTCAGTAAAAGAAGAAAAACCAACATTGCCTGCCGAAGATGGTGATAAAGACAGCGATGTAACAGATATTCAAGATAATAGTTCAAAGATTGCTTCTTTAAAACAGCAGAAAGAAACATATGAAGGACAGTTAAAAACAGCAAAATCAAATTTGGAAAAAGCAAAAACAGCTAAAACCAAAACAGAATTGAATGTAAATGTAGCTGCCACTAACTTAACAAATATACAAAATCAAATTGACACATATTCAATGAATCAAATTTTACCAAAAGAAAAAGCACTTTCTGAAAAACAAGATGCGTTAAAAAATGAAGCATTGATTGCGACAGCTAAAAAAGAAGTTGAACAGGCACAAGCAGACCTTGATGCTGCTAAAAATGCGCCAGAATTTCTAAACATGCAAACGCAAATGAATGAAGCTAGTTCGAAAAAACAGGAAGCAGATTTAGCTGATAAAAAAGCACAGGAAGATATAGACAGGTATCAAAAGCAGGCAGATGATTTAACATCTAAAATTGCAGATATAGATAAACAGTTAAAGGAATTAGAATAAAAAGAAATGGTCTTGAAGTTCACAAAGATAGTAGAATTTTAGGACCTTTTTTGCGGATGATACTTTAATAGTATTAGATGATAAAAACAATATTTCATGAATATTTTTTTCTTTCTATTCTTATACTAAAAAGAAGGAAAGGAAGGAAATAGAAATTGAGAATACCAAAACATATCGCAATTATACCAGATGGGAATCGAAGATGGGCACAAGGACATCAAATGAAGAAAAAAGATGGTTATCAAAAAGGATTGTTTCCTGGTGTACAGGTTTTAAGAAAAGCGAAAGAATATGGAATATCTGAAATCACATATTATGGTTTTACAACCGATAACTGCAAAAGACCAAAAGAACAGAAAGAAGCGTTTCAAAAAGCGTGTGTGGATGCATTGCGATTGATTAAAGAGGAAGGAAATGTTTCTCTTCTTGTTGTTGGAAATACAGAATCAGAAAACTTTCCAGAAGAACTACGAGAATATACAACAAGAAAAGAGATTGGAAAACCGGAAATAAAAGTAAATTTTTTAGTGAATTATGGATGGGATTGGGATTTGTCAGGTATAGAGAAAGGAAAAGGTCCAAATTCTAAAGAGATTTCAAGAATTGATTTAATTATTCGCTGGGGCAATATGAGAAGATTATCTGGCATGCTTCCGATACAATCGGTATATGTAGATTTTTATGTTGTGGAACGTCTATGGCCAGATTATCAGGATATAGATTTTGATGAGGCGATTGTCTGGTATGATCAGCAGGATGTCACATTAGGAGGATAGAAAATCAAGGCAGACCATGTTAAACGTGGTTTGTTTTTTTATCTTTCAAAATGTATAATAGGATAAAACCTAAAGGAAAGGAATTAAACTAGAGTTAAGGTTAATATGCTATTTATAAATAAGACAGAAGAAGTAAGGAGGTTAGAAGAAAATGAGAGTATTACTGGCAGAAGATGAAAAGGCATTATCGAAAGCACTTGTAACGATATTAGAGAGAAATAATTATTCTGTAGATGCAGTTTATGATGGAGAAAGTGCATTAGAATATCTTGAAAATGATAATTATGATATAGCTATTTTAGATATTATGATGCCAAAGATTGATGGATTAACTGTGTTGAAAAATGTACGAAAGAGGAATAACTTAATACCTATACTTTTATTAACTGCTAAATCAGAAGTAGATGATAAAGTAGAAGGATTAGATGCAGGAGCTAATGATTATTTGGCAAAGCCTTTTCACTCTAAAGAATTGCTGGCACGAATTAGGGCTATAATTAGAACACAAACGGGACAATCGAATTCGAAGTTAAGTATGGGGAACATAGTATTGGATCAAACAAGTTTTGAACTTTCTAGCACTGCAGGAAATTATCGATTATCTAATAAAGAATTTCAAATCCTAGAGTTATTGATGAGCAATCCAAATCAACTTATTTCATCCGAAAGATTTTTAGAAAAGATATGGGGATATGATAGTGAAGCAGAAATCAATGTGGTATGGGTTTACATTTCCTATTTGAGAAAAAAGCTATCTGCGATTCACGCAGATATTCAGATTAAAGCTACAAGAAATGCTGGATATTCTCTGGAGGAATTACCATGATAAAAAAACTGCGAATTAAGTTGATTGTTTCTTCTATGGTTTCTTTGTTGCTTGTATTATGTGTAATAGAAGGAGTCGTAGGGGTATTGAATTATAAGAAAATTGTTCGTGATGCAGATCGAGTTCTTGAAGTTTTAGAAGAAAATTCTGGTACGTTTCCTAAAAAGATACCATTTGATCAAAATAAAAACCGCCCTTTCATGTCTCCTGAAGTACCCTATGAATCAAGATATTTTTCTGTATTATTCAATGATGCAGGAGAAGTTGTTTTTATAAATACAGAAAAAACAGTATCTATTGATACAATGGAAGCCATTGAATATGCTGAGAATGTTTGGGAAAAACAGAGAAATCGAGGATTTTATAAAAATTATAGGTATTTGAGATATCCTTATAAAGGTGGAGAACAAATTATATTTCTAAATTGCGATCGCCAACTGGATACTTTTAAAAGTTTTCTGCTCACAGCTTTTGGAGTTTCTGTATTAGGACTTCTATCTGTTCTTATATTAATGATTTATTTCTCTTCAAAAATTGTAAAGCCGTTTTCAGATAACTATGAAAAACAAAAACGATTTATTACAGATGCAGGTCATGAATTAAAAACACCATTAACAATTATAAATGCAGATACAGAGATCTTAGAAATGGACTATGGAGAAAATGAATGGTTAAAAGATATTCAAAGTCAAACGAAAAGACTAGCTGATTTAACCAATGCTTTGATACTGCTTTCTAAAATGGAGGAAAGACAGGAAAAGGAAATGAAAATAGAGTTTCCATTATCTGATGTAGTCGAGGAAGAATGCCATGTTTTCCAAGCCTTAGCAAAAGTGTGTGGAAAAACTCTAAGCAGCAGTATTGCGGCAAAGATTTCTATGAAAGGAGATGAAAAGGCAATAAGAAGTTTGGTAACCATTCTTTTAGATAATGCAGTAAAGTATGCCAATGAAAAAGGTAGAATTACAGTAACATTAGAAAAACAGAAAAATCGTATATATTTATCTGTATTTAATACGACAGAATACATTTCTAAAGAACAGATTTCCCATTTGTTTGAGCGTTTTTATCGAACAGATAGTTCTAGAAATTCTCAAACAGGAGGATATGGTTTAGGACTTTCTATTGCGGCCGCAACAGTATCTGCACATAAAGGAAAAATAACAGCAGATACAAAGGACGAACACTCTTTACAAATTACAGTTATGTTTCCTTTATAAAATAGTACATATGAAAACATCCTATCAAAACAAAGATGTATATCGTTTATTAGGATGTTTTTTTTGTGTATTTTAAGTTGGTTTAAGGTTGTGACAGTATAGTATACCTGTATAAAAGTTAGGAGGTATTGCGTATGTGTAAAGAGACGAAAAATATTTTGATTCAAAAATCACATGAAGATGTACATCAAGATTTATCAAGTATACGAAAACGAAATAGAGGAAAAAGAATAAGTTTTCTGTTTTTAATGGCGATTCTTTTTGGAATAGTTTCTGCTGTAAGCAATTATGGAACAAGTATTTTAATGAAACAATCATTTGAAAATACAAATTCTTTGCATATGTTAAATGTATCTACAAATAAATCTTCAAGTACAAATAGTTTAAATGTTACGGATATTGCATCTTCCAGTTTATCTAGTGTTGTATCTGTTACAAATGTTTCCGTTCAGGAAGTAAAAAATTATTTTGGAAATTGGATGGGTAGATCTCAGGGATTTCCAAATTCTCAAATACAACAATCCGTAAGCTGTGGATCAGGAATTATTCTTTATGAAGATGATTCTCAAATTTATATGGTAACGAATTATCATGTGGTAGAGGGTGCAACGAATCTTTCTGTCACTTTTATTGATGATGAAACATACGAAGCATTTTTATGCGGATATGATGAGAATATTGATTTGGCAGTTATAAAGGTTGATAGTTCTACGTTATCAGATTCTACAAAATCACAGTTAAATGTCATGGAAATAGGTGATTCTAATGCTTTACAGGTAGGGGAACAGGTTGTGGCAATTGGTAATGCATTAGGATATGGACAATCGGTTACTACAGGTATTGTAAGTGCCGTTAATCGAACAATGCATAATGAAACTAAGGATAGTAGTGAAAGTCTTTTTAGAAACTCAGAATTAAATGATACTTCATCAACATCTATAGGATATATTCAAACAGATGCTGCCATCAATCCAGGGAATAGTGGAGGTGCATTAATTGATATGGATGGAAAATTGATTGGAATTAATACTGCAAAGATTTCTTCTACAGATGTAGAGGGAATCGGATATGCAATCCCTATTTCTCAAGTTTTAGATTTGATTAAATCATTGATGCAGTAAATGATGAAATAAAAAAATACGAAAAGATAAATGAGGTGTGATATGCAAAATACGAAAAGAGAAAAAATTAAGCTGCTAATTTTATTTTTGACAGGAGGATGCTGCGTGCTATTGTCTGGTCTGGTGCTTTTAAATAGTCATATTTTAGAAGCATCTGAATCAAATATAACGAGTGCCAGTACGATTTATACATCCTCTTATCAAGACGAAGTGGAAGAGGAATTGGAAAACAAAAAAAATAAAGGAAACTATACAGAAGATAATATGCTTATTATAGAAAATCCTTATGGTACAAATACGTTATCACTATATGTATACTTTACAAGTAAAGAAGCTGTGTCTGTTTCTTATGAGATTTCTGTACAAGATACATCAATTCCTAATTTTGAAGGGAAACCAGCTAGTGAATCAGATTATAGTACAAAACATGAATTTCAGGTCATAGGTTTGCTGCCAGAGCAGAAGAATACGATAACTTTTACATTAGAAAAAGAAAACGGAACAAAGAAAACATATTCCTATACTCATAAAATGGGAAGTCTTTTAGGAAAGGAAGAAGTCCAGTTAGAGAATACAAAAGCATCACAAACGAAGGATTATGTAACCGATGGGCTTTATGTCATTTTAGGAAATGATAGTGAAGAAAAAGATTTTATGTATTATTACGATAATGCTGGAGTCATAAGAGGTGAAGTTCCTTTAATTGGGTATCGAAGTCACAGGCTATTATTTCAAGATGGACTCATGTATTATAGTATCTCAACAAATAAGATGGCGGCAGTAAATACATTAGGGAAAGTAGAAAAAGTGTATGATACAGGACAATATAATCTGCATCATGATTATGTATTTGATGATGATGGAAATCTTTTGGTTTTAGCAACAGATACAGAAAAAAACACAGTAGAGGATCAAATTATTAAAATTGACACAAAAACAGGTGAAGTTAGCCATGTGTTAGATTTAGAAGATTGTTTTAAAAGTTATAAGGAGCAATGTGTTAGTGAAGATGATGAGGAAATGGACTGGATGCATATCAACACGATACAGTGGCTAGGAAATGGACAAGTATTATTAAGTTCAAGAGAGACATCTACGATTATCTTTATTGATGATCTTTATGAGAATCCTCAAGTGAAGTATATGATTGGTGAAGAAAGTTTCTGGGAAAATACAGAATACAAGGATTTATTATTAGAAAAGGATGAAAGCAGTCAATCATTTTCAAACACGGGAGGTCAGCATTCTATAACCTATGTGAAAGATGATACGCTAGATGCAGGAGAATATTATTTGTATATGTTTAATAATAATTTTGGAAAGAGTTCTACAAACCCATCATATGACTGGAATCATATTGATGGAATAGAAACATCAGCAACCGTAGATGATGATAGCAAAGCTTCTTATTTTTATAAATACAAGGTAGATGAAAATAATAATACGTACACCTTGGTACAATCATTTGAAGTTCCATTTTCTCCGTATGTAAGCAGTGTTCAAGAGTATGATGGCAATCTTATTATAGACTCTGGCATGAAGGGTGTTTTTGGAGAATATGATGCAGATGGGAATTTAATCCAGCAATTTAAAATGAAATTAAGCGATCAGTATATATATCGCGTATATAAGTATACTTTTACAGATTTTTATTTTTCAGAGTAAAACAGTTTCATACTTATTTTTTAGGAGGGTTTTATGTATATTATAAAAAATGCATGGAAAAGTATTACACGCTCAAAAGGAAGAAATATTTTAATTGGAAGTATTGTGTTTATTATTTCCTTTGCAGCATGTATTTCTTTATCTATTCAGTCTGCTTCTAAGAAAGCAGCGGATAGTGCAAAAGAAGGATTAAGTGTAACTGCACAGATTGGTGTTGACAGACAAGCAATGATGGAAGGAATGCAAAATAAAGAAGATCGCCAAAGTGCCCTGGAAGCAACAAAGGAGTTATCTTTGGAAGAATTAGAAGTTTATGCGAAAGCAAAAAGTGTATCTGATTTTTATTACTCTATGTCTGCATCATTAAATGGAGAATCTATAGATGCCATAAATATGTCAGAAAATATGCAAGATGATAAGCAGAATGCAGGGTCCTCACAGCCTGGTTCTTTCAAAGGTGGAAATTTCGGAGTGCAGGGAGATTTTACAATTACAGGGTATAGTTCAGATTCTGCTATGACAGATTTTATTGATGGAACAAGTACAATAACAGAAGGAAAAATGTTTGCGTCAGCAACAAATGATAGTACTTGTGTAATTAGTGCGGAATTAGCATCTTATAATGATCTTTCAGTAGGAGATAAGATAACATTATCTAATCCAAATAACGAAGATGAAACCTATAAATTAACAATCAGTGGAATTTATGAAAAAGAAACATCAGAAGATTCTTCCATTGGAATCATGGGTGGGTTTATGCCTGGGGCAGATAGTTCCAATCAAATTTATACAAGTTATGAAACATTAAAGGGAATTATTGAAAATTCAAAAGAGAATGCAGATACAGAAACGGATAGTAATGGACTAGTTACAACGACGGAAATTCGTTCCATGTTAAATGGAACCTATGTATTTTCCACAGTAGATGCATATGAAAAATTTCAAGAAGAAGCAAAAAATATGGGACTGTCAGATGCGTATACGATTTCCTCAGCAGATGTATTATCTTATGAAGAAAGTCTTAAGCCATTACAAAGTTTAAGCCAATATGCAGGATATTTCTTATTGATAATTTTAGTCATTGGAGCTTCCATTCTTGTTGTGCTGCATATCTTTTCCATTCGAGAAAGAAAATATGAAATTGGTGTATTAACAGCTATAGGCATGAAAAAATGGAAAGTATCTATTCAGTTTTTAATAGAAGCATTGATAGTAACTTTTTTAGCTTTATTTATTGGAACTTCAGGAGGTGCTGTTTCCTCTGTTTCAATTACCAATGCGCTGCTGAAAAATCAGATAGAAGAAACATCGCAACAGCAAAGTGACCAGAGTTTTGGCAGAGAGATGGCTGGAGAGCAAGGAGATATGCAGCCAGGTTCAAAAGATATAGGGCAGATGGATAAACAAGAACATAAAAATCCATTTCTACAGGGAACATACGATTATATTGACAGTGTTTCCTCTGCGACGAATGTAAAAGTGATTCTTGAAATGATGGGTATAGGAATTCTTTTAACCATTATATCAGGGGGAACTGCTTTGATTTTTATTATGAGGTATGATCCATTGAAAATATTAAATAGCAGAGATTAGGAGGATCCATATGTGTGTATTGGAATTAAATAATGTTTCATATTCGTATGAGAAAAAGAGTAAAGAGGTTTTAAAAGATATTTCCTTTCAATTTGAAAAAGGAAAAGTATATGCGATTACAGGAAAATCAGGCAGAGGAAAAACAACGTTGTTATCATTGTTATCTGGACTAGCTAGCCCAACAAAAGGGAAGATTTTACTTGATGGTAAAGATATTTCTGGTCTTGATCACTATAGATATAGAAGTCATGATATTGGTGTTATTTTTCAAAGCTTTAATCTGCTGCCAAAATTAACTGCAATTGAAAATGTAATCCTTTCTATGGATATTTCGGGAAAAAAGTACAATAATAAAAAGAAAACAGCAATGGAACTACTTGAAAAAGTATCTATTGGAGAAGAAGAATCTAATCGCCGTATTTTAAAATTATCCGGTGGGCAACAGCAGCGTGTCGCTATTGCAAGAGCTCTTTCCTGTAATCCAGCTATTCTTTTGGCAGATGAACCAACAGGAAATTTAGACTCTGAAACACAAAAAGATATAATGCAAATATTTTTAGAATTGGCACATAAAGAAAACTGCTGTGTGATTATCGTAACACATTCCAATGAAGTTGCTGAAAGCGCAGATGTTGTTTATAAATTATAGTCTTGG
>OOAK01002119.1_pt1 | contig 10584 bp, 9 predicted proteins | sample 1671811 | NCBI WGS metagenome assembly OOAK01 (sample SAMN06348195, study PRJEB24527) | human gut metagenome | biome: human gut; feature: ankylosing spondylitis patient; material: feces | host: Homo sapiens | place: China | collected 2015-10 | reverse complement strand
CGCAATATTGGGGAAAACGTGATACTGCGTCAATACGGTCGATTTATTCGATTATATTAAAAGTTGCGTTTGTCATTTCAACACTTATGGCACTTGCGGTACTTATATTTCCGCAAGCCGTGATGGGGATATATTCAAACAATGATGAAATAATCGCGGCAGGAATATCATATCTGCGTATTATCGGTTTTGCATATATTTTGTTTGGTCTAAGCAATACGATGATATGCTGTATAAGAAGTATAGAGCTTGTGAAAATATCTGTTGTGGTAAATATTACATCGTTCTGTACAAACGTATTTTTGAATTGGGTGCTTATTTTCGGTAATCTCGGAGCACCGGCGCTGGGTATTCGCGGTGCAGCGATTGCAACTCTCACAGCAAGAATACTTGAATTTTTGATAGTAAGTATATACATTTTCTGCATTGACAAACGTCTTAATTTTAAACCTAAGCATTTGTTCTTGTTTGACAAGATATTTGCGCTTGACTTGTTTCAACACGGATTGCCTGTATTTATAAATGAAGTTATGTGGTCGCTCGGTGTATCGGCACAAGCGGCAATACTCGGACACATTAAATATTCAGCCGGTGACCCCGTTGCAGCCAATTCAATCGCGTCAATGGTGCAACAGCTTTCAACGGTTGTTATATTCGGTATCGCTAATGCAGCAGGAATTATAATAGGTAAATCTATCGGTTCGGGAAAAATCGAAAGGGCAAAGGTTGAAGCAAAAACATTAAAATATTTAAGCTATGTTATCGGCGTTATTGCCTGCGGAGTTATATTGCTTTTGAAGAATTTTGTTATCAATTTCTACACAATTCCGCCCGAAACAAAGGCACTTGCAAATGAATTGATGGTAACTATTGCGTTCATAACTATATTTGTATCGGTTTCATCTGTTACGATTGTCGGAATACTTCGCGGTGGAGGAGATACAAGATTTTGTATGGTTGCGGAAATTATTACGCTTTGGTGTGTTGCAACACCGCTTGCACTTATAGGTTCACTTTTAAGGTTGCCTGTACCGCTTGTACTGATTTTGATGAAAAGTGATGAGCCGTTAAAAAGTTTGGTGTCGGTCATTCGTATAAATAAAAATAAATGGATAAAATCGCTTGCAAGAGATTTTAACAGGGAGGAAGTATAATGAGAATACTCGGAATAGATTACGGTGACGCAAGAGTGGGGATTGCGGTAAGTGATTTGCTCGGCTTTATGGCACAAGGCGTAAGAACGATAAAAAACAGAGGTACCGAAAAATTACTGACCGAATTAAAGGAAATACTTGACGAATACAAACCCGAAAAAATAGTTATCGGTCTGCCGAAAAATATGGACGGAAGTGAGGGGTTTCGTGTTGACGCAACGCACGAATTTGCCGACGTACTTAAAACAATATATGACGGCGAAATTGTATTTTGGGATGAAAGACTTTCATCTGTCGGTGCGGCAAGGTTTCTGAATGAAACAAATACACGCGGAAAAAAACGAAAAGATGTATTGGATACCGTTGCGGCGTGCATAATACTTGACGGATATTTAAGTTCGCAAAAAAATAAATAGATTGACATTTCAAGTGGTATATATTACAATATAAATAGTTAAAATAAATAACGGAAAGAGAAAGGAATTTTTATAATGGAAAATAACATAATAATGCTTGAAGATGAACACGGTTGTATGATTGAATTTGAAACAATCGATGTATTTGAATTTGAAGGTGTAACATATTTCGCACTTCTTGAAGTTCTTCCTGAAGGTCAGGAAAATGATGAAGTTCTTATTATGCAGGTTGAGGGTGACGTTGAGTCAGAAGAGGCTGAGCTTGTAATGGTTGAGGATGAGACAAGACTTGAGGCTGCATTTAATGAATTTTTAAGACGTGATGAGGAAATGGCAAACGAAGAATAATATCGGCAAAACCATAGAGGTAATGTCAAAATAATTCGTTTTGTAAGTTTTTTTGAAAAACTATAAATTTCCTATTGAAATTTTATTCATTATGTGCTATTATAATAACAGAAAAACAAAATAGCTAATTACCCTGAGATTTCGCGTTTAAAAGTCTTTTTTTTACCAACACTTCTTAAAAGGGATATTATCTCCGTTTATGGCGTATACGCCTCCGTTCCTTCGGGAATGCCAGTGGACATATAAAGTAAACGGGATTTAGCCCACCTGCATGAGCAGGTAGAAACTCGACTTTAACTGACGGTTATTTTGGGGTTTTTTATTGCCTGTTTTTTTATTGACAATACAATATTGAAATGATATAATTAAATATGTATATTTATGATAAAAATTACTTCGGAGGATATTAATGATAACAGGAAAACAAAGAGCGTATTTAAGAAAAATGGCGCATCAGCTTGAACCTATATTCCAAATAGGCAAAGAAGGTGTTACCGACGCATTTATTGACGGACTTAACAAAGCACTTACAAAACGTGAAATTTTAAAGGTGCATATACTTGAAACTGCAATGCTTGATACTCGCGACACCTGCAATTACGTTGCGGAACGTCTTGGAGCGGAGCCGGTGCAGGCAATCGGAAATAAGTTTATAATTTATCGTAAATCCGATGAAGAAAAATACAGAAAAATCGAGTTGCCGAGGAAATGAAAATAGGAATAATGGGCGGTACGTTCAATCCTATCCATAACGCACATCTCTTAATTGCGGAAATGGCAAGGGAGGAATACGGACTTGACCGTGTGATATTTATAACGGACGGCAATCCGCCTCATAAGAGTGCGAACGTTACGGCAAAACAACGCTTTGAAATGACGCATATTGCCATAGCGGATAACAGTGCTTTTGAGGAGGACGATTTTGAAATTAATCGCAGTGAAAAATCGTATACGGTAAACACGCTTGGATATTTAAAAGAAAAATATCCGAATGACGATTTGTTTTTTATAATCGGTGAAGATTCGCTTAATGATTTTGATAAGTGGTACAAGCCCGATAAAATACTTGAAATGTGTTCGCTGCTTGTATTTCCGAGAAAATCGCTAAAGTCGCTTACGGAAACGATAAAGGTCGTAAAAGAAAAAATGAACGGTCGGATATTTCCTATATCAGCACCCGTTTTTAGAATATCTTCAACGGATATAAGAAACAGAGTGAAAAACGGTCAGACGGTAAGATATATGCTGCCTGAAAATGTTAGAGATTATATAAATAAGTATCATCTTTATAAGGAAAACGAAAATGATAGATAATTACAAGAATAAATTAAAGAGTACGCTAAGCGAAAAACGATATAAGCACAGCCTTGGAGTGTGTGACGAAGCGGTAAAGCTTGCCGAAAAGTACGGTGCAGATACCGAAAAAGCATACACAGCCGGAATTTTGCACGATTGTGCAAAGGGTTATGACACAGACGATCAGATAAAACTTTGTCAAAAGTACGGTGTTGTGCTTGATGATATAACGCTTGCGTGTAAGCCTGTCATTCATGCACCGCTCGGTGCAAAAATCGCAAAGGCTGAGTATGGAGTGAACGACAAAGACGTGCTTGACGCGATAATGTGCCACACGGTCGCAAAGGAGAATATGTCGCTTTTGGATAAGATAATCTATATTGCGGATATGATTGAGCCTATGCGTGATTTTGACGGAGTGGAGGAGCTTAGGAAAGCGGCGTACGAAAATATTGACAGGGCATTTATTCTTGGACTTAAACAAAGCATTGTCTTTAATGCACAGAAAAATAAAATAATACACCCCAATACATTATCTGCATGGAATTATATGCTGATGAACGGAAAATAAAAGGAGGGACACTAAATGACTAAGGTTGAAATTATTCAAAAGGCACTTGAAGATAAGAAAGCGACAAATATAGAAGTGCTTGACGTTGCAGAGCAGACATCGCTTGCGGATTACTTTGTTGTTGCATCTTGTCAGTCAACGGTACAGGTAAGAGCGTGTGTTGATGAAATTGAAGAAAAGCTTGAAGAGGCAGGCTTTGAGATAAATCATAAAGAGGGTTACAGAGGCGGCAGCTGGATTTTGGTTGACTGCGGTGACGTAATCGTTCACGTTATGCAGCACGAAATGCGTGAATTTTATGCTATCGAACGTCTTTGGGACGACGTCGGTAACGTAGATGAATCAGAAGAAGAATAAATTTTAAAGGAGCAAATATACAAATGGAGAGTTACAACTTTAAAGCTATTGAAAAAAAATGGCAGGATAAGTGGGAAGAAACAGGTGCATTCCACGCTGAAACAAACAGCAAAAAGCCTAAGTATTATACAATGATAGAGTTCCCGTATCCGTCAGGTGCGGGCTTGCATGTAGGTCATCCGAGAAGTTATACGGCACTTGATATTATCGCAAGAAAGCGTCGTATGGAGGGTTACAACGTACTTTATCCGATAGGCTGGGACGCATTCGGACTTCCGACTGAAAACTTTGCTATAAAAAACAAGGTACACCCGAAAATCGTAACGGCAAAGAATATTGCTAACTTTACACGTCAGCTTAAAATGCTTGGTTTCTCATTCGACTGGTCAAGAGAAATCAACACAACCGATCCGAGCTATTATAAATGGACACAGTGGATATTCTTACAGCTTTTTAAGCACGGACTTGCATATAAGCAGGAAATGCCGATTAACTGGTGTACCGGCTGTAAAGTAGGACTTTCAAACGAAGAAGTTGTAAACGGTGTTTGCGAAAGATGCGGAAGTGAAGTTGTTCAAAAGAGAAAGAGCCAATGGATGCTTAAAATCACCGAGTACGCACAACGTCTTATCGATGACCTTGACGATGTAAATTATCTTGAAAAGATTAAAACACAGCAGAAAAACTGGATAGGCAGAAGTGAGGGCGCAGAGGTTAAGTTTAAACTTTCAACAGGCGATGAAATGATTGTTTACACAACGCGTGCAGATACACTTTTCGGTGCAACTTATACAGTTATGTCACCTGAACATCCGCTTATCGAAAAGATGAAAGATTCAATTACAAATTATGACGAAGTGCTTGCATATAAGACAGAGGCGGCAAAGAAGTCTGAATTTGAAAGAACAGAGCTTGCAAAGGAAAAGACAGGTGTTAAACTTGAGGGAATTTATGCGGTGAATCCTGCAAACGGTGCAAAACTTCCTGTATTTATTTCTGACTATGTACTTGTAACTTACGGTACAGGTGCAATTATGGCAGTTCCTGCACACGACAGCCGTGACTGGGATTTCGCAAAGAAATTTAATCTTCCGATTATCGAAGTTGTTTCAGGCGGTAAGAACGTACAAGAAGAGGCTTACACAGATGTATACAAGGGTAATATGGTAAATTCCGAGTTCCTAAACGGTCTTCCGGTAAAAGAGGCTATTCCTACAATGATTGAATGGCTTGAAAAGCAAGGTCTTGGAAAGAGAAAAGTAAACTTCAAACTTCGTGACTGGGTATTCTCACGTCAACGTTATTGGGGTGAACCTATTCCTCTTGTACATTGTGATAAATGCGGTTGGGTGCCTATTCCTGAAAGTGAACTTCCTTTGGAACTTCCTGAAATTGAAACATTTGAACCGGGTGAAAACGGTGAATCACCGCTTGCAAAAGCATATGATTGGATTGAAACAACTTGTCCGTGCTGCGGCGGTAAGGCACAAAGAGAAACAGATACAATGCCGCAGTGGGCTGGTTCAAGCTGGTATTTCCTAAGATATATGGATCCGCATAATGACGAGGCACTTGCGTCAAAAGAGGCATTGGAATATTGGTCACCTGTCGATTGGTATAACGGCGGTATGGAACATACAACACTTCACCTTTTGTATTCACGTTTCTGGCATAAGTTCCTATATGATATAGGCGTAGTTCCTACAAAAGAACCGTATATGAAACGTACTTCACACGGTATGATTCTTGGTGAGAACAATGAAAAGATGTCTAAGTCAAGAGGTAATGTTGTAAATCCTGATGAAGTTGTAGAAGAATTCGGTGCGGACGCATTCAGAACATATGAAATGTTCATCGGTGCATTCGATCAGTCAACTCCATGGTCACAGCAAGGTTTGAAAGGTTGTTATAAGTTCCTTGAAAGAGTATGGAACTTGCAGTCAATCGTAAATGACGAAGAAGGTTACAGTGCTGACCTTGAAAAGAATATAAATAAGGCTATAAAGAAAGTCGGCGAGGACTTCGAGAGAATGAAGTTCAATACGGCTATTGCAACTATGATGAGTCTTGTAAATGATTTTTCAAAGAAAGGAAGTGTAACAAAGGGCGAATATAAGACGCTTATTACACTTCTAAACCCTGTTGCACCTCATATGACAGAAGAATTGTGGCTGACTTACGGTAACGGCGAACTTCTTTCACTTCAACCATGGCCGAAATATGACGAGGGCAAGACTGTTGATGATGAAATTGAAATCGTTGTACAGATTAACGGTAAAATTAAGGATAAACTTATGATTCCGGCAGGCCTTGATAAGGACGGCACACAAGAGGCGGCAATGAATACCGAAAAGATAAAAGGACTTATCGAGGGTAAGAACGTTGTCAAGGTGATTGCAGTACCGGGTAAACTTGTTAATATAGTTGTGAAATAAAAACAGAGAACGTGGAGGGTGTTGCGGTGCGACACCCTCTTTTGTGAGGGATTGGAATGGATAGTTTAATTTACAGTCTTAATGCGACACTTCCCGTATTCCTTGTTATAGTGGTCGGATACGTTCTGAAACAGATAGGAATTCTAAATGATGGATTTGTTAAGACGGCGAATAAGTTTAACTTTGTTGTGACGTTGCCGGTGCTGTTGTTCGTTGACTTGTCAACAACTGATATAATCGGCGGTTTTGATATTAAATATGTTTTGTATTGTGCATTGGTTACGACGGTGGCATTTTTCGGATTGTGGATTGCGGCAAAGTTTTTGATTAAAGATAAAAAGATAGTGGGTGAGTTTGTACAAGCAGGTTATCGCAGCAGTGCGGCGATATTGGGTGTTGCGTTTATTCAGAATATATACGGCGACAGCGGAATGGCGCCTGTTATGATTATCGGCTGTGTACCGCTTTTCAATATATTTGCGGTGCTTGTTTTGACTTTTGAGGGGGAAAAGGACGGCGACGGCAAAGGCAATATTATAAATTCACTTATTAATATTGTTAAAAATCCTATTATAATAGGTATTGTTTTGGGTGTTTCGGCGTCACTTTTGAAAATTGATTTTCCCGAAATAATCGATAAAACATTAGCATCGCTTGCAAAAATGGCATCACCGCTTGCACTTATAACAATCGGTGCGGGCTTTGAGGGACGAAAAGCGATAGCGAAAATTAAGCCGACAATAGCGGCAACTATGATTAAACTTGTTGTTCTGCCGGCGATATTTTTGCCGATAGCAATAAAGCTCGGTTTCCGTGACCAAGCACTTGTTGCACTTATTATAATGCTTGGCTCACCGACAACTCCGTCAAGCTATATTATGGCTAAAAATATGGGGCACGAGGGTGTGCTTACATCAAGCGTGGTCGTTGCAACGACGCTTATGTCGTCATTGTGCCTTACATTTTGGATTTTTGTTGCGAGGTACTTCGGATATATAATATAAAGAGAACGGCAGGCGACAACTTGTCGCCTGCCCAAAAATCACATCTTACGATGTAATTTTTGAGTATTTTCAGAGAAAAAATCATAAAGTTCCTCCAAAGTCGAAACTTTAGATTTTAAGCCATTTCTGCCGCACAGGTCGCCAGAAATGATTTTCAATGAGGTTAGCACCTCAAACACTCTAAAATAAAGTAGACAAAACCATTATGGTTTTGTCTGCAATTTGAGATGGCTACATATTCGTAGCCATTTTTTTTATTAACAAAATATTCATAAATAAAATTCTTCCTTTAAGGTTTATTTAAGAAACTAAATGTATAATGAAATCAACATAAAGGAAAGGGGTAATAAAAATGAATATCGGATTAAAGAAAAAGATAATAAGTATAGCAGCAGTAGTTGCAATTACCGCAACAATCGGCAGCGGATGTGTTTTGGCAAAGAGCAATGATATTACGGTTACATATGACGGTGAAAATATCAGCTTTGACGTTCAGCCTGAAATCGTAGATGACAGAGTAATGGTTCCTATGCGTACCATATTTGAAACATTCGGTGCAAAGGTTAAATGGGACAGCGACACACAGACGATAACCGCAAAGAAAAAGTCAAAGACTATACAAATGACTATCGGCAGCAGTGATATGACTAAGAATGACGAAACATATTCATTTGATGTTTCACCTATAATCGAGGACGGAAGAACACTTGTTCCGATTCGTGCAATAAGCGATATGCTCGGACTTGATGTTGAGTGGAATGAAAAGAACAACACAGTTACAATAACCACTCCGCAAGATGATGAGGACGAGTCTTGGAAAAACAACACAGGAACGGTTGATCTTGACAATGTTGAAGTTACAGGTGACGGTATAAGCGTATCGGATAACTTTATAACAATTTCAAAGGGCGGTGACTTTGAAGTCACAGGCACACTTGATGACGGTCAAATTGTTATTGACACCGAAGAAAAAGTTAAACTTCGTTTGTCGGGTATGAGTCTTACAAATAAAAACGGTTCGGCTGTATATGTAAAGAATGTCGACAAGGCTTATATCACTTTGACGGACAACACCGAAAATACTTTGACGGACGGAGAAAATTATACAAGTGGTGATGAAAATGAAAAAGGCTGTATAACATCAAGAGATAATCTTGAAATTAAGGGCAGTGGCTCACTTACCGTAAACGGAAATTATAATCACGGTATTTTCAGCAGTAACAGCATTGAAATCGGTAACGTAAATATTACCGTAAATGCAAAAAATGACGGTATTCATGCAAATGACACACTTGCGATAAGCGGAGGCAATGTATATGTTACTGCAGAGGGTGACGGACTTCAAGCAGAAGAAATACTTGATATATCGGACGGTGAAGTGAATGTTACGACAACAGGCGAGGTTAAGACAAGTACATCTAATGACTTCGGCGGTCGAGGTGAAATGAAAGATTTGTCACAAATGACAGATGATGAAATTCAATCAATGCGTGAACAAATTCAAAATAATAATCAGTTTACGCAAACAGAAGAAAGTGATGATAGTGACGATACTTCAAGCAAAGGTATAAAAGCGGATTGGATGCTTGAAATATCGGGTGGTGAAGTTACAGTTGATTCGACAGACCATGCTATTCATTGCACGTCTGATATAAATATTACGGGCGGTACACTTAATTTATCGTCGGAGAGTAAAAAAGGTATATCAGGTCATGGTGATGTAACGATTGATGACGGTGATATAACGATAACAAAATCAACCGAGGGTATTGAAAGTAAGAAGATTTTGACGATAAACGGCGGTAATATTGACATAACTGCAAGTGATGACGGATTTAATTCAGGAGGTACAGGTGCAAATCAAAACGGCGGTTTCGGCGGCGGTACTAATATGCAAGGCGGTCAGCAGGGCGGCAGAGGTAAAATTGGCAGACAAAACAGTGACGGACAGGACGGTAATCAAATGACACCGCCGGAAATGCCAAGTGACAAAAACGGCGGTCAAATGACACCGCCGGAAATGCCAAGTGACAAAAACGGCGGTCAAATGACACCTCCGAATATGCAACAAGCCGAGGGTAATGAACAGGACAGTGAACATCATATTCAAATCAACGGCGGTAATATTAAAATAGTTGCCGACGCAGACGGTATTGATTCAAACGGTTCATTGTTCATCAATGGCGGTACTGTTACGGTTGACGCACAGGCAACGGGTGCAGAAAGTGCTTTTGATACAGACGGTGCGTTTATAGTAAACGGCGGTACAATTATAGGTGTAAGCGGCAGCGGTATGGACGAAAGTCCGAACAGTTACTCTGCTCAAAACGTAATTTTGGCATACACAACTTCACAGATTTCCGCGGGTGATGAAGTTAAGATAACTGATTCAAACGGTAAGACAATCGTTGAGTATACAGCCGTTAAAGGCGGAAGTAAGATTGTGTACTCATCGGATAAACTTAAAACAGGTGAAATGTATACGGTTTACGCAAGCGGTGAAGAAGTCGGAAGTGCCGAAATTGAAAGCAGTATAACGAAGATAGGAACAAAGTCAAATTCGGGTTTCGGCGGCGGTCACAGACAAAAAACAACGGATGACACAACCGACACAGGTGCAACAAATTAATAAATAAGGCAACTACAAAGCCACTACACCGACACTGCGTGCCACCTCTCATCAAGGAGAGGTATTAGTAAGGCACCCCGTGAGAGGAGCTGTCGACAGAGTCGACTGAGGGGTGGTGATAGAGGAACAGAAAAAGGGCGACCAATGATCGCCCCTGAGAAATAAAACATCATTCCACAAATTTAAAATTAATAACATCGAAAAGTCCCGAATCGGTAATACGAACTTCAGGGATTACCGGTAGCGGCAAAAATGCAAGTGACAAAAACGGATCGATTTTATCTGTTATATTAAGTACTTTTGCGGCGCTGTAAAGGTTATCGTGTTCTCTTGTAACTTCATCGGCTGATTTTACGGACATAAGTCCCGCAATA
>OOAK01002113.1_pt1 | contig 10615 bp, 10 predicted proteins | sample 1671811 | NCBI WGS metagenome assembly OOAK01 (sample SAMN06348195, study PRJEB24527) | human gut metagenome | biome: human gut; feature: ankylosing spondylitis patient; material: feces | host: Homo sapiens | place: China | collected 2015-10 | reverse complement strand
CCATTGCTTATAGACCCTAAAAACGGACTAATAAAAAAGCCGGAACTTAGTCCGGATGATTTGAATAGATTTAACAAAATAATAAAACAATAAATTGGACTATTGTTTTTTGTTATAAAATCTAAGTCCTTTGAAAAAAGGAGTTTCCACATCTTCAACCTTGATTTTTCCAACAGAATTAGGCACTTCGTATCTATAAAGATACAGAGAATAATAGAAGACATTGTGTTCCTTAGCCTTTTCCTTGATTTCCTTGTAGCATTTGTCCACAGAATAACTTTCAGATGTTTCAGTAAGGGGATAAATAATGAAGCCTAATTCTCGCCAATTGGAATCTTCATTACCAGCTAACAGAACTCGCACTTTTTCATCCTCTGAGGTAAACATCTTGCTGCTAACTTTTGCATAAGGCGACACCTCTGACTTTAGAGAGTCCTTGTAATAATCTTCGCATTCATATTTTTCCCCAAGGCTTTCAATGTAGCCTAAATAATCACCACCCGATTTATAGACGCTTACAGCCTCAAGGACAATTTCAGACATGGATTTGGGTACAGGCTTGGAACATGATTGTAATCCGAAAGCCATGATAGCTACGATGATTAGTAGAACAAAGAACTTTTTCATAATGGCGAATTTTTCGAGTTCCCGACAGTCTATAAGAACGTTATATAATAAAGAAAGTGGACTGCCACCTGTGTAAACTCGAAAGCATCGCCAAACGCTTGTACAAACACACAGATGAGCAGCCCACTTGATATAGGTTGCCCTCTGTGCCTTGTTTGTACTTTTGTTGAATTGGCGATTCTTCGAGTATCAAGGCACTTTCCTTGTAATTTACCAACAATGTCATTGCCTCGAAAGGCTGTTGCAAATATAGCATCTTTATAAATTCAAAGCAACTTTCATTTCAAAATAGTCGTTATGCAGACGGTGATATATAGGCTACTCCTATCATTTCTTTATTTGACCCTTGTTGGGTAATATAAAGATTATATCCCCAAGCAGCACTTCCTTTTGTGGGTCTATTTAAGAGATAAAAAGTAATTATATTTCCTGAAATCTCCGTTCTAATTACAGAATTAAAAGATGGTAAATTGCTAAATTGGGCTTCTCCCCTAAAAGTCCAAGAAACGTCCTCAGTCTTTTCAACCGCATTGATTGTAACTTTTTTATAAGAAATAACCTTAACAGTTTTACTATTTGATTCTGAAGACGTAAAAGTAACATAAAATTGATTTTCATAAGAATTCTCTACGTCTAAAAAGTATTCTTCAACAATTATACCCTTTTCTTGTGACACATCAACTACTTTCGTCATTCCACTTCCACTGATTGTAATAGAGGATGAACGAGCTTCTCCTGTATTTTCTGAAACAGAAACTGTTATTGTTCCATCCCCATTACCACTATCAGGTGTTACTGTAATAAAATCCTTTTGCATAATTTTCAATATTTACATGGTTTTAAATTCATAGACCCTCAATAGAATTATAAATAATCCTTTTATATTCTTGACGATTTGCCTTATTGGCTATTCGAGACATTTTTCTGCGGATTTTTGCATAATTCTTTTGCCCTCGAAATGAAAATATATCACTCCAATTCCAACCAAATCTTGATGAATAAATTCTATTTCCTGTCATATTACTATCTATTCAAGTCAACTTTTGTTATCAACAAGTAATTATCGGTGCCAAACTTGAAATCTTCCTTGTGGATAGATTGTGTACGCTCAAGTAGGGTCTGTTCGGTCATACCGTTTACAAAATTATGTCCGATGTTCAGTACAAGAGTAGTGATGTCTTGCGCATCGCGGACTTCGTTATATCGACATTCACGTGTCTTTAGGTGTACATCATTCACAAGGAATACACGATGTTCACCCAATACATCAAGGATTAGAACCTTGCAGTTACAGTTCATTACAAGTCCTTGGCAGGTCTTCAAAATGTTTTCGTCTAATTTCATATTCAGTAATTTTAATGATTGATACTGAATATGTAACGTGGAAATTGGATAATCAGTTTATGTCTTGGGAGTGAATTGTGATTGAGTGGAGTGCTGGGAAGAAACGTTAAATAAATAGAAAAGACTGGTTCGAGAATTTCCCGACTCCAGCCTTTCTATGATTTTCCAGTGTAGATATGTATATCAGCACCTTAAAATAAGGGAGACTATGCAGAATAGTTTCTCTTATTTTTTTCATTGGAGGGCCTTTGCGTTTTTAGGATATGCCATGTATCATCATATTTCATTATCTTTGCGATAAATAAATCCCTATATCATGGACCCTAATAAAAATGACGCAACGAAAATCCGGGAAGAAAAACGTCAGGCCAGAACCCTGGAAAATATGGAAATAAAGTTATCGGAACAGATGGAAATGATGAAGCAACTCATAACAACCTCGGCTGTCATATCCATTGATGAATTATGCTTTTATTTCAGAACGGCTGTACAGACGGAATCCGTGAACGTGCCGTTGCACCTTTCTTTTGAAAGGCATTTTAAGCTTCTCATAGACTATGCCGGAGACGACAGGAATGTCTTGTCCGGTCTTCTACACTGCCTTAACAGTCTTCACGAATGCTACAGAACAGTTACTCCCGAGTATTATTTCGACAGGGCAATGACCCGGCCCTTCCAGGATTCCATCCTTGAAAGTTTTGAACTATTTTCAACCGCTCTGAAGGACTATGATACCCATGACCGGCCGATACATCTGGATACCCCTTATCTGAGGCATTATAAAAGGTTCGGTTCACATCCGCATAAACAATTCTACCACACCTATCTGCAAAAGTTGAATGAAAAGCTGAATTGCCTTCTTTCAGAAAGCCGCCTGGGATTAAAACTTGACTTCTGCTTCATACCGGAGAATTCATACAACATTATTCTGGAACAGTCGCTGGTGGAGGATCTATATGCTTTTCTGGTAGATGAAAAGTGCCTGCAAAAGGATGACGATACGGAAAGAGACTTCAAACTGCTGTTCAATAACAGCGTATTCAAACGTAATGTCAATCCTATCCGTTGGATAAAGACGACAGAGAAAAGCCAGATGACTTCCAACATAACGCTCCGTACTCTATTTTTCGTGCTTGGTGAAAAAACAAAGAAAAAATTGCTGGACCAGGAGCACAGACGATACTATGAATCACTTTTTATCGGAAAGGACGGCAAAAACGTCTCTCTGGAAGACAAAGCCAGCAAAGTTAGCAAGAGCAGCCAATCTCGCCAGGATTTCCTTTCACAACTACGGTCAGTTTTAAAATTATAGAGAAGCCATCCACCTCTTTTTCCGCCTATTCCCGCCTACTCTGTTAATGTCGTTATAACATCCTGTAGTATAGTGTGTTATAACGATATTTTTTATTCTTTATTTTGACCTCCCCTCCTTCTATTCCCGTCTACCTAAATGTAAAAAAAATGCCTTATATTTGCAAATATTTTTACAAAAAGAAGGAGAAATTACATATGGAAACAAATAATTTGAAGTCTTTGGATGGCGGGACTATAAACAGTGCCATCAACGAGAATGTTAACGATTCCACGAGAGTGATGAATCAGGTAGATAACAATATAGAAAAAACAGAAATGAGAACGGAAGACATGCAGCCGGATAAAAACGGCAATAATAAAAACGGACAGACGACTGAAACACAGGTTCTTACTCCCGGAAATAACCATATGGAAAAGGGGGAGGAAGAATACCACTTCCCGACAGTTGAAGAGCTTCTTCGCAGAGAGCGTAAGGACATACTCTCGCTACGCCGGCTTCCCTATACGGATATTGATTATGCCACTTACAACTGGAGCGTGACACAAGGCTGCCTCAAACTGTCGCCTGGGTGCAAACACTGTTATGCGGAAGTCATAGCCGGGAACCAGTCCAAACGTTCGGATACCAGGCGTTTCAAGGATGGTTTCAAACCTGGTTTTAATGAAGGATTACTGTATACTCCCCTTTATGATACCAGGAAAGGCATTGTATTTGTCAGTCCGCTCGGGGATTTTGGACATGCCGATATTACGGATGAACAGCGCAGGGCAGCCGTTGAAGTCATCCAGGCGGATGAGACAAAGGTATTTCTTATCCTGACCAAACGTCCGGAAACCCTTGTGCGGTTGTTCGAGAATATTCCGGTCCCTTCCAACTGCCTTCTGGGGGTGAGTGTGGAGTCGGAAGCGTACCTGTCACGCATGGACACACTCCGCAAGATCGCTTCAGACAACCTGGTAGTTTCTTTTGCCCCGCTTTTGGGTGGGATGAAGGATATTAATTTCGACAGGTTTGTCTGGGTACTCATCGAAGGTGAAGCAACCCGCCCCATGGATAATGCGCGCATGGTAAGGACGGAATGGATACAGTCTATCATAGAACAGGCCGAATCCGCACCGATACCTCCCGCCATATATGTAAAGCAGCTCGGAAACAATGTGGACGGGGTGGTAAAAAGCAAAGCACAACACGGGTATCTGGTGAAAGGCGTTTCCTATCGCCAGTATCCCCAAGTTATAAAAACAACCCTGGAGAATACTGATGAAGAACTGGAAAAAATGAATATGCAACAGAAAAAGGATAAAGAAATGAAGAAAGAACGTAGTACGACAAAGAAAACGACAACAGCGGGCACCGGAGCTGAAGCCCTCTCCCATGTCATTCCCCTTAGCAAGGTTGTGAAAGAAGGGGCCAAGAAAGGGAAAGTAAACAACCTGTATGGTACCTGGGTCGTGGAAGGGGAGGTTACGGTGATTGCTGGTGATACGAATGCCGGTAAATCCTCAGTTACCTACCAGATGGGGTTGGATGCGGCTTCAGGTAAGAATACCCTCGGTTTTCCAGCTCCTACCAAGCCCGTGGTGGACGAAGTGGTGTACATTGACACGGAGCTTAGCATTACCCAGTTGGGGCAGCGTTTCGGAGGTATAACCATCAGTGACCGCATGAAATACATCGACGCTACTGCCTGGGACCTTGAAAGGATTCTTTCCGAAATAGAAACCATTGCAAAAGAATGGAACAAAAAAAAGGTGCTGTTCATATTGGACAGTATCACAGTGGCGGCAACAGGAAGTATCACGGCCAGAGTTGCAAAGGAGCTGATGAAAAGATTGAAATTAATCTGTGGACGCTATAATGTAACGGTAATAACGCTGATGCATACAAGAAAGCGGGACAAATCCAAACCTATTGAGATGCAGGACCTGGCCGGTTCCGCCAAACTGACTGACCTGGCGGACAATGTACTTGCAATGGCCAAATGTAATGCTACTGAGGTGTATGTCAAGGTTCTCAAGTCACGCAGCAATGCCATTCCTGACAAAGTACGGCATTTTGAGATTCGCAGTGACGGCTATCTCCATTTGGAATTCATTCGGGAATGTGAGGAAGAGGACCTGCTGGCACAGGGTAAAAGCAAGCTTACACCAGAGGTGGAACAGGAGATTCTCACCCTGCGTGGAAAAGGATACTCCGTCAGGAAAATAGCAGATCATATGAAACTGTCAAAATCTGCTGTTGACCGTGTGGTTCAAAAGCATAAGGACAGTGAAGAATCCAGCGCGGATACTATTAAGGATGTACAATTCCCCGACAACGCAGCCTGATAAAAAGACCATATCCTGTAAGACTTTTACGTAATCATACAATGAAGACTGGAATTCAATAATGAGTTTCAGTCTTTTTGTTTATTTGAAGATTCCTAAGTTTCCCTTGAGTTATCCACTGTCCCTTTGTCCCGAAACTGACGATCCCACTGTCCCAGGTATCACATTTTTCAGTATTTTAGACATGAAATTTATATAAAATACCCTCCAAAATTATGTTTTTTATCATTCGCAAACAAGCATAATTACAGACATGATGTAGTAAGTATTTGTATAGTTACAAACATTATCAATAGATTACACACAAACATCTATTTCGTATTATTTACATCATATAGATAAAATCCTAAAATATACATATTTTCTGGGACACCTTCCCGGGACAGACGGATAAAAAGAGATTCAGGGTTAGCCTGACCATTTCTTTTCCTTCAAAAAAATATCTGTTTTGCCGTTCAAATCCCTCGAAAGCTTGATATATGTATGAAAACAAAAAATATAATATTGTCAAGTATGAACGATAGCTCAATACTAGACCGTCAGGTTGGGGATTGTCCTGATGTCAGCGAAAAAACAGTTCCACAGAGAATACCCAGGAGATACAGAGAGGATATCAGGAGGTTACAGGAGAGATACGATCTGCATGAAGGGTTGGTCATTAATGTGTCTCTCAAAGAATTCCGAGGCATATGTGAAAGGGATTATCCAAAGATTGAAGCATACCAGGGATTAAAGAAATACCTGTTGTGCACTTTCGGAGTAACCCTGAATATCCACTCACAAAAGACTAAGGGTGGCTCGGATAAAACGATAGATGAACCATAAAATTTGTATAACCAGGGTTAGCTGGAGGCGAAGAGTAAAGGAACGTAGTGTAGTGATATACATAACTCCCCGGAGGGAGACAAAGTGTTATAAAAAAGTGTGCAAAAATAGGTAAAATGTATAAAGAAGAGTGTTTTTTGTAGTATATTTTATAACATCTACATTATCCTACTGGCTATGTATTACATACTCTCTACTATCGTATACCCTCTGTCTCCGACTTACCCCACTAATCTTAAAAGTGAAACAATGAATAAAATTACATTAAAAAGATATTCTTGCCTTTAATAACGAACTGGGCAGATACATAACACAAAAACAATAAATACACAGATGGATGCAATAGTAATTAAGAAATCGGAACTCATAGAACAGATCAGAGAGGATTTTAAACTTTGGGAAGAAATGTCACCGGATATCGACGAAGGCTATTTTGACGAAGAGGACGTACAGTCTTATCTGAATTTCCTGATAGAAAGATATCATGACGAATGGATTGTCATAGATGATACGCAGGAAGGAGGTGATGCATGAAAGAGCTTTTCAATATAATCCCCAATTCGACAGGTGAGGGATTCAGGATGCAACTCAGTACGGGAGTTATCGATATCCCGGATGATAACGGAGGTTATATCATTTCCTCCGGCTGTGGTAGCGGTAAGACTGAAAGCATAAAGAGCCTGATCCGACAGAAATATAACTCGGGGATTCTGTATTGTGTCGATACCCGTGACGAACTGGGCAAGATGTATGACTGGATTCTGGCTAACCTGGTGAACAGGGAATTGGGGCATGGTGATATATTGAGAGAAAGCGACGTTATGATCATATCCAGTGACAAGGAGCGTTCATCCTTTCTGAATCAATACAGGGACAATCCCGAGATTCTTATGGAGAAAAAGATCATCCTGATCACACATGTACGTTTCTGGACTGACCTGATCAATTATTTCCTCATTTACCAGCCAAAGGCATCCGTAGATTCATTTGACGGGGATTTCAGGAAACTAATGGTACGACCGGATCTTAGACGGTATATCCTGTTTGACGAGACTCCCACATTTATCAGACCTTTCGTGGAATTTGATAAAACAGTACTGGGAGTATTCAGTAAAACCGATGATACGGGCAATATCATTTGTATGTCACCGGAAGAGATAACCCGGTATTACGACCATTTCATCAGGAATACCAGGAATGATCTTTTTAACCAGTCTTACCGGATTAACCGTATCAAGCGTGATGTGGCATTAAACCTGATTCCGAAGTATTATGACTCATGGATGCTCTCCGACAGTGACAAGGCAGGCATTACATTCTATCCCGTTGACCTGTGTCCTTTGGGAGTCTACATAAATACGCATGTACTGATCTTCGAAGGTGCAGGGGATCTTTTGTTCAAGGACTCCAGGAACTTCAGGCTTCTTGATGTGGACCGGAAATATAACTGTGTGACTGAATTCCGGAAAATAGACTTCGGACTGTTCAGAAGAAATCTCAATCCCCGACGTTTTGACGAGTTTACCACACGTATCGCCATGCTTATAAACAAACCTACCCTGGTCGTATGCTGGAAGGATATCAACGGGGGTGACGACGGTCCGGGTAAATCAGAATATGCAGAACAACTCAGTGAGGCTTTACTACTAAAGGGTGTCCCCAAGGAACTGTTCACTGTTACCTATTATGGGTCTTCAGATAACAAGAGTACCAATAACTACCGGGATATAGACCAGATTGTGATGTGCGGTGACTGGACCTTGCCCAATATAGAATCAGCCAGAATACGTCGGGCTTATGGAACCACTGATACACAGAATCAGAAAGACTGGTTCTTCAGTCAGCTAATTACAAGGATAGGCATAAGAAAACACGATGGTGGTACTTATACGGTATATTATACGGATGACTTCAAGTATGATTTCATAGGCAGGATGTATGCGTACTTCAATGAGAACAGGGTAATCAGTTCGTCACATAGCCGGGAATCATCTGACTGGAAAAACAGGTTGGATAGAATGAATATCCGAAGTAACCTTAAGAATGAAATTATACAACTGGCTATAGCTGATGAGGATATGAGGAATGCTATCGGTATGGATCGGGAATACACAAAAGAGGTCAGCTTTGATTATCTGGAGAATTTGGGGATAAAGAGGAGTGCAAGGGAAAGACGTAGGTACAATAAACTGATAAAGGTATTAGAAAAAATCAAAATAACCTTACTTATCGAGTAAGTAAAGAAGGATTGGGTATGATGTTATAACCTGCTCTTCCTTCTCTAAAACCATACTATACCTTACCCGCTTTTTTTCGATGGGCTAGTTAAATTATATAAGGAGTAAAAAAAAGCGGGTAGATAAAATAATAAATAGAATTGATAAATAAAATTGAAAATAGAAATAGTAGACAGAAATTAATAACAATTGTAAGTTACCCGTTCTTTTTCGATGGGCTAGTTAAATTATATAAGGATCAAAAAAAAGTAAGTAGATAGTTTGTAAATTGAATTAAAAATAGAAATAGTAGATAGAAATTAATAACATTATAAGTTACCCCCTATTTTTCGATAAACTAGTTAAATTATATAAGAAGTAAAAAAAAGGGGGTAGATAAATAATAATAGAATTGATAGATAGAAGCAATAAATACGATAAATCATAGATATACAAGTTTTATAGATTAAATAAGAAAGACCGCTACGCTGTCTCTCAAAGTGATACAGAGAAAAACTTAAACATTTTATCTCCCCTTCTCTTATCACTTAAGAAAGAGCACGAAGTGGTCTCTCTCTTGTTTATTCAATTATTTATTTACATTACTTTTATTCCAGTCTATTACCATAAATACTGAACATAGCACCTCCAATAAAAAAGAGTGGTTATGTGTAGAGAGAATGACAATAATAAAAATCCTAAATATGATGATTAACAAAACAGTCAGTTACTACAACAATGCGGATGATTCAAAAAGTAGAATCCGTTATAACCTTGATTATGTCCTGGGTATGATCAGGGATAATCAAGAACTGTTCCAGCAAACGGTAAGAGTCAGATCTATGCCGACAGAAGAAGAATACAAGCAGGCGAAGAAGTCGTTACCAATGATTGCTCCCTCTGGCGTATTTGATTACCGGAATGATGATCCGGAAAATCTCAGGGAATATTCCAATGTGTTGGTTCTGGATTTTGACCATTTCCAAAGCCACCTTGATGCCGGAGAATTCAAGAGAAACCTGATCGCTGTGGCAGACCGTCTCCATATCTATGCACTTTGGTTTTCACCGAGTGGATCAGGAGTAAAAGTGGCAATGATTCATGATAACACAAACCCTATGTATCATAATGAACTTTTCAGATGTATTAGAGAACAACTCTACCCAGGAATACCAGAGTTTGATGATAAATGCGGTAATCTTAGCCGTACATTTTTCTTAAGTTCGGATCCGGAGATCTATATCAATCCGCAACGGGATTCTCTTACCCCTTATCATTTTGAGCATTCTCCGTCAGTGAGGGCAACTCCTATGAAAAGCTATAATCAGGGTTACGTAAGCAATAGTTTCACTCATACCTTGGCAGAAATAATCCAGAATAATTGTTTTCAGATACAATGGAAAGACAAGACACTGATCAATTACATAGATAAGAAGTGGCGCCTGGAATATCCTGAATCTTATGAGGACGGTCACAGGCATCAGTCTATCCTGTCAAGAGCTAAATGGTTATGCAGGTATGGTGTGCTCTATGAAAATGCATTAGTATATCTCACCGGAACATTTGGCTTGCATGGGATTGATAAAGCTGATATAGAAGCTATGGTTATCAATAACTATAATGCCAACAGAGGAGACTTCGGAAAGGACAGAATGAGGTTGTACCTGAAAAAAGAAGAGGGCAGGAATTATAGAAATCAAAAGCTGAAAGGAGAATAAAGTATTCGGGTGTAGTTTCTCCTCCGTCCCCAATCATCCCATAGCCTTATCCATGAAGAAACAATACTCACACAAAAAGAGTACCTGAAACCAAAAGTATCCTACTACTTGAACTATCATACTGATCAAGAAGCAAAGAGAATACAATGGCGGAAGGTACTCTTTATTTTTTCTTTTTCTTCTCACTTAAAAAAATGACAAAACGCTCTTAGTATCCCGCCAATTCCTAACTAATGATGAAAA
>OOAK01002101.1_pt1 | contig 10684 bp, 8 predicted proteins | sample 1671811 | NCBI WGS metagenome assembly OOAK01 (sample SAMN06348195, study PRJEB24527) | human gut metagenome | biome: human gut; feature: ankylosing spondylitis patient; material: feces | host: Homo sapiens | place: China | collected 2015-10 | reverse complement strand
ATACGAAAATTGATTCGATGGAAGCAGACGGTCAGGTGCTTACGATCCACACATCCGAGCCAAAGCCGGCACTTTTGAATTACCTTGGAGATCCATATGGCTGTATCATCGATGTAGATGCAGGATTTGACGATGGAATCGTAGCCGGAACAGGTCCATATATTGCAACGGACTGCCAGTCCGGTGATCATCTGACCCTGGTGAAAAATGAAAACTACTGGAATGGAACGCCACATATTGATGAACTGACGATCAAGACCATCACCGATGGAAATACCCTTGCCAATGCACTGCTCTCAGGAGAGGTACAGGCAGCTTATGGTATGGCATATGAAAGCTATCCGATGTTCGAAAACGATAACTTTACCTTTTCACAGATTTCCACATCCAGATGTTTCTTCCTGAAAATGAATTTCAACGAAGGTTCCGTCTGTACCGATCCGGCCGTGCGAAAAGCGATCGCTATGGGTATCGACAAAGAAGGATTTGTGGAAAATCTGCTGGAAGGAAACGGCTATCCGGCAAATGGAACCTTCCCTGCTGGTTCTGCTTTTGGCGGAGACAAAGTAACGACAGAGACGTATGATGCAGAAGGTGCAAAGAAAGTTCTCGAAGAAGCCGGATGGACGGACAAAGACGGAGACGGTATCCGTGAAAAAGACGGACAGAAGCTTCAGATCAAATGGCTTACCTATCCAAGCAGACAGGAGCTTCCGCTTCTGGCAGAATCCGCACAGGCTACGTTAAAAGATATCGGAATCGATGTGGATATCAACTGTACGGCTGACAACAACAGTGTTGTGCAGGATCCGGCAGCGTGGGATGTCTATGCCATGGCAAATGTACAGGCTCCGACCGGAGATCCGGAATACTGGTTTACCGTGTTTGCAACTTCCGATGCAACGAAAAATCAGGGAGCTTATAAAAATGAGAAACTGGATCAGTTGGAAGAGCAGCTCAGCCAGGAATTTGACACCGACAAACGTGCCAAGCTTGCAGTAGAGATGCAGCAGACGGTTCTGGATGACAATGCCTTTGTATACTGCTCTTTCCTGAAGATGAGCCAGATCTCACGGGCAAATGTAACTGGATATACGGCACATGCCTGTGATTACTATCAGGTGACAGCGGATTTGGATATTAACTGAATATTTTTCATATCCTGAAATAAAAAAATGAGTAAGTAATATTCTGCGGGAACCGTTTGCAATGAAAAAATTATGCAAACGGTTCTTTTTTTTAGGCAGAGTAAACAGAGATTGAAAGATATGAATAAAAAAGGAAATTCGATTGACAGAAAGAATGTTGAATGTTACTATAAAAAGGGGGGGGGGGTGGCGAATAAAATTATGCATATTGCACAAACAAGGAGGAAAATTTTGAAAAAGAAAGAAAAACAATGGTTGTCAATTGCTTTGAGTGCAGCCATGGTAGTGACCGGTATTCCAGCAGCAGGGATTGGAACGACTGTTCAGGCGGCATCAGGAGAAGCACAAGTCTCCGTGAAAAACGGAGAAGTTACGATCGGAAATGAATATCTGGAGCGTAAATTTTCTACTTCAGACAACAAGCTGGCAACGACAGAACTGGACAATAAGAGGGCAGATCTGACGTTTACACCGGCACAGGGTTCCGAAGAATTCATTATCAAACTTCGCCAGGATGGTACAACAAAACTGGACGGAGAGCTGGATCGCACAAACTGGACAGTTACTGCCAGCGATCAGTACAATAATGAAGTAGGTGCAAAAGACGGTCCGGGAGCCAATGTTATTGATGGTGATGCATCTACAATCTGGCACAGCAAGTATTCACCGGATCAGCCATATCCACATTCCCTGACTTTTGATATGAAGAGCGAACAGGAAATTGCCGCATTTTCTTATCAGCCACGTCAGGACAGTTCCACAAACGGCGATATCAAAGGATATAAACTGTATGTGGGAAACAGTGAAACAGATCTGGAAAGTGATGCAAACCTTGCGGCAGAAGGTGATTTTACTTACAATGACAGAGAAACGATCTATATCAATCTGACAGCACCGAAAAAGGGGCGTTATGTAAAACTGGTTGCTGTATCACCAAAGACGGACGGTCAGGCATGGGCAACGGCGGCAGAAGTAAAGATGTACAGCAAAGCAGTCGGTACAGCAGATGCAAGTGCCGTGATCAGATCCAGCGAGATGACTCTGGAAGGCAGCAAAGTTAAAAAAGTAGATACGAACGGCGGAGTCATGGTAGAATTCCCGTTTGAGACCGTTTCCAAAAACGGTGTAGACTGGGATGTTACCATGAAAGTTACCATGGATGACGGAGATCATTTCATGCGTAAATTCCTGGAAAAAGCAGCAATTGATTATATCGATCTGGAATCGTTGAATGTCAATGCAAATGATACCGTGTGGACACATCCGATCATGGGTGAAGGCGTTGGCGGTATGAGTGGATATGTCATTTCTCTTGGCCAGCCGGTTTATATTCAGGGAATGTTCCTTGGATGTGAGTTCCCGATGACAGAAACAGAGATCGACAGCAATAAAAATGCACATATGCGTTATTTTTCCGGCAAGACATTCGAAAAACTGCAGGAAGATAACCAGCTTACCACAGACGGAAAATATGTAACCTGGCAGACCGTAGCGGGTGCTGCAAGAAGTACGGATATGAATGTCATTCAGTCTGACTTTTATGAATATATCAACAGCATTGCAACAAGAAGCGATTTCCGTACGCAGTACAATTCCTGGTACGATAATATGATGACCATTAACGATGACAACATTGAATCTGCATTCAAAAAAATGGAAAAGGGATTCTCTGAATCCGGCGTAGAACCGATGGATTCGTATGTTGTGGATGACGGATGGAATAATTATAACAACTCGAATACAACTTCCACTGTTCATGACGTGGCACGCTGCGGTACCACGGATAATGTGACAGGGTTCTGGGAGTTCAACAATAAGTTCCCGAACGGATTCCGTCCTGCGTCCGATCTTGCAGAAAGCTTCGGCTCCGGATTTGGTGTATGGGTAGGACCTAGAGGTGGTTATAACTATAACGCTGCAATGGGTAAGATTATTGAAAAAGCAGGTTTTGGTGCATACAATGCGGTAACCGATGATATTGATGTCGGTGACAGACGGTATGTGACGAAACTGACTGAGTTTTTCTTACAGATGCAGGATGCTTATAAAGTAAATTACTGGAAACTGGATGGATTTGCGACAAAGCCATGTACAAATGCAAATCATAAACATATGACAGGCGGAAAGAATGGTATGTATTATTTTTCCGATACCTGGGAAGCATGGATCGATCTGTTTGAGACTCTGCGTACCAATGCAGAGAAAAACGGCATTGACAATCTGTGGTTTAACCTGACCTGTTATGTAAACCCAAGTCCATGGTATCTGCAGTGGGCAAATTCTATCTGGATCCAGAACAGCCAGGATATCGGACGTGTTCAGGTCGGACAGAACAGACAGGTAGATCAGCTGCTTTCTTACCGTGACGGCAGATATTTTGATTTTGTAAAAGAAAGAGAGTTCCAGTTCCCACTGGCAAATATTTACAATCATGATCCAATCTACGGAAAAACAGGAACCAATCTGGCAAACCAGATGACAGATGATGAATTCAAAACGTATCTGTATATGATGGGAACCAGGGGAACTGCATTCTGGGAGCTGTACTACAGCCCGGAAATGATAGATGAAGGTCAGAAATGGGATATCAATGCAGAATATCTGGAGTGGGCTAAGAAGAACTATCACATTTTGAAAAATGCGAAACTGATTGGTACGACACCGGATAAGGGCAATACCTACGGATACTCCTGCTGGGATGGTGAAGAAGGTATTATTTCCATGCGAAATCCAAGTGCATCCGTAAAGACACTGAGCTTTACACTGGATCGAAACATTGGTGCGGCAGAAAGTCTGAAAGGCAAGACACTCAACCGTACAACAATTCTGAATCACAAGACAACCGATGCACAGACCGACTATCAGACAGTAAAATACGGAGATGTGATCACAGTTACACTGCAGCCGGGTGAGGCACGTATCTGGTCTCTTTCTACTGCAAAAGATACAAAAGCACCTCAGCTGACACTTGCAAAAGCAACTGCGGACAACACGATTGAGCTGACATTTGATGAGCGCGTAACCGGTACTCCTGCTGCAACCGTTTCCGGAGCAAATGTTACAAAAGCAGAAGTAAGTGCAAATCAGAGAAAAGTAACGCTGACTACATCCACTCTGAGTGCAGGAAGCAAAGTAACGGTTTCTGTAAGTGGATTAAAAGATTTAACCGGCAATGCAGCAGCAGTAAATGCAGAAGTTGTATATCAGGAAAATCAGGTTGTAGCGAAAGCATCAGCAAAAACAGATCTGAAGAATGCAAATGATGTAACGGAAACAACGGACGAAGCACTGGCAGGAAAGACAATACTTGGCCTTGCAAAAGCATATGAGCTGAACGGAACAGCTGTTACAGGAACCGCTGATTTTGCAGTATCTTCTTATGTAAAAACAACCGGAAACAATATGAACATTCTGAAACAGGAAGGTGCTTACAGCCTTTCCATTGACAAAGACGGAAAAGCAGTCTTTACAGTTGGAGATATATCCGTAACTTCAAAAGAAGCTGTAAACGATGGAACATGGAAACACATTGCAGGTATCCGTGAAAAGAATGGCAGTCTGAAAGTTTATGTCAACGGTACACTGGATGCAAGCAGATATGAGAAAAACATCAAAGATTTGAAAGATGGAACCCTGACTGTTGGAGGCGGAAGTGATCTTCAGGTAAGCCAGGCAGAAGTAAAAGATGCAACACTTAAACTGGCTGCACTGGAAAAAGCAGGATCAGCAGTTGGCGGAGACAGCAGCGGAGATTCCGGTATTGTTCCGGATGAAAACGGAAAAATTCCTCTGCAGGCTTCCAACATCACAGTAAAACGTGCAGATAATGATCAGGATGTTTCAAATAAAGACAGCAGTCCGGAAAAAATGATCGATGGTGATAAAGGTTCAAACTCCTTTACCTGTACACTGGACAGCATTGAAAGTGATGTACTGGCAGGAACCAGCGTATACTTCCAGATCGATCTTGGTGATGTATTCAAGCTGGATCAGGTGAAAATGTGGCGTTATTTTGCAGACGGACGTACCTACCAGGATACGATCGTAGTTGCATCTGAAGATGCTGCTTTTGATGCAAATGATACCGTGCTGTACAGCAGCGTTTCAGATTCCAAGTATGCATACGGACTGCTGAGCAATGAAAAGCTTGCAAATCCGGATACAAAATATGCAGAAACATCAGAAGGAAAGACATTTGAAGCAAAAGAACAGAAAGCACGTTATATCCGTATTTACACACGCGGAAGTATTCTGACAAGTGGAACAGCACATGGCGGAAACCATATCTGCGAATTAGAAGTTTACGGAAAAGCAATTAAGAGCACAGCAACACAGAAAAAATATACCGTTGCTTTTGATACAAAAGGTGGAAACATTTCTTCACAGAAAGTGTCAGCTGGTGAAAACTTTACCATGCCGCAAAATCCAACCAGAGCCGGATATGTATTCAAGGGCTGGTACAGCGATGTAAACTGCACAGTAGCATATACAGCAGCATCACCGGTAAGTGCAGATCTGACACTGTTTGCAAAATGGGAGGAAGATCCGACCACAAATGTACAGTTAGAAGAAGCAAAAGCAGTACTGAACAGCAAGATCGCAGAAGTAAAAGACAAAACAAAAGGCGATTACAGCGATGCAAGCTGGAATGCATTCCAGAATGCACTGGCAGCAGCAAAAGAAGCAGCCGCTTCTAAGACTGCAAGTGCCGCAGACGTCCGCAAAGCACTGGACAGCCTGAAAAAAGCAGAGCAGAATCTGAAAGTGGCAGGCAGCGAGCCGGATACTGGCAAAGAAACCGAAACGAATAAACAGCCGGAAACACCAAGCACACAGCCTGGAACAGAAAAGCCAAACACAAATCCGAATACTCAGAAAGTACCTGCTGTCGGAACAACCAAACCGGTTGGAAGAGGATTCTACAAAGTAACAAAATCTGATGCAAAGAACGGAACCGTTGCTCTGGTGAAACCGAGAAAAGCAACAGAAAAGAAATTTACCATTCCTGGAACTGTAAAAATTGACGGCGTTACCTTCAAAGTAACCGAGATCTCAAAGAATGCATTCAAGAACAACAAAAAACTGACGCAGGTTATCATTGGCAAACATGTGACCAAGATCGGTGCAAATGCATTTAACGGTGCAAAGAAACTGAAAAAGATCACGATCAAATCCACACAGCTGAAGAAAGTCGGAAAAAAAGCCTTCAAAGGTATTGACAAAAAATGCAAGATCAAAGTACCGAAGAAGAAACTGACACGCTACAAACGACTGCTGAAAGGAAAAGGCCAGAAGGCAAGCGTGAAGATCACAAAGTAAGAAATCAAGAAAAACAGAATGGAAGTAAGAGAGAAGACTGGTGCAAAGGTGCCGGTCTTTTCTTTTGATTTCAACATCATATTATTAAGGTTATCTTGAAAAAAGTATATATCTTAGATATAATGTTAGATAATGCGAGAATGTAACAAAAATATTGTGAGACAAAATTATAAAAAAATTTGAGTATTCCGGCGGGAAATCCGAAAATTATTTCCGAAGTATTGATTTCGCGGTACTGGGTCATTCCAGAGATCATTATAATTTCAGGGAATTTTCGGGAAAATTCAAAAAGTTCCGATAAAAAATATAACATTTAAAAGATATAACAGAAAGGCATTTATATGTATTACAAAACAACAGAATCTCTCCTTGCCTTTATTAAAAAAAGTCCGACGGCTTTTCAGGCAACGGCAGAGATGGAGAAAAAATTTGCAGAAAACGGATATCAGCTTCTTTCAGAGCAGGAATACTGGAAGTTACAGCCGGGCGGGAAATATATCGTAACAAGAAATCATTCGGCATTGATTGCATTTTCGATTCCAAAGAAGGAGTGTCGGAAGTTTCATATCATTGCCAGCCACAGCGATTCTCCGGCTTTTAAGATCAAGGAAAATCCGGAAATGCGGGTAGAAAATGCCTACACAAAACTGAATGTGGAAGGTTATGGCGGTATGCTGATGGCACCGTGGTTTGACCGGCCGCTGTCGGTAGCGGGCAGAGTGGTTGTAAGGCGTGACGGTAGTCTGAAAGAGGAACTGGTCAATATCGACTGGGATCTGGTCATGATCCCAAGTCTGGCAATCCACATGAACCGGGAGGCAAACAAAGGTGTGTCTTACAATCCGCAGAAAGATCTGCTGCCGTTTCTCGGGTGCGGAGATTCGAAGCCGGAGCTTTTAAAAATTGTTGCGGAAGAGATAAAAGTAAAGGAAGAGGATATTCTTGCACATGATCTGTTCCTCTATAATCGGATGGAGGGTACGATCTGGGGCGCAGACAGAGAATTTGTTTCGGCACCAAGGTTGGATGACCTGTAGTGTGCGTTTGCTTCGATGGAAGGAATGCTTGCCGGAAAGCATGAAAAGAGTATTGCAGTGCACTGTGTTCTGGATAACGAAGAAGTCGGAAGCGGAACAAAGCAGGGGGCAGCTTCTACTTTCTTAAAAGATACGCTTCGGCGGATCAACGATGGCCTTAGCAGAACGTATGAAGAATATCTGATGACGCTGGCAGGCAGTTTTATGATCTCGGCGGATAATGCCCATGCACTGCATCCAAATTACATAGAAAAGGCAGATCCGGTGAACCGGCCGCTGCCAAACGGCGGAATTGTCATCAAATACAATGCCAACCAGAAATACTGTACCGATGCGGTGTCAGCGGCAAAATTCAAGGATCTCTGCGACCGGGCAGGCGTAAAATACCAGACCTTTGTGAATCGCTCCGATGTACCGGGCGGCTCAACACTTGGAAATATTTCGAATACACAGGTACCGATGAACACGGTAGATATCGGGCTTCCGCAGCTGGCGATGCATTCTCCGTATGAGACAGCCGGTGTGGAAGATACCGGAAGTTTTATCAGAGCAGCGGAAGAATTTTTCAGATAAGCAAAACAGAACAGGCATCAAAATAAAGAATTCAGACAAAAAACAGGCGGGAGAAATCCTGCCTCTTTTGCGTGACATGAGCAATGCGAAGCTCTGTGAGCTTTACGTGAATGTTCATTCTTTATATCCTGATATCCGTTAATGTATAAATTTTTTCAGGAAAAGGACTTGAAAAATACGTCATGGGGGTATATAATGTAATACGAAAAATACCTAACAGGGGTATATAAGAAAAGGAAGTGAATGAAATGGAAGAAAACAGGGAACAGATAGAAAAAACATGCTGCTGTCAGTGTTCTGAGCGAAAAAAGGAACGCTCAGAAAAAGAATATAAAGATCTGATCAATCGTTTAAGCCGCATCGAAGGGCAGGTTCGCGGTGTGAAGGGAATGTTGGAAAAGGATGCCTACTGTGCCGATATTCTGGTACAGGTTTCGGCGATCAATTCTGCACTCAACAGTTTCAATAAAGTTCTGCTGTCCAATCATATCCATACCTGTGTGGCAGAGGATATCCGCAACGGAAAAGACGAAGCGATTGATGAGCTGGTGGATCTTCTGAAGAAACTTATGAAATGATGACAGGATGAGAAAAATACGAAAGTTTTTCGTATGATATACTTTGATCCTGACACCAGGCAAAACATTAGGAGGTAAAGAACAACTAAATAAAACTTATAAAAGTATATAAACAACTGTTGAATTTTATAGGTTATTAGTATAGAATAATATTGAAAGGAAGTGATGCTTTGAGTAAATATTATTCTATACATGAATTTTCAAAAATTATAGGTGTATCTGCACAAACGTTGCGAAATTGGGATTCTAACGGAAAACTTCATCCGCATCATACTACAACAAGTGGATATAGATATTATTCTGATGAACAGCTCAGCCAAGTAATGAATGTAAAGCCTAAAAATCGCATTACAATTGGATATTGTCGTGTTTCAAGTCATAAGCAAAAGGATGATTTAGAACGACAGATTGATAATGTGAAAACATATCTTATGGCAAAAGGACAACCGTTTGAGATAATAAGTGATATTGGTTCTGGCATTGACTACAAGAAAAAAGGACTTCGGGAACTAATCAAACGCATTTCGCAAAATCAGGTTGAAAAGGTTGTTGTTTTGTATAAAGACAGGCTTTTAGGTTTTGGTTTTGAGTTGGTAGAATATATAGCTTCGCTATATAACTGTGAAATTGAGATTATTGACAATACTGAAAAATCTGAGCAACGAGAACTCGTTGAAGATTTAGTACAAATAATCACAGTATTCAGTTGTAAGCTACAAGGAAAACGAGCGAATAAAGCTAAGAAACTTGTTCAAGAATTGATACAGGAGGAAGAAAATGATGGTAAAAGCCGTAAGGGTAATGTTAGCACCTAATAATGTACAACAAACTAAAATGTTTCAATATGCAGGTGCGGCAAGATTTGCTTATAACTGGGCTTTAGCCAAGGAAAAGGATAATTATGAAAAAGGTGGCAAGTTCATTTCGGATTCAGAGCTTAGAAAAGAATTTACAAGGCTTAGGAATTCTGCTGAATACGCGTGGCTACAAAATGTTTCCAATAATGTAACCAAACAGGCAATTAAAGATGCTTGCATAGCCTACAAAAACTTTTTCAAAAGTTTGCAAAAACATCCGAGGTTCAAGTCTAAAAAGAAATCGACGCCTAAATTTTATCAGGACAACATTAAAATACAGTTTAGTGACACTCACGTTAAATTTGAGGGATTTTCTTCCAGCAGGAAAGCGAACAAACAAAAGCTGAACTGGGTAAGACTTGCAGAACATGGACGTATTCCCACAGATGCTAAATATATGAATCCGAGAATATCCTTTGACGGATTAAACTGGTGGATTAGCGTATGCGTGGAATTTCCAGACTGCAAGAAAAATCTAAATAATGATGGTATAGGAATTGATTTAGGAATTAAGGATTTGGCTATTTGCTCTGATGGCAACACATACAAGAATATTAATAAAAGCCAAGTAGTTAAAAAACTAGAGAAATGCAGACGCAGGTTACAGCGTAGAGTTTCTCGAAAGTATGAGAAAAATAAGAAAGGAGTAAGTTACTGTAAAACTAAAAATGTAATCAAAAGCGAAAAACTTTTACTTAAAGTGAATCATAGATTAACAAATATCTGTAAAAACTATTTAAATCAGACCACATCTGAAATCGTAAATCGAAAACCAAGATTTATTTGTATCGAAGATTTAAACGTTAGTGGAATGATGAAGAATAGACATTTATCCAAAGCGGTTCAGAATCAGGGATTCTTTGAATTCAGAAAACAGCTTGAGTACAAATGTAATAACAATGGTATTCAGCTCATTGTAGCTGATCGGTTTTATCCATCGTCAAAACTTTGTAGTTGTTGTGGAAATATAAAAAAGGATTTGAAATTATCTGACAGAATTTATAAATGTGAATGTGGAAATGTTATAAATAGAGATTTTCAAGCATCACTAAACCTAAAAGCTTATGGAGAAAAATTTGCAAGCTAACAATTAAACGTTAATGCAAATATGTACGGATACGTTAATTCGGAATTTACGCCTATGGAGAGTACAAGAACTTGTGAGTAGTATC
>OOAK01002096.1_pt1 | contig 10722 bp, 6 predicted proteins | sample 1671811 | NCBI WGS metagenome assembly OOAK01 (sample SAMN06348195, study PRJEB24527) | human gut metagenome | biome: human gut; feature: ankylosing spondylitis patient; material: feces | host: Homo sapiens | place: China | collected 2015-10 | reverse complement strand
TGGAGACAATCCGCATCGGGTGCCGAGGCGTTCCACTCCGCGATGGTGCCCCACGCGGGCGAGGATTCCGCCGTGTTCCGCGACGTGTGCGAGCTGGGCGCCGATCTGAACAAACTGTCCGACGAGGGCATTCTGGGATCGAGGCTCGCGAAGTCCCGTGTGGCCGTGGTATTCGACTACGAGTCCGAATGGGCCACCGAACACACCGCCACGCCGACCCAGCACGTGCATCACGTGGACGAGCCATTGGCGTGGTTCCGCGCTTTGGCCGATCAGGGTGTGACCGCCGACGTGGTGCCGGTGCGCGGCGCCTGGGATGACTATGAGATGGTCGTATTGCCGAGCGTATACCTGCTTTCCGAGGAAACGACCCGCAGGGTGCGCGATTACGTCGTGGGCGGCGGTCGACTGGTCGTGACCTACTACACGGGCATCTCGGACGAGAAGGACCACGTGTGGCTCGGCGGGTATCCGGGCTCGATCCGTGACGTGGTCGGCGTGCGCGTGGAGGAATTCATGCCCATGGGCGACGATTTCACGGGCGTGCCGGATCGCCTCGAGTTGTCGAACGGCGCGGTCGCGCACGATATCGCCGACGTGATCGGCTCGGTCGACGGGACGGCCACCGTGCTGGAAACGTTCAAGGACGATCCGTGGACCGGCATGGACGGCGCTCCGGCGATCGTAGCGCACACGTTCGGTGAAGGTCGCAGCGTGTACGTGGGCGCGCGCCTCGGGCGGGACGGCATCGCGTTGAGCCTGCCGGAAATTCTTGATTCGCTCGGCATGGCCGAAGCGGGCGGAAACGACGGCCGAGTGCTGCACGTCGAACGTGAGGGCGCGAACGGTTCGAGGTTCGTGTTCTCGTTCAACCGCACGCATGAGACGGTCCGGGTTCCGGTGGAAGGCGAAGTCGTGGTCTCCTCGTTCGCGGACGTGGACGGCGAAACGGCCTCGATTAAACCGAACGGCGTGATCGTCACTAAGCAGTAAGCGGACAGCAAGCAAATAATCGCAACATTATGGGTGTCGGCAGGTTGATGATTGTCAATCTGCCGACACCCATTTAATTTATACTATTCGAATAAAAACTAGGCGTGGAATTCCACTGCAGCCCAACTGATTGCTGGCAAAGTGCAGTGAACTGATCCATTGTCGATTGTTGCATGAAGCTCTTGGGGTGTCACTGCGGTTGGGTCGTCTGCGGAATTACGCTGATATGGATTGTCGTCATGCAGAATAATGGCCTTGTCTATATGGAAGTCGGATATGTCGAAATACGGCAGTTGAGACAGAGAAGCCGTAACCTTATGTGCGTCGGATGCGTCGCGATTCACCATAAGCAGAAGACCGGAATGATTCGTTTCGTCCCAAGTGATTACTGAATCAAGGGCATTGACCAAGCCGAAAGATTCAGTCTCTACGTTGGGAGAGTCGATGACTGGACTGTAGGCAATGCCATGGGCGTGTTGTGCGGCTTCGGCAAACGGATAGAAGACAGTTTGACGCCATGCGGGACCGTTCTTTTCGGCCATGATTGGCGCAATCACATTGACCAACTGCGCGCGCGAGGCAGAACGCACTCGGTCGCAGTGCTTAAGCAGAGTGATCATCAGCGACCCTTCTACCACTGCATCGGCTGCATTGTAGATATCTTCGAGCAGACGCGGTGCTTTCGGCCATGACTCATGATGAAGATCCTTGCCTGATTGGGCTTTCCATTCAGCTTCCTGCTGATTCCAGACGTCGGAATACCAGACGCCCCACTCATCAAATGACAGTGCTATATCATGATCGCCTGTGTGGGCATTTTTGGCTTCGTCTGCACATGCCGCCACGGTGGAGATGAACGTTTGCATGTCTTGTGAACTTGCCAGATAATCTTGCAACGATTTTGCCCCACGTTCGTAGTAGTAGGCATGGCAGGAGACGAAATCGAGATTGTCGTACGCTTTGGTAAGCACGCTGCGTTCCCAGGATCCAAACGTTGACATATGGGCGCTGGAGGAGCCGCAGGCCACGAGTTCCAAGCCTGATTCCGCGAGTTTCATGGCGTGTGCGACTCGGTCCACGGCTGCGGCATACTCGTCAGGGCTCATATGTCCCACCTGCCAAGGGCCATCCATTTCATTGCCGATGCACCACATTTTGATGTCCATTGGTTCGGTGATTCCGTTACGTACGCGGCGATCGGCAAGCTCGGTGCCGGGCGCTCCGTTGACGTATTCCAACTCTTCCAGTGCGGCCTTCAATCCTCGGGTGCCCATATTGACGGCAAGCATGATTTCGGTACCGGTCTTCTTGCTCCATCGGTAGAAATCGTCGATACCGACTTCATTGGTTTCGGTGCTGTGCCATGCGAGATCTCGTCGTATTGGGCGTTGCCCCCGTGGCCCTGTGCCATCCTCCCAATTGTAGGCAGAGACGAAATTGCCGCCGGGGTAACGCACGCAGGTCACACCAAGTTCTTTGACTAGATTGATGACGTCTTGGCGGAATCCGTTTTCGTCGGCTGTGGGGTGACTTGGCTCATAAATGCCTCCGTAGACACAACGTCCAAGATGTTCTACAAATGATCCGAAAATGCGGGGTGGTATATCGGCAATTGCGCTGTTTTTTTGCACTGTGATTGTGCTGGTTCCGGAAGTCATGCCGTTCCTTTCGATGAGTGGTCTGATGAAATGTCTGCGTTGCGCGAGCTTCGACGGATATGCATACGTCTAGTATGCAATCATATCGTGTTTGCGTAGCTAAACAAAATATGCTAGGTAACTCAAGAAATACTGTAAAATCAACGATTTGCCTATTTGTTTGCGTAAACATAACTTTTGTGTTATCCTCATGACTGTCGGAAGGGTCAATGAATGATTCATAGCCGATAATGTTGGTCGATGTAGGAGGTCGGCCATATTTAAAGGAAGGAAGAACGATGAAGTTCACTGCATCCAAGAAAACAATCGCTCTGGTTGCTGCTGCTGCGATGCTGACTAGTGTCGCAGCCTGCGGGAGTTCCTCGAATTCGAGTTCTTCGGGGGCGACAGAGGGTGGTAAGACTGAAATTACGGTATGGTCTTGGGATTCCACTTTGCCGCGTACCGTGAAGGATTTTGAAAAGGCCAATCCGGACATCACTGTTAAGGTGACCAATGCCGGCACGAACAGCACCGAATACACGGCTTTGAACAATGCGCTTTCTGCAGGTAAAGGTGCGCCAGATTTGGTGCAGATTGAGTATTATGCACTTCCCGAATATCAGGTTCGTGGAGAGATTGAAGACCTGAGTCAGTTTGGTGCGGACAAGTTCTCGGATTTCTATACGCCGGGCACGTGGGCTTCTGTGAAACTTAATGGCGGTGTGTATGCACTGCCGATGGATTCCGGACCGATGGCATGGTTCTATAACAAGGATGTGTTTGATAAGGCCGGGGTCGATCCGACTCGGGTGAGGACGTGGGATGAGTTCTACGATGCTGCCAAGAAGGTTCGCGCAACAGGGTCCTACATTACGTCCGATTCTGGTGATGCTGGCTTCTTCGATTCCATGACATGGCTGGCGGGCGCGACGCCGTTCTCCACTGGTTCCGATGGACAGTCCGTCACCATCAACCTCAGCAATGATTCCAAGGTCAAGACTTTTGTTGATTTCTGGCAGAAGATGATTGATGATGATCTTATCGATACCAAGACCGCAGGCTGGAGTGATGATTGGAACAAGAGTTTGAATGACGGCTCTATCGCTTCGCTGCTGACCGGTGCTTGGATGCCGTACAACTTGCTTTCCGGTGCTCCTGACGGTGAGGGGAAGTGGCGTGTTGCTCAGATGCCGACTCCGGATGGATCTGAAACCAATTCCGAGAACGGTGGTTCTTCGCTGGCGATGGTCAAGACGGATGACAAGGCCAAGGCCGAAGCTGCATACAAGTTCGCTGAATATGCGTGCCACAATGCCGAAGGCATCAAGACTCGCGTCGCTGGCGGCGCATTCCCTGCCGATAACGACACTCTCGCTTCTGATGACTTCCTGAACATGACCTCTCTGACTGATTCCGATGGCAATGCGCACGAATACTTCGGTGGTCAGAAGTTCAATGAGGAGCTCGCCAAGGCTGCGGCCAATGTTTCGACTGGCTACAAGTTCCTGCCGTTCGAGGTTTATGCGCGTGGCGTATATAGCGATGATGCCGGTGGTGCATATACCGACAAGTCCGTCACCCTTGCTGAAGGTGTTCAGGCTTGGGAAAAGAATATCAAGGATTATGCATCTCAGCAGGGCTACACCGTGAAGTAGCTGCATGATTCCATAGTGGAATCGGTAAATATGAGCGTCTGTGGATTGAGAGATTGTCAATCGGCGGACGCTTTTTTGAGCTATCAGTGGATTGCGTGGCTGAATCGAAGAGATTGGAGGATTGTACGCTGGCTTTCGGGTGACTGACGTACACTCGAATGCGTATGTCTGTACGTACGTTTTCGTGTGGGAACATCAAACGGAAGGAATCGGCTTGAAACTGGTGAAACGACTCATCGCCATCTGCTGTGCGGCCATTATGGCAGTCAGTGCGGCCGCTTGCGGAGCCAACGTCGATTCCCGCACCGAAATCACCGTGTGGTCGTGGGAACCGAGCATGAAACAGGTCATTGCCAGCTTCGAAAAGGAAAACCCCGACATCCACGTTATTTGGAAGAACACAAGCGGTTACGACAATCTCAACAACGCCATTCAAGACGGTTACGGCATTCCCGACGTGGTGCAATTGGAATACTATGCGTTGCGCCAGTACGCGGTAAGCGGCCAGCTGGTGGCGATCACCGGGCGTACGGAAGGCTACGGCGATTTCTACACGCCCGGTACGTGGGCTTCGGTGCAGCTGAACGGCCGCGTGTACGGCCTTCCCATGGATTCCGGTCCAATGGCGTTCTTCTACAACGACAGCGTGTTCGAGCAGGTAGGCATCGATGCCTCCAAGATTCGCACGTGGGACGACTATTACGAGGCGGCCAAAAAGCTGAAAAGCATCGGCGTGTACATCGCAGCCGATTCGGGTGACGCCAGCTTCTACGACACGATGATCTGGCTTGCCGGAGGCCGTCCGTTCTCCACCTCCAACGACGGCAAAAACGTGACGATCAACCTCACCGACGATGAGGGTACGAGAACCTTCACCGAATTCTGGCAGAAAATGATCGACGAAGGTTTGGTCGCCACCAATCTGACCACATGGTCCGATGGGTGGAAGGAAGCCGTGGGGGAGGGGAAGATCGCCTCCATGTTCTCCGGTGCTTGGCTGCCGTCGCTGCTCATGTCGAACCTTCCCGGAACCGCGGGTTTGTGGCGTGTGGCACAGATGCCCACGCCGGATGGCAGTTATACCACGTCGGAAAACGGCGGTTCGGCGCTGGCTGTGTTGCAGCGTTCGCGCAAGCCCGAAGCGTCATATCGTTTCATCGAATACGCATGCCATAACGCGGAAGGCATCAAAGCCCGTGTGGACGGCGGTGCGTTCCCCGCCGATAACGTCACGTTGTCTGATCGGGAATTCCTGCGCAAAACCACCGTGACCGACGAACGTGGCATTGAAATCCCGTATTTCGGCGGTCAGGAATACAATCGCGTGCTTTCCCAAGCCGCGGAAAACGTGTCGACCGGTTACCAGTATCTGCCGTTTGAAGTGTATGCGCGAAGCGACTTCCGCACTACCGTAGGCAAGGCCTACAAATGGTCGAGCCGGTTGCGCAAAGAGCAGGACAGGCTGAATATCATCGCGGCCGGTGGCAAAGTGTCCGACAAATCCGCCATCGGCGACGCGTTGAAGGAAACTGATTCCGCTGATCGTCTCAAATTGAAAAGCGGTATTGCGCTGTGGCAGAAGGATTTGAAGGAATATGGAGCCAATCAGGGCTTTACTATTCAGTAAATAGTTAATTATTTGCTATAGTTGTAGAAATAATAATGGCTGTCTTGTTTTTCTTTTGAATTCAAGACAGCCATTATTTTTATATATTGAGATTGTATGTTGACGAAAAGTTATTGTCGAATATTGCGTTCGTAAATATGCAGCATGCCTTTGAAAATCAGATCAGGGTCATAAATGTCGATCATGTCGGTATCGTCGGCGAACACGCGGCTTAATCCGCCCGTCGCAACCACGCGGAAATCCTCGTCGATTTCACGATGGAATTGCGCGATCGTACGTTCGATGCCGCCAAGGAAGTTGTAATACAGGCCGGCCTGCATGGCTGGCCTGGTGCTTTTCGCCAGAATCGACGAGGGGCGCGTGATCTCCACTTCCGGCAACTGGGCCGTGGCATCCCACAAGGCGGCCGCGCCTGTGCGAATGCCGGTGGTGATGAGCCCGCAAATCACCGACGCATCGGCGGTCACATAGTTGAATGTGGTGGCCGTGCCGAAACCCGCCATACTCGTAGTAGGCTCCCGCACAGTCGGCAATGCAGTCCGCGCCCATATTCTGCGGATTGTCCATGCGAATATTGATGCCGGTTTTGACTCCCGGTCCAACAATCATCGGATCGATATTGAGGAATTTCACAATGCTGGCACGGAACGAATGCATGACCTTCGGCACTACCGACGTGATGATCACATCGTCCACATCGCCCGGCGCATAGCCGCTCAGCCGCAGGAATTGCGTGATCATCAGGCCATATTCATCCGACGTGTGGTTCGCCTTCGTGGTGATGCGATACGTGCCGGCGATATGCCCGTCATCGAGAAAGCCGATCACCACATTGGTGTTGCCGATGTCGACTGCGACCAGAAGCATGTCGAATTCTCCTTACGATTGCTGTATTGACGCTATTTCCTGTGATGTTGGTTGATGGTTACGATGCTTGCGATTCAGCGGATTCGGTATTGCGCAACGCTGCCAATTCGGTGAGGATGCGTTCCGCCAATTCCTGCTTGCTCATCTTGTTCCAATGCTCGATGATCGGTTCGTCGGTGGTTTCGCCGGGTTTCAGCACGGTCACCACATTCGTATCCACCGCGAATCCGGCGCCGGGAGTGTTGAGATTGTTGGCCACCAGCATGGAACAATGCTTGGATGTGAGTTTTTTCGCTGCGTTCGATTCAAGATCCTGCGTTTCCATGGCGAAACCGCACAAGGTTTGACCGGCGGTTTTATGCGCGCCTGCCCATGCGAGAATATCGGGATTCGAAGTGAGCCGCAGATCGATATTGACGCGCCCGTTCTTCTTGATTTTCTCCGAAGACTGCTCAATCGGGCGGAAATCGCCGACGGCAGCGGCCATAATCGTCAAATCGGCCTGCGTGAAATGCTCTTGCACCGCGTTGAACATTTGCTGCGCGGTGGTGACATGAACCGTATCAATGCCGCGGGGAGCGCTCAATGTGACAGGGCCGGATACCAGCGTCACATCCGCGCCCATATCGCGTGCCTGCTCGGCGATCGCATAGCCCATTTTTCCAGTGGAATGATTGGTGAGGTAGCGCACGGGATCAAGTGGCTCCTGTGTGGGGCCGGCGGTGACGAGCACATGCAATCCGTGCAATGGCAACGTTTCTGCGGGCTGGTTCGCACGCAGCAGATCAGCTACGGCAGCTTCGATCGCAGCAGGCTCCTCCATGCGCCCCTTGCCAACATCCTGGCAGGCAAGCATACCGGATCCCGGCTCCACAATGGTCCATCCAAGTTCACGGCAGGTATTGAGATTGCGTTGCGTCACGGCATTCTCATACATGTGCACGTTCATGGCAGGGCATAGGATTTTCGGTCCCTCGCTATAGGCAAGCACGGTACTTGTCAGCTGGTCGTCGGCAATGCCGCATGCGATTTTCGCAATGATATCGGCGCTCGCAGGAGCGATGACGAGCATGTCCGCCCATTTCGCATCATCCACGTGATTGATATGCAGCGGATCGGATGGCGTATGCGCAACATCGCCGTCATTGCGCTGTGCTGCGAACATGGACGTGCGCGTCTGCGTATGCGTGAGCGAGCTGAACGTCAACGGGGTGACGAACTCCTGCGCGGCCGCGGTCATGGCCACGCGAACCTCATGTCCCTGCTTGCTCCAGTCGGAGGCGAGATGGCAGGCCTTGAATGCGGCGATGCTGCCGGTCACGCCGAGAAGAATATGCGCCATAGCCGATATTGTCCTTCCCTTGACGTTGGCAAGACTTACGAAAACTGCGTCAAGTATATATCGAACCGGCTGAGGCATGCGGCATTGCGGCATTGCCGTCAGATGAATCCTGCGGGCATGGCGGATTGTAGAATCAGACTTTGGTGATCGACCCGTACAGGCGGTCAACCAGAACAAACACATAATCAAACAGGAGCAATCATGTCGCAATCTTCAGGTGCGTACGGCGAAGCCGACGCAACCGAACAGAAGAACGAACAACACAACAATCAGCCCGCAAACTCGGCAAGCACCGACGCAACTTTGAACGCGCGTGCCAAATCACCGAAATCCAAGGGGCCCAACAAGTGGATCATCGCCATCATTGCAGTGATCGCAGTGGTCGCCATCATTGTGGGCGTCGTCGTATTCCGCAACAACAACGCATCCAGCGATACCGCGGAAAATGGCACCTCCAACACTGTGACCATTGGACTGAAACTCGCCCCCGTAAGTCTCGACATTCGCCACCAGTCCGGATCGGCGATCGAACAGGTGCTGGTCGGCAATGTGTACGAAGGGCTGCTGTCGCGCGATTCCGACAACAAAGTGCAGCCGGGACTGGCGAAAAGCTGGGATATTTCCAACGACGGCACAACGTATACGTTCCATCTCAACGAGAACATGAACTTCTCCAACGGAGACACGTTGGACGCCGAAGATGTGGCCTGGTCCATTAACCAGCTCAAAGAACAGCAGTATTACAACGCCAATCAGGTCGAAAGCCTCGAAAAAGCCGAAGCGGTCGATAGCGACACCGTGAAGCTCACGCTCAGCGCCCCCGATTCCAACCTGCTGTGGTACCTGACCGGACGCCCCGGCCTGGTGTTCGATAAGGACGCCGAATACAACGCGAAAACCGAAGCCGTCGGATCGGGCCCGTACACGGTGGAATCCTTCGATTCCGCCAGCAAAATGGCGCTCAAAGCCAACCCGAAGTATTGGGGAAGCGCACACAAGGCCGCAACCGAAAACGTGATCATCAAATTCCTCACCGACGATAACGCAGCCGTCAACGCGCTGAAAAGCGGCGAAGTCGACGTGCTTTCCCCGGTGAACGCCACGCTCGCCAAATCGCTTGACACCAACACGTATCAGGTGTCCGCGGCGGACGGCAGCGACAAATACGTGCTCGCCTTCAACTGCGCGAACAGCAAGCTTGCCGACAAGCGCGTGCGTCAGGCAATCCGTTACGGCATCAACCATGAGGAAATCATCGCTTCGCGCGGTAACGTCGACTATGCGCTCGGCGGGCCGATCCCATCCGTGGACCCGGGCTATGAGGACTTGACCGACCTGTACCCGTACGATGTGAACAAAGCCAAGGAACTCATGGCTGAAGCCGGCTATTCCACCGATAATCCGCTGAAACTCACCCTCACCTACGCCAACACGTACGGCACGGAACTCGGCGACCAACTGCGTAGCCAGCTCGCCAAAATCGGCATTGATCTCAGCATCAACTACGTGGAATTCTCCACATGGCTGCAAGACGTGCACGCCAACGGCGACTATGAACTTTCGTTGGTGGACCACGCCGAAAGCCACGACTTCTACAAGTGGACCACGCCCGACTACTACTTCCACTACGACGGCAAGCAAGCCCAAGAACTGTATGCCAAGGCGCTCGCCGCCACCGATGAGGAATCCAGCGCAAACTATTTGAAGCAGGCTGCGAAAGCAGTAAGCGAGGATGCCCCCGCCGACTGGCTGTTCGGCTATCGTGTGACGGTGGCATACCACAAGAACGTGCAGGGATTCCCCAGCAAGCTGAGCCAGACGGTGCTGCCATTGTGGCAGATCACCAAGGCGCGGTGAATCGACGAAAAACGATGGAAAATCGGCGGAAAACAAGTGATGAAAACTGATGTGTGGCGGTGTTTGCAGCGGCATCGTTGCGGCACCGCCACACGTTGGCGCGATATTGTTGGATAGGGTAATGACGGTGAATAGGTGCGTATCGCTGCAAACGCACGGATCGAGCGATAGACCAATGGTGGTTCAACTATGAGATTTGTAGTCAAACGGCTGGGACTGTTCGTCGTGGCCCTGTTCGGTCTGTCGCTTCTGGTGTTCGTGCTGTTGCGCATGCTGCCGGGCGATGTGGCTGCGGTGATCGCAGGAACGAACGCAGCCCCTGAACGTATCGCGTCGCTTCGTACCGAACTTGGCTTGGACAAATCGTACGTGGCACAATACGGCGATTGGATGCTGGGATTGCTGCATGGCGATCTTGGTGTGTCCACCATCGGAGGCAAAGCGGTGTCGGCACAGGTTGCGTCTCGTGCTTCGGTAACGTTTCCACTGATCATCGTGAGTTTGCTGATCGCATTGGCGATCGGCCTGCCGCTTGGTTGCGCTGCTGTGCTGACCCGTAATGCCCGCTTGCGTGGGCTTTGTCACGGTATTGCGATTGTTGCCGGCGCCATTCCCGCATTATGGGGCGGGTTGCTGTTGATTCTGCTGTTCTCACGCGGTTCAGGACTGTTGGGATTGCTGCCTGCTCAAGGTTTTCCCGATAATGGCTGGGGCGCGCCCTTGCAGGCGTTGGCTTCTTTG
>OOAK01002095.1_pt1 | contig 10725 bp, 8 predicted proteins | sample 1671811 | NCBI WGS metagenome assembly OOAK01 (sample SAMN06348195, study PRJEB24527) | human gut metagenome | biome: human gut; feature: ankylosing spondylitis patient; material: feces | host: Homo sapiens | place: China | collected 2015-10 | reverse complement strand
AATTCCGCCGCCACCTCGCGGATGATATGAATTGACTCGGCTTCGAGTTCTTTCAGGTGGCTTAATTTATATTCTTCTTTCATATCTGAATTATGAATGTTTTTGTTCAAATTTTTGGATAAGTGAAAAACAGACTCGCACAAAAGTACTCATATTATTTCATAAACCAGTAGTTTCTTGTGCAAAAGTCGTAGTCCTGACATGTTTACCGGGTTACTCTCGGCAGGATTAATTCCAGCAGTTTATTGACTGATTCTTCTACGGAAAGTTTGGAAGTATCCAGTGAAAGAGCTGGGTGTTGCGGAGCTTCGAACGGTGCAGATATACCTGTAAAGTTCTTGATTTCTCCCTTGCGTGCCTTGGCATACAAACCTTTTACGTCGCGACGTTCGCATTCTTCGATAGGAGTGCTTACGTAAATTTCCATAAAATCTTCCTTACCTATAATATTTGCTGCCATTTCTCGAATGTCATTGTTCGGACTGATGAAGGCAGCAATGGTAATGATACCTGTATCGACAAACAGTTTGCCTATTTCGGCAATACGGCGGATGTTTTCTATACGGTCTTCGGCAGAAAATCCCAGATTATTATTGATTCCGCTGCGGATATTATCACCGTCCAGGATACGACAAAGTAATCCGCGCTTTTGAAGTTCACGCTCTAAAGCAATGGCGATAGTACTTTTTCCAGAGCCGCTCAGTCCGGTAAACCAAATCATTACGCTATGTTGTTTTAATAATTCTTCTTTATCAGAACGGCTTAGCATGCGGTCGAATATCGGGTAAATATGTTTAGTTTCTTCCATATAGTTTGTTAGTTAATTAAAAAGGCCATATTTGAGGTATGACGAATACAGAAATTAAGAATGTGATAATATTCAAAGGTAATCCGATTCGTACAAAATCGGTAAACTTATAGTTTCCAATACCTTGTACGATAAGATTTGTCTGGTAACCGATTGGAGTAGAGAAGCTTGCTGAAGCTGCCATACATATTACAACGAAGAAAGGCATCGGATTTACTCCCAGCTGCTGTGACAGAGAAAGAGCCAACGGAAAAGATAAAGCTGCCGCAGCATTGTTGGTTATCAGTTCTGTGAAGATATTGGTAATAATGAACAGTACGGCCAACAGAATATATGGACCATGGCTTCGGCTGAGATCGATAATGTAACCTGCAAGCAAGTCAGCTACTCCTGAGTTTTCCATTGCCTTGCTGATTGCAAAGGCACATGCGATGGTTATCAGGATATCCCATGAAATATATTTAGTGTATTTGCGAGGTGGGAATATCTTGGTCCATGCCATAATGACCGTTGTGATGGATACAAAGAAAAACATATCCAGCTTAATGCCTTCTGGCAGGAGTTTCTGTATAGCAGGTAATTCACCAATAGTTGCTCCTATAATCATAAAAAGCAATAGGAACAAGGCAAACCAGCGTTTCTTTTTCCCTGCCGGTTCATAATCTTTACCATTGGCAAGCATGATAAATACAGAAGATTCTCCCCAGGTTTTCACGAAACTGTCGTCGGCAAGTAATATCAGTGTGTCACCCTCACGGAAACGGATTTCGCTCAGGTCCTTATAGGTATTACCTCCTCGGCGGAGTTCTTTTACTTCTGCACCATAATGGCGTTTAAAGTCGAAATCGTTAACCCGCTTGTTAATACCGGGGAAACGTGCACCGATGACGGCTTCTACAGGATGAAGGGAGGGATTGTTTTCTTCTTCTTCATCTGACAGAGTTTCAGGACGGTCGGCCGGCAGAAGTTTACTAGAGAAAAGGAACAGGTAAATAATGCCTGCAATGGCTATGAAAATACCGACTTTCCCTAGCTCGAACATACTGAATCCTTTCATTCCGGCTTCTTGTATCATACTGTGTACTACCAGGTTGGTTGAAGTACCTATCAGTGTACAGATACCTCCCAGGATAGTTACATACGACAGAGGTATCAGAAAATAGGTTGCGGGTAGTTTTACATAATTTGCCCATCTCTTGATAATAGGAGCAAAGATAACTACAACCGGAGTATTATTCAGAAAAGCTGAAATAAAAGCAATCGTGGGCAGCATGCGTGCCTGTGCCTTAAAAACAGTAGTCTGTGATTGAGGCAATAGCTTTTTTATAACTTGTGTCAGTGCACCACTTTGGCGGATACCTTCGCTTACCAGAAACAGCATGGCAACGGTGATCATACCTTTGTTGCTGAACCCTTCCAGCATTTCTTTAGGACTGAGGATTCCGGTACAAAGGAATATGACAACGACCGAGAATAGAATCATTCCCGGACGCATCTTATCCATTATCAGCGCAGTCAGCATGGCAACAAGCGCGACGAGTACAATAATAACTTCTAATGTCATAAATAGGTTATTCGGCAATGAACCATGGATTTAACAAGTCTTCTTTATTGTATACCAAAGGATGTTGGGTGCCGGCCTGATAGACTTCTTTTCCCATGGCACGAATTATGGCGTGACCGGCAGCGGTATCCCATTCCATAGTAGGAGCAAAACGGGGATATACGTCTGCTTTTCCTTCAGCTATCAGACAGAGCTTCAGTGAACTACCTTTCGATACGGTTTCCACTTCTTGATGTTTTTGCTTCATCTCTTCGATATAAGCCTCTGTTTCCGGCGTAAGGTGAGAGCGGGATGCAACTATTATGAAACTGCTTCGCTGCGCTTCTTCCTGATAGGGCAGACGATGTGCCTTGCTGATAAGGCTGTCGACTGTTTCCTCTGAATCCAATTGAGTGATATGCTTTATTTTGTAAGCTCCGTACTGGCTGTCGGCAAAGTATAATTCCTCTTTTACAGGAATATAGATAACTCCTGCTTCCGGCTTTCCATTTTTTACATAAGCAATGTTGACGGTAAATTCTCCGTTACGTTTAATAAACTCTTTAGTTCCGTCCAACGGATCAACAATCCAAAGTTCATTCCAGCTTTGCCGTTCTTCAACCGGAATTTTTTTCCCTTCTTCGCTGAGAACAGGATAAGGAGTTGAAGCTAATCGTGCTGCAATGACCATATGCGACTTGCGGTCGGCGATAGTCAGTGGTGAGTTATCTGCTTTTTTCTCTATCTCAAAATCCGCGTTAGGATCGGTGTATACACTCATTATTTCTGATCCGGCTTCCAGTGATGCGCGGATGGCTGTAAGTAATAAATTCTTGTCCATATTATCTAAATCGTTGTAAAATAACAACATTTTATCCTATTGTTAGTAGTTTAATCTTCGCTTTTTTTGGCCTTCGTCATTGTTTATAACTTCTTTTAAGCAGAAACCGCTTTTATTCGAGTGGTTTTATCTCTTTCGACTGCTTCCATACTCGTAGCATATAATACGCGCAATGAGTAAATGCAAAAATGAACGAAATAGTCAATAATGTTTTGTCTGCATCCCATCCTACGGTTTGCTGATGCCATAATCCGGTAATGATACATAGTACAGACAGAGCAAGTCCTAAGATATTTAATACGATATCTCCTTTACGATGTGCTTGTCCCGGTTCCAGCTTGCTGTATTTTCTACCATACGAAGCATATACATCCAGACCTATCAACATCCAGAGAACAAGTCTTATCCATGTGTCGGCCGGAAGAAAACACATCATACACAGGCAGGTAAGGATACCCATAATAGGAACGAAGGGGACGAACGGTGTCTTGAAGGTACGGTGCACATTGGGCATGGTTTTTCGTACGATTAATACAGCTGCACATACTAGTGTGAATGCAAGCAGCGTTCCTATACTTGTCATTTCTCCTGCCACTTGGGCTGGTACAAATCCGGCCAGCAGGCTGACTACAATCATAAAGAGGAAATTGCTATGTACAGGAGTGCGGAAACGCTCGTTGATGCGTGAGAAAAATGGAGGCAACAGTCCGTCATGGCTCATGCTTAAAAATACGCGGCTTTGTCCGAGTAATGTTACCATGATGACCGAGCAGTATCCGAAGAGAATGGCAAGAATGATGGCTTTATTCAGCCATGGATAAGCTTGCACGAATACACCTGCTGCATTTGTACTTCCCATATGTTCGATAGCTACTGCCACGGGAGCGATACCTTCCTGTCCTTTGAATTCTGTATAGTGTGCTACTCCTGTCATGACATGTGCAAACAGAATGTACAGGATGGTACATACCAGCAGAGAAACAAGGATTCCGATAGGCAGCAGTACTTACTGCATCGAAGCCTAGAAAAGCGAAGAATACGATGGCGGCTCCGCGTAATATGCCGGAAATACCGAACTCTCCAAGTTTACCTGTATTCTCTGGAATATAAGGCACATAATTTTCTGCTTGAATGAATTTCCAGCCGAGAATAACAAATACCAGAATAACACCTATTTTCAGGAAAACAATAAATCCGTTGAATAAAGAACTGCCTGCTATGCCACGCATCAGAATCAGGCTCATGAGTACTACTATCAGCATGGCAGGAATATTGACTATACCTCCATCCCACGGACATGCACTGAGGGCATGTGGCAACTCAATGCCTATACCTTGCAGAAAGACAACCAGATAACGGCTCCAGCTGATACTGACGGTCGTTGCTGCTACGGTATACTCCAATACGAGGTCCCAGCCTATAATCCAGGCTATCAGTTCTCCCATTGTTGCATACGAGTAGGTGTAAGCACTTCCTGCTACTGGAATCATGGATGCAAATTCTGCATAACACAATCCGGCGAAACAGCAACCTATGGCTGCAACGATAAAGGATAAAGTAATGGCCGGGCCTGTATATTCGGAAGCTACAGTTCCGGTAATGGAAAATAGTCCAGCTCCAATAATGACACCTACTCCCAAAGCTACCAGGCTGACTGGTCCGAGTACACGTTTCAACGTTTTACTACCCGACTGCTGTGCTTCTGCTTGTAGGGTTTCAATACTTTTTCTTATAAATAATCCCATTTTGAAGTATTTGCTTGAATGTTATAGGTTGCAAAGATAGTATTTATTCTGGATGTGTGACTCTTTTTTATATGTATCTTGTTGATATATACAGAAAAACGTCCTGATGTTTTTGGCAAATTATATGTACTTTAACCAAAACTATCAGGACGTTTTTGTTATTATTTGTACTGATTGAAAGATTGTTTATGTAAAGAATACTTGCATTGTTTATGAGTCTGCGAATGTCTTTATTTCAGGTATAAAGAAACTTTTCCGCTAATTTGCAACAGAGATATTTCACACATCTTTGTATCGTATTCGGCAGAAAGTATTCGTTCTTCTGCATCTAACAGGCTCTTTTGTGCTTCACGCATTTCAATACCAGACAAATCTCCTAACAGATATCGTTCTTTGGCTATTTCGTGATTTTCTTTTGCTGCAATCAAGTTCTGACGTTCCAGATTGAGTAAGCGAATATTGTTACGGTATGCCTGCCACAAATTGCTGAGATCGGCACGTAAACCTTGTTCCAGTTGTTCGCGTTCAAGTTGGGCATTTCGTATAGCAAGGCTTGCATTACGTTTTTCACGTCGACGATTGCCATCGAAAATATTGAATCCGATGGTAATACCTCCATTAAATCCCCAGTTGTTCCGTCGTTGGATGGAGTTGATATCATATTTGTTCAGGGTATAGCCATATCCGGCATTCAGCCTTAGATAAGGATAATTGCGTGACAACACTTTCTTATAGTCCAGTTCAGCTAAAGTTGAATTTTGGTCAGCTTTCAATAAATTGGCATTGGTGTTTAGCGTAGCATTCCACAATTCATTGAAATCGAGCGAATGCTTCAGCTCGATAATAGAATCCTTTACTTTTATCGGACGGTCCACATCTTTATTTGCCATCATTTCATTCAGGTTGATACGCGAGGTATGTACCAGCTCTTGCTGTTTCATATACTGTGCACTATCGGCATTAAAATCGACTTTTGCCTGTTGATAATCCAGACGGGAGAAGTTTCCGATGTGATAGCGCTCTTCTACGATACGTAAACGTTCTTTTGATAACGAAACAGCATAACGGAAATTTTTCAGGCGTATTTCCTGCTGAATATAATTGTAATATTCTGCTGTCAGACTGGCGATAAAGTCTTCTATTGCTATACGGGTATTGGTTGCTCCCTGGCGTTCCAGCTCCTTGAGTTCCTTGTATGTTGTACTGATGTTGAATCCGTCGAAGATGGTCCAGTTCAGATCCACACCGGCATCAAGAGTCTGGTCGAATACGTTTCGTTCTTTGACAACACTTCCGTCGTTTCGTTGTGTAGAGTTGGTATTGTCAATGTTTCCGGTATACCCTGCCGTCAAGTCTATTGTAGGCAGATAACCGGCGTTGGCAAGCGTTGCATTATTCTTGCTTATCTGTTCTTCATTGCGAGAGATGCGGAGAGAGTAATTGTTCAACAGTCCTTCCTCCAGACATTGCTTTAATGTGTATTCATATTGTGCGTGGGCCGGAAGGGTAGTGACAAACCAGATTATCAGTGATATATATGCAAAATGTTTCATGCTTTTTTCTCTTTTTTTATTCGGTTAGTAGAAATGTAAGTGTAGATAGCCGGTACGATATACATCGTAAGGAAAGTAGATATTAACATACCTCCTACGACGGCTGTTCCCATTGCAATACGTTGGTTAGCGCCTTCTCCTGTAGCGAACGCCAATGGTATCAAGCCTAGAATTGTTGATGCACTGGTCATCAAAATCGGGCGTAGGCGCTGTAAGGCCGCGTCGCGTATAGCCAGCATTTTATCTTCTCCAGCTTCTTGTTTCTGATTGGCGAATTCCACAATCAGAATACCGTTTTTGGCTACCAGTCCAATCAACATAATAATACCTATCTGACTGAATATATTCATCGTTATATCACCGAAATACATGAATATCAAAGCTCCAGCAATGGCAAGTGGTACTGTCAGCATGATGATGAACGGATCTTTAAAGCTTTCAAACTGTGCTGCCAGAATCAGATATATCAGCACGAGTGCAAGAATAAAAGCAAACATCAGGCTGGATGAGCTTTCACGATAATCTTTCGAGTCGCCCGATAAGGCTGTACGGAATGTTTCGTCCAGTGTTTCAGATGCTATTTTATCCATTTCTTCCAATCCCTGTCCGATGGTTTTTCCTTCTGCCAGTCCGGCTGATATTGTTGCCGATATGAATCGGTTGTAGTGGTAAAGCTTAGGAGGCGCAATGGATTCCACGAATTCTACCAGATTGTCCAATTGAATCATTTCTCCTGCATCGTTACGGATGTAAATAGATTTGATGTTTGCTGGCTGATTACGTTGCTGACGGTTTATCTGTCCTAATGTTTCATATTGTTTCCCGTTCATATAGAAATATCCCATACGCTGTCCGCTCAGCCCGTATTGAAGTGTTTCGGCAACATCACGCACGTTTACCCCCATTGTTCCTGCTTTATCTCGGTTGATGTTTACCCGTACTTCGGGGCTGCTGAACTTTAAATCAACGTCGGCCATCTGGAAGGTAGGATTATCGTACACTTTATTTAAAAATTCGGGCAGGATTTTTTCCAGTTTTTCTATGCTGGTCGCCTGCAATACATATTGTACAGGCATACTGCTTTTTCTTCCTCCGAAAGAAGATTGCTGCTGGACGAATGCCCTTGCCTTCGTTTTGCTCTTGATTGCTTTCGATATTTTTTCGGCCACCTCCATCTGGGAGTAGTCACGGTCTTTGATGTCTTTCAATGTAATCTGGACATTTCCACTACCACTTGACACACGTGCTGTAACGGCTTCTGCATCCGGAATGATAGAATCTACCAAAGCATTGATGTCTTCAGTGTAATCGCGTATGTATTCATAACTGGCTCCTTCGGCAGCCTTTGTACTAATGGTTATTTTCGAACGGTCCTCCAAAGGCGCCATTTCTGCTGGTATTACATTCCATAATACACCGATTAGAATTAAGGTGATAATAGAAACAGGAATAGCAATAAAACGTTTCTTTAAGAATGCATTGAGGGAGCGGCTGTAGATGCGGTTCATTCCTTCAAAAAACGGTTCAGTCTTTCGGTAAAACCAACTTTGCTTTTCTCGATGGACAAGCATTTTGGTCGCAAGCATTGGGGTAAATGTCAATGCTGCAAAAGAAGAGATTAATACCGAACCAGCTACAACGAAGCTGAACTCCCGGAAAAGTCTGCCACTGGTTCCTTCCATAAATACGATAGGCAAGAACACAGCAACCAATGTTATGGTAGTAGAAATAACGGCGAAAAATATTTCTTTGGCTCCTTCTATACCGGCATCGAAAGGCTTCATACCTCTCTCTATGCGGATGTAAATATTTTCAGTCATCACAATGGCATCATCTACTACCAATCCAACCGACAAGACAACGGCGAGCATCGTAAGCACGTTGATAGAAAAACCTGCTACGTACATTACGAAAAAGGCTCCGATTAGCGAAACTGGAATTACAATACAAGGTATAAGAGTAACACGCCAGTCGCGCAGGAAAAGGAAGATGATAATGATTACCAGAATGAAAGCTTCGTATACGGTGCTTTCTACTTCAGCAATAGAGGCACGGATAAATTTTGTGTTGTCAAATCCATAAGAAAAACTAACGTCTTCGGGCAAATCTTTTTTCATTTGCTCCATACGTTCGTAAACAGCATCCGCTATTTCGATATGGTTTGCTCCCGGTTGAGGTATGACTACTACTCCTACCATAGGAACTCCATTCATTTTCATATAACTTTTAATATCGGCAGCTCCCAATTCGGCATAGCCGATATCGCTTAAGCGTATAACCTGTCCGTTTACTTCCTTTATTACTACGTTGTTAAATTCGGTAGCCGTGTGCATCTGTCCCATAGTACGTAAGGTAAGTTCCATTGTGTTACCTTCTATACTGCCGGAGGGAAGTTCCACATTTTCATTATCTATGGCATTTTTGATGTCTACAGGAGTAATTCCGTAGCCGGCCATTTTGGTCGGGTCCAGCCACAGACGCATTGAATAGCGTTTTTCTCCCCAAATGGAAACACTACTTACATCGGATATTGTCTGTAACTGTTCCTTGACGGTGAGATCGGCTATTTCGCTCAACTCTAGCAGTGAACGTGTATTGCTTTGGATGGCCACCATCAGAATAGGGCTGGCATCGGCGTCAGCTTTGGAAACAGTAGGAGGGTCGCAGTCGCGCGGGAGATAACGCTGTGCACGTGAAACTTTGTCGCGTACATCGTTGGCGGCAGTTTCCAGGTCGACAGACAATTCAAATTCAACAGTAATACGGCATTGTCCTTGCTGGCTTACACTTGAAAGAGAACGTATACCGGGAATACCGTTGATATTTTGTTCAAGCGGTTCGGTGATCTGGCTTTCTATAATGTCGGCATTGGCTCCTGAATAACTACACGTAACGGAGATGATCGGATTGTCTACCGAGGGATATTCGCGTACTCCCAGCGTTGTATAACCAATTAATCCAAAAAGCAAGATGATAATGGTGAGTACGGTAGCCAATACCGGTCGGCGGATGCTAAGTTCGGATATATTCATACGGCGGACAGGTATTAGTTGATATTGTCAAGAACAACAGGCATGCCGGTACGCAGCTGTAAGGTTCCGGAGGTAAGGATTGTATCTCCTGCGGCTAACCCTCGTACTATTTGCACTTCTGCTTCTGTGCGGATTCCAATCTCGACATCTACCGGTTGGGCAACGCCCGAACGATAAACAAACACTTTATTCTTTCCCATTTCCGGAACGATGGCTTCCGATGGAATAGCTATGGCATCTTTAATTTCGTTTTGTTTCAATGTGATGTCGGCATACCGTCCGGGAAGCAGTTCACCATTGGTATTTGGGTATAAGGCGCGTACTGTCAAGGTATGGGTTTCCGGATCAATACTCGATTCCGTTGCATATACTTGAGCATCGAAAGCATCCAGTCTTCCTTCTATTTTGAAAGATAATCTGGTTCCTTTTTTGATCTGTCGTGCATAACGTTCCGGTACGGCAAATTCTACTTTTAGTGGGGTAATTTTGGTGAGTTTGGCTATAACTGTAGTAGGAGAGGCATATGCTCCTACACTGACTTGGCGCAGACCGATTACACCATCGAAAGGAGCACGTAGCTCGGTCATGTCAATATTGGCTTTGATGTTTTCTATATCTGCATGAAGCGTAGCGAGTTCTGTCTTAACCTGTTCGTATGCTTCCTTACTTACTGCATCTCGTTGTAATAGTGCATTCTGTCGGAATACTCGGTCTTCGGCAAGTGGCATTTGTGCCTTTAGACGATCTAATTGTGCTTGTAACTGACTGTCATTTACTTTTGCCAGCAACTGACCTTTGGTAACAAAACTACCTTCCGTGAAATTAATGTCGATGATTTTTCCCGAAGTCTCGAAAGACAAATCTACCTCTTCGTCGGGCATAAGCTTACCACTGACAAATAACTGGTCGGTCAGTAAATGTGGTTTAATGATCTGTGCATTTACATTCAGACTTTTCTTTTTATTTGTTTTTATTGTTGGGCTAGTTTCATTTAGTTCTTCATTTTCTTTGGGAGTGAAATTATGGATTCCTAAGCCGATTAATCCGGCTCCTACCAGAATGATAATTCCCCATTTTACTCGTTTGTCCATGTGTTTTTATGGTATAAATTAAGATTTGGAAATAATGATTATTAACTTTGATAACAAACTTAAGGAATTGTTTAAATAGAGAATGCCTTTTTTACAAAAATTTGCAAATAAA
>OOAK01002090.1_pt1 | contig 10741 bp, 9 predicted proteins | sample 1671811 | NCBI WGS metagenome assembly OOAK01 (sample SAMN06348195, study PRJEB24527) | human gut metagenome | biome: human gut; feature: ankylosing spondylitis patient; material: feces | host: Homo sapiens | place: China | collected 2015-10 | reverse complement strand
ATCTAAAGCTGCGGTGGCTGGTTCCTGGAAAAGTACGGATTATTGGAACAAAAAAACAGACTGTATGGAAACAGAAAGCAAAGAAACATTGGGTCGGGCCGGCATTTGCCGGCTTTCTTTTTTATCTTATACCAAAAGCAGTTCTGTGTCTGCTTTTGTAGTTCCAAAGGTAAGAAAGAGAAATGGAGATGGACATGAAAAAAAGGTGGAGGAAGCAGTGGGAAAGCATGACACAATATATGATCAAAAATTTAGATGGAACAGAAGAAATCCCATTCTTATTTAAAGATAAAATGCTGAAAGCAGGGCTTTTGTCTTTTTTTATTGCTGTAATCGGTACATATATGGGGGTGCAATTTGAGGAAGCGAGTTTTTTGATACTTACCTGGATATTGGCAGTGTTTTCGTTTTATCAGATTTTCAAGTTTCTGAAGATTGGGAAAACAGGAGAATATGAGATTATGGAAGCACAGGTTCTTGCAGTCAAGGGAAAGCATTATCCGGGCAGAATGTATCAGATAGTTGTACAGGATAAAGACGGAAGCCGGATCCGCATTCGGATGCAAAAAGAAAAAAACCTCATGGTTGGAAAAACATACCGGTTCTATTTTGGAAAAGTGGAACGGGTGGAGGGAAAAGCTGCAAAAATAGGGGAACTTATGTATGGGGGGGTTTTACGGGGCAGAAGAAATCCCACAGGAAGAACGGTGAAAAAAGTGTGGTTCGAACCCACACTCTTCCGTTCGTGCCGACATGCACGAAATAATAATAAAAAGGAGAGATGACTATGGCAGGAAAAGAAATGAAAGGAACTGTAAAATGGTTTAGTGCAAAGAGAGGATATGGCTTTCTTGTGGATGCAGATGGCATTGATTACTTTGTACATTACAGTGAGATCCAGTCGGAAGGATTTAAAACCTTGAGGAACAATATGGAAGTATCCTTTATGGTTGAAGAAGATGAAAAGGGACGAAGCATTGCAAAGTGTGTTGTTCCAATCTCAGAAGAAACATCGGAAGAAGAATAAACGACTGGAAGGGGGCAGATAAAAATGCTTCTGTCCCCGGCTAAAAAATTCTGGTAAATATGTGTGGAATTGTGAAAAAACCGTATTTGCTACTAAATACATGGATAGAAAGATTGACATGTACTATATATTGTGTTAATCTTTAAGTGACTTTATTTTATATGGAAACAGCATATTGCTTTCCATAAGTCAAATTTAGTTCCGGCTATGTTTCCGGAAGAGAACTTTTAACAACCGTTTTAAACGCATAGATAGACAGACACAAAAAGACAATGGCTCTTTTTTGTGTCTTTTTTTGTGCGTGAAAGGAGGAAAACATGCAAAAAAACGGAAAGGAAGGAGAAAAGAATGTGCCAAAGGAAATATGTACAGAAGCTAAGCGAACAGCGAAAAACCAGAAAACTGTTTGAAACGCTCACTTTTTTAGAAAAGCAGATGGAAGATGAGTCTGCCGTTCGGGATGCTGACACGGTACTTGCAGATATTTTAGAGGGCGCCGATTTTGAAATTACCGGAATTGTAACTGACCTTTTAAAAACTTATCAGGGCAGTAAAGACCGTGAGTCAGTGGAAACCTGTTTCGAAGTATTAACAGGGGTAACGATACAAGAGTATCTAAAAAAGTGTATCATCACGATTCTCAGTCAGAAAAAAGGAGAGGTTTCAAATCGAAAAAAGTGCATGCTCTATCAGGGATTGCATTTTTTACCTGTGGGGAAAAGGGTGGAGCAAAAAGGAGAAATTTATCTTTTCCCTAGGAAGATTTCGAACCATGAGAAAGAAATAGACCAATTGCAAGAAGTCAAGGAACAAACAGGCCTTGATATATTTCTTTGTCTGGAAGATTACCGGCTGTACTTCCTACAGGAAAGGAAAGTTTTTGTATATCTGCCAAATGGAAGGAGGCGAACCTATGCAGACAAGTATTCTATGGGAAGGGAGTCTGCCAAGTAAGGAAGAGATGGAGAAAATGAAACAGGAAGGTTATCTGTTTCGTGCTGTAGAAGGTGGATGGAAGATTTGTTTAAAGCTGCATAATACACCTACGGGAACATGGTATGCAGATAACTTCTCAAAATCATTTTTAAAAGAAGTGGAATTGCATCAATATCTGGAAGAGGTTGAAAAACGGGCAACATGGTTTGAGGTTCCAAGTAAAGAATTACGAGTATACGAAGCAGGACAGATACTGGAAAAGCCTGAGAGTAAAGAAGAGCGTATCTGTATGGAAGTATTACGAGATACAAAGAACCATTCCCGTCTTTTATTGAAAACCAATCAGACAGAAGCATACCAACTGGGGAGTTCTGCAATCCCGACTTTAGAAAGCAGGGCCAGAATCAGCGGTGCGGCATTGTCCAGTGTAGAGCCTGCGGTACTTGCGGAAATCCTGAATCAGTGTTTGAAAGTCGCAAAAGGGAAAGCATTGCTCCGTGTTTCAGAAGGAAAGGTTCGGGCAGTGCATTCAGCAGAAAAAAACGGGTATCAGGTATATCCCTTACCGGAGGTTTTTATGCTTGCCAGTGTTTACATACGTGGAGAGTATAAAAAGAGTACCTTTTTAGAAGGGTATGCGGACCAGACTATGGTATCGGCAATCTGGCAGATTGAAGATCATCGGCTGGAAGAAGTGTATGGGGAAATCATGGAAAAGTATGGAAAGCAGGTAAAAGAGAAACTTACAGCTACCATACGCATCACATCTTCCGATGTGGCAGCATCAGGTGCCAATATTTTTTACAGCCTGATGGAGGGACAACGAAAGATTGCATTAGGAACGGATATGCGGATGCGGCACAATAATTCTGTGGAATTTCAACAGTTTACGGAAAATCTGCTTTCAACTTTTGAATGCTATAAAAATGCATTGAAAGGGACGGTGGAAAAACTGTGTGCTATTTCCATTGAGTATCCAGTCAATACCATGATTGGAATTATGACAAAACAAGGGTTTGGGAAAAAGAATGTTGCAGAGATCGTAGACCGCTTTAAAGCAACCTTTGGTGATGCACCCTGCACCGCATACGAAGTGTATTGTGGGATTGGGGAAATTCTTTTCCTGGCACAGAGCAAGGGAATATCCGGCAGAACTATGGTGGAGCTGGAAGAAAAAGTTGCCAAATGCACGAGTATGAAGTGGAGAGAATATGACATTCCCGGGGATCTTGTTTATTAGGGGAAGATCAGAAAAATTAAATTTGGGTTACCGTATATATAGGAGAGAAAAGAATATGGAATACAAAAAAGGAAAGAAAGAACTGGGAATTTATTACGCAAATATGCTGGTTTCCATTGCAGAAGAGATCTCTGCAAAGAACACAGGAAAAGGAAAGACGGGAATACAAGGAATCTTTTCCGCTTTACAAAAGCGTGGGACAGTCCGCAGAAATATGACGTATCTGGTCACACACTGGGTTTACAGATTGTCACTGTTTACACCATGGGAAGAGGAAGAACTTTGGGCAGTAGATATGGCAAGAGAAGCATTCTCCTGTCCTGTGATACTTCCAACATGCAGCAGAAAGAATATTTTCAGAATCCGGAAGATAGAAGGAGAACCAGAAAAAAAGCTGGAAGCAATTTTAAGACAGCTAACAGATTCCGATAAAGATCAGTTTATGAAAGCATTTTGGCTGGAACTTGTAACTATGAAGAAAGAGAAACAGCAGGTACTTACAGAATTTTTATTGGAATGGCTGTGGGTAGCATGTGGGAAAGAACAGGCAATGGAAAGAATACGGTATTGGGCATCTTCATACTGTCTTCCATTTGCATAAAAATGAAAAGAAAAGGAGAAAAAGAATATGAGAAATGTACCAGAATGGACGAAAGGAAATGCATTTGCAAAACGTTTTTTTAAGTGGCTTAGGAAAAAGAACAATCCAGCCCTTTTGACATGGGAGAATGTGTTTACCAAGACTTTCAACAGAGAATTTACCTTTGTGTATATGGGAACAAACCTTGAAAACAGAGCCAGTCATTTATATCAGGGGATGGAATTTGTCGGGATTTTCAACCAAAAGACGTTTGAATTTACAGATGTATCCTACGCCTTGCGTGCTTTGTTAAATATTCCGGAAGGAAAAAATTTCCGGTTCCAGCGTGGATGTATGCGCTGCCTGGAACAGAAGGTTCAGGAATATGCCCAAAAGAAACTGGAGAAAGGAAAAAAGGATATTGTGATCACCGCAGTTGAAAGAGCAGCAGTCGCATGGAAATATCGGGAATTGATTGAAAAGACAGCAGGAGATGTGATTTTTGAAAAAAATTCTGTAACAGACCGATTACTCCCACAACAGGACTTTGCTTTCGATGGAGAAACGTATGTATTTGACAATTGGCTGTACTTTTGCTATTTAAGAAACCGAAAGGCTGTCATCCGCAGGTTTGGAAGATACTGGGCAAAAGAACTGCAGAACAGGGAAGTCATGCGTCAGATTTTTGAAACAGAAGTAAACAACAAAGCAAAGTTTTTGATGAAGAAACAACCGGAGAGGATTGAAAAAATCAGAGCCCTGAGAAAATCGTTGGAGCAGGTGCATCATACCGTAATTGTAGTTGTAAGAGGGAGACAAGGTGTTTTTGAATATTTCCACATCGATGCAGAGGTATTAAAAAACACAACCGGAAAGTACCCACTCAGTCAGGTATCTGGACAAGAAAAGAAACGTCTGAGAGAAAAGTACGGGGCAAATAAGGTATGGGACGTAGAAGAAATCTATCAGGTAGGAGCAAGGGATATCTGGTATTACAATGTCATGGCAGAACAGAAACAGGCTGCTTAATTGAAAGAACAGGAGGACATGGGATGGAAAGCAGAGAAACAATGAATTTACAGCAAAAACTAATTGCAATTTCAAACGAAATGCCAAAGCTGTTAAAGAAGCATTATTCAGACGAAGTGGATTATGATTTTGTAAAGATTGATGATATTTTTGAACTTTTAAATCCGGCGTTTACGAAGCACCACATCTGTTTGCAGGAATTAGAAGAGACAGATGCCGCTTACAGTAAAGTAGATGGCAGCTGGATTTATACAGCAAAACTTACATTTTTTATTGTCAATGCGGACTGTTTGGAGGAAAAAGAGCGAGTAAGTATTCAGCTGGTGGGAGACCATCTGGACTCTCCTGCAAAGGCGAAAGGAGCAGCATGGACGTATGGGTTTAAATACTTCTTCCTGTATAAATTCCGTATGAAACAGGAAACGGAAGATCCGGATATGAAGGGGACACCAAATGGACCTGATAAATCAAAGGAAAGGGGGGAATATAAAAAATCCGAAGTGCCGGTAAAGCCACAGAAACCGGAAAAAAAGGCTGCTGATGTAATTGCAGACAGTCCTTTAGCGCAACCGCTGCAGGAAGATAAGAAAAGAAACAAAGATACCATAATACAGGCAGATTTTTTCCCGGATCCTGCAGCTTTTTTAGAAGAAAGTGAAGAGACAGAAACAGCGGAAGATATGAAAGTGCAAGAAACAAAGAGGTTGGAAAAACAATCTTCAGAAGCAGCAGAAGTAGTTCATCATCAGGAAACAGCAGAACAGGAAGTACTGTTAGAGGAAACTCAGCCAGATTCATTGACAAACGAGGGAAAAGGCATTTTAGATTCTTCTTCCATAGAAGATTTAAAAGACGAAAAACCGGAGAGGGAACCAAACGAAAACAATCTGGAAGAAAAATCAAAAGAGGGGAAGAAAGGGCCGAAGGAGTCGGGCTTGCAATCTCATAAGAAAAAGGAAGAGGACGGTTTTGGACAGATGAACCTTTTGGATTTTTCAGCACAACAGACAAAGGAAGCAGAAGTTCAAGAGACAGAAAGCAGTGAAACAAAAGCAGCAGATACAGCTCAGGAGATTACGGAAGAAAAGGAAATGAAAGAGAAATCTTCCGTTTCTGCTCCATCAGAAGATTTTGAAGAGGCGAAAGAAGAAGTTCCCTTTGAAGAAATAGATGAAGAAGACTTTTTCTTGCAGTTACAAAGAGATATGGAAAGTGAAGCGGAGAAGAAACCTCTGACAGTAGAAGAGGCAAAAAAGGTAATCTGTCCGTATGCGTTGTTTGAAGGAAAGTCATTTGGTGAAATGCTTGGGACAGAAGCGGGATATCGGCAGTTACAATGGTTTGCAAACGAATACAGAGGTTCTGATTTTAAAATGAAAGAAGCAGCTCAGCTTTTACTGGAAGACTGTGAACAGAAAGCTGCTTAAAAGATTAACTATTAGGAAGAGGTGTGCTGGCCATGCCTTTTCCGACTTTTGTAAGGGGATATTTCCAGAAAGGTAAAAAGGATATGAAAAAAAGAAAGCGTACAGATTCTTATCCAGTTGCCCCATTCACTATTTTTGATGTCGCAAACATGCTGGATATGGAATTTTTGGAAAACTGCAAAAATGGATATCAGGTAAAGGATGTCCAGAATGCAGCCAATGTTGTCTGTCCATTTTGTGGAGATGCAAGGGGGAAGGCAAGCATCTGTGTCTGTGCAGAAGGGAAAATCATTAATGTTTTCCATTGCTTTGATTGTGGAACTGGTCATAATATGCTGACACTTTATGCAGAACTTTGTCATCTGACGGGAAAGGACCGGTATAAAAAGGCATATCGGGAAATTTATAGAAGAAAGCAGGAAGAACCCGGCAGAAAGAAAAAGACAAGGGAAGCAATGCAGGAAGAAAGCCAGGGGATAAAAAAACAGGCAAGGAAGCAGAAGGAACGCATGGCAGAACCTGTGGATGCAGAACAACGGCATCATGTTTATAAAAAAATGCTCTCTTATCTGAAACTGAAGGAATATCACCGCAAAGATTTGGAAAGAAGAGGGGTGGATGCAGAGATTATCCGGCGCATGGAAGAAAAAGGATATAAAAGTACCAGTAAGGAGGAATCTCAACAGATTGCCAGGAGGCTGATAAAGCAGGGATTACGCTTGGAAGGTGTTCCCGGATTTTATATCAATCGGAAAGGAGACTGGGATCTGAATTTCTATGAAGGAAACAGCGGGTATCTTTGTCCTGTTTATACAGTAGACGGATATCTGGCAGGATTCCAGATACGATTGGACAACCCAAAGGGAAAAAATAAATATGTATGGCTTTCCAGTGCAAATCAAAAGAAAGGGTGTGGGATCAGCAGTATTGTAGGGATATCGGGAAAAGCAGAAGGAAATGAGATTTATGTGACCGAAGGAATTTTAAAAGCAGAGATTGCCCATCAGGTATCAGGAAAAACGTTCCTTGGGAATCCGGGAATTGGAAATTGGAGAGATTTGTATGAGGTTTTACAAGCATTAAAAAAGCGTGGTCTCTCCCATGTGGAAGAAGTCTATGACATGGATAAGCAGTTACGGCTTATATGTGACAAAAAGTATAGTGAAATCTGTGAGGAATGTGAAGAGAGAAAGAAAGAGGGCGATCCTTACTTTGAATGCCCGAAAAAAAGAGTAAAACGGGATACCATACGAAAAGGCTGTAATCATACATACCGTATCTGTGAGGAGCTTTCCTTATCCTGTAATCGGAACCAGTGGGATTTAGATCAGGACGGACTGTGGGCAGAACATGAAAAAGGGATTGATGACTGGCTGACAAAGGAAATCAGGAAAAACACAAGATAATTCATTTTTAAAATGTGCAAAAGAGGAATTGCGAAAGCAGTTCCTTTTTTGCATGGTTTAAAGTGCCATGGGAAAGGAGAACAATGTATGATTCGGGACAGACCTTAAGAAGAAATGGGAAACAGGGCAGTTTCCGGTGTGCAGCATATTCCCGAAAATGGAACTGCCCGTCTAAAAAACAATAAAGTGAAAGGAGAGAGCGTTTATTGAAAACAACATGGAAAAAACGATGTACAGCAGGATTTTTAGCTGTTTTATTAGGGTGTTCCTCTCTGCTTGCAGGTGGGAGCAGTGCTTTTGCAGCACCATTAGAACAGACAGATGTAAAAGAAGAAACACAGGCAGAAGACATTACGATTGAGCAGGGAGAAACTTTTGATCCGGCATCCGATTTCACCGGTATTACTGTAAAAGACGGAGAAAAGGTTTCTCTTGTTTTGTCAGCAGATAAAGAAGGAAAGCTGTTTGATGCAGACAGACCTGGAAGGTATGACTGTATTTACCAGGTCCAAAAACCTTCCGGAGATACTTATGAGATTACACGGAAAATCATTGTGAAAGAAGCGGGAAAGGAAGGAGAGAGTCCGCAAAAAGAGAAGAAACAGAAGAAAGAGATAAAAAGTGGGGAGGAAGACGCAGAGCCTGATGGTGCCAACATTGATACCAGTGCATTAAAGGAAGAAGAGGGTGTCTTGTTTTCCGTTGTCCCCTCTTCTATGGAACAGGCAAGGGAAAAAGCTTCTTTGGTGCAAGGGGAGAGGATTGTATACCCAAGTGATTTAGGTTCTTACAGTACCTGCTATTTTTACGTCAACGAACGGATTGCATACTGTCTGGAATCAAATCTGCAGTCACCGCCTTCGTCTGATTACGTGGCAGAAATTTATGAGAGCAACTTAAACTTACAGAAAGTTTTGTATTATGGATATGGAGGGCCGGGTGATTTAACCGGAGAATATCTAAAGAATTATAGCAATGATATCAAATATGTCCTGACACATTTAGCAGCAAGTTACTGTTATGGCGGAGAGGAAGTGGCATTTGTGGGCTGCACGCAGGACGGACTGAAACGCTATGGTGTCATGGAATACATCAATTATCTTTGCGGGCAGGAAGCACCGCCAAGTGCTGCCATCAGCCTTTCTTCCACAAACGAAACCGCTTTTTTGGAAGGAGATGTGCAGAAAACAAAAAATATCACATTAAATGGAGACCATAGAAATTATATTACCCTTTCTTTACCGGAAGGTGTGACTTACCATGATACTGCCGGAAAGGAGCAGAAAGGCGGTTCCATTAAGATTTATGGTGGTACAACTTTTTACTTTACCGCAGAAAAAACCGTACATGGTACCTGGAATAGCGGAGATTTAGGCGGACAGGTAGGGGCTCAGTGGAAAACTCTAGTGGTTTCTACCGGTTCCGGCAATCAGGATGTTGGTTATGGGGATTTTTATGAGGAACCAAGTGCTAAGGTTTCATTTTCGATTCAATGGATGGATATTTCCTGGATTGAGGTCATCAAAGAAGATGCAAAAAGCAGTGTAAAACTTGCAGGGGCTGTTTTTGGGATTTATCGGGATCAGGCATGTACAGATTTGATTCTGGAGATGCCGCCAACAGATGAAAAAGGGGCAACTAAAGCGGAGCTGACAAAGACGCAGGATACAGTGTACATCAAGGAAATCACTGCACCGAAAGGGTATAAACTGAATACAACTGCTTACAATGTCAATCTGGAAGTAGCAAAAACACAAACACTGACTGTAAAAAATGAGGAACAAAAAGGGAAGATTATCATCCGAAAGCAGGGGGAAAAGCTGACAGGAGTATCTGGAGAGGCTGGAAATCTGCAATTTACCTATACCAATGCTGCATTTGCAGGGGCAAAGTATAAAATTTATGCAGCAGAAGACATCTACAGCCAGGATAAACAGACAAAAATCTATCAGGCAGGAGATTTGGCAGGAGAACTGGAGACAAAAGAAGATGGAAGTTGTTCTTCGGATATGCTTCATCTCGGAACCTATAAGGTGGTAGAACAGCAGGCTCCGGATTCCCTGACAATAGGGAAGACAGAGGAAGAACGTACCCATATGGTAACCCTTTCTTATGCAGGGCAGACAGTAGAAGTGGTTGAGGAAGAAACACAATATGAAAATGCCAGACCAAAGGTATCTGTGGAAGTGCTGAAGAAATCAAGTAATGATGATGCAGCATTGAAAGGGGCAATTTTTGGATTGTATGCAGATGAAGATGTTACCGGTGCAGACGGTTCCGTGCTGGTTACAAAGGGAACTATGATACAGAAAGCGGAGTCCAATGAAAACGGGAAGGCTGCATTTACTGCGGATATCCCAATTGGCTTCCATTATGTAGTAAAGGAAATTCAGGCACCACCTCTTTATGTTCAGAGCAGTGATAGTTATGAGTTCTTTTATGAATATAAAAATGATACGACCTACACGTATACCTTTGCACATACCTTTAAAAATAAAGAGGTACGGGGAGCAGTCCATATCAAGAAAATAGACAAAGATACACAGGACTCTGTAAGCCAGGGAGATGGAGATTTAAACGGGGCTGTCTATGGATTGTATGCGGCAGAAGATATCCAACACCCAAATGGAAAGACAGGACTGCTTTATAAAAAGGATCAGTTAGTCATGCAGGGAACTATAGAAAAAGGTGTCCTGCATTTCAAAGACTTGTATCTTGGAAAATACTATGTACAGGAAATATCTGCACCGCCGTCCAATGCATATCTATTGGATAAAACGAAATATCCGGTGGAACTTGCGTATGAAGGACAGGATGTGGAAATCGTAAAGAAAAATGTAACGGTTTTGGAGACCATAAAAAAACAGGCATTCCAATTGATTAAAATCAGTGATGACGGAAACCAGACAGAAACAGAATTACTGGAGGGTGCCGGATTTAAAGTGTATCTGATCAGCGAGCTTTCAAAAGTAAAAGATGGTACCCTAAAACCAGACAATGGAGCAGAATTTGTTCCACAGGATTTTATTGGATATGATTTTAGTAAAGAGGAAACTGCTTCTTATTATCAAAATGGAGAGAAGATACAGACAGAAG
>OOAK01002086.1_pt1 | contig 10758 bp, 10 predicted proteins | sample 1671811 | NCBI WGS metagenome assembly OOAK01 (sample SAMN06348195, study PRJEB24527) | human gut metagenome | biome: human gut; feature: ankylosing spondylitis patient; material: feces | host: Homo sapiens | place: China | collected 2015-10 | reverse complement strand
ATGAACTTGACGGATATACAAAGGTTGATTGGTCTTGGAACAGAGATATGGAAACCACTGATGCCAATTCTGTAATAGTAGGCGGCAATATTCCGTTTTGGCGATATGTAAATAAAACATCTCCGGCAAATAACAGTGCAATATGGAAAAGTGCATATGGTGATGAATTATCGGATGAAGATGTTACAAGAATCTGGTCGGGAGATATAGATCAGAGATATATAGTAGCAAGTGTTGATGTTGCAAACATTCAAGATGAAAATATACGTCAATACATATACGACCATGTTGATGAAGATGTACCTGATTTGAAATTAAAATTTGATATTGACGCAGACGTTACAGGAAAATCAAATTTAGACAAAGCAAAAACACTATTTAACGGAGATATAGGTTATCGTGTATATCGTGACGGTGATACTTGCAAAATTGAAATGAAATTCAGTCCTAAATTTCATTTAACAGAAAGCAAAAATAATATAGGTACAGATCCATATTTGCCTAATATGCCATATAAGCAACTACCTAAAGCACGTTATCCATACAGTTCCGTTATATTTTCTATGTGGGGATATAACGGTGGTTCTAATGAGCATTACGGAGCATTGGAAGTAGTTGAGGGTGATGATCCTAAATATATTTACGGTCAAAGCTTTGGTTACGGTGATATATTAGAAAAAGGAAAAATACCAAACAATATGGTTTATCCAAACTTTGAAGCCGGAGAAATAAATCAAGAGGGAACGTGGGCAGGTACAGTTGAAAGTGATACTCTCGACAGTAACCTTATTCGTATCGGACAGCAATTTAAAAAGAGAGATGATTCTTGGTACTACAGCTACGGCGGAGCAGTCGGCTATAATTTTAAATTTCCGTTTAAAGTTTCTCTTGCAGTTGACAACAGTATGAAAATCACAAAGCGTATTATTAATTATGTAACAGGTGAGGTAATACTTGAGAATACAGATAGTTTTGCTTATGGCAGTAGCTCAGTAGGTAAAATGTACGTCTTGGCGGATAAGTCGGGATATGCGTATGTTGACAATGATATGAATTTTGATGTAGGCTATGCGTATAACCACTTCGATGTTAAGCGTGCTGACACAAATGAAATATTGGGTGTTGATTCAAGTATTTTTGCTAATGTAGCCTTTGACCCAAATATAAAGCACAAAATTCTTGATGTATATGTTACACCGCTGCCTGTTGAATCAAAATTGATTGTAAGATACGTTGATATAGACACAGGTGAGGACATAAAGACAGAAGAAGTTAAAGGTAAAGTATTAACGACACCTGATGATGAAGATATAATTAAATACACGATAGACCCACCGAAACCGCAAGTAATTGTTAAGAAATATGTTATCGAGGACTTGACGGGCAGAATTGAAGAAGAAAAAGAAAATCCTGATCCTGATGTTTCGGTTCGTGTTTCGGGAACTAAGCCTATTTTGGTTTTGATTATAAGTTGTACCAAAGACAACGGCGGTGGAGGTGATGACATTAGTCCGACACCAACGCCGACACCAAAACCAAACGATGATAACAACGGTGACGATGAGCCGGCAACAACTCCGATTGATCCGCCTATGTGCGACAGTGAAGAAAATACAATACAATGGGAGGAACGAGAGAAACACAGTTACACAGGCAGTGACAATAAGAAACATACTTGTTACCACTATTATGTGTATGAGGCTAAATTAAAAGTAGATAGTGTTGATGTATCACCAACAACACTTAAAAGCGGATATGGTGTTACAACCGACATATCTACAAGTGTAAGTTACAGACAAGTGGCAAAATATAAAGAGGGTAATTGCGATCACAGATTAAGTACATCAAGAACACCGACATCAAAACCAAAGCCACCTACAAAAGTAGCAGTAAGAATGGGATGGACAACACATACCTTTGGCGGTGATTTCATTCAAGACAGTACTGTATTGCTTGACAAAGTATCCGGTAACAGTACAACAGCTAAATTTTCTGCACCGACAAATAGTGCGGTAGGTCAGAAAATGATATATACAGATATATATTTAAGCGGTACGGGCAGTGAGCCAAGACGTCACGTAATCGCATTTGATATATACGGAGGAGGTGTTGACGGTACTGAATGGTGTACAACGGTTACCAAAGAACTTGTTATCAACGGTGATATGTACGAAGATGCCGGAACTACATCAACATATTAATATTTTGATTGAGGAAACACATTGCTTTATAAAAAGTGATGTGTTTTTTTATTACAGAGAAAGGAAGGTGATTATATGCCGCCTATTGATCCAAAACTTGTAAAAAAGATAATCGAGGCAGTGGCAAAGATTGTTGAAGAAATCAAGGACAAGCATTTAATATCAAAAATAGTGTTGGCAAGTGCAGTTGTAGTTTCTCTTTTGTTTTTCCCGATATATGTAATATCGCATCCGCTTGAGGCGTTGAGCATTGCAAGAGGTGACAGTGAAGTTACAGAAGAATATTTAGGATATATCGCCGGAAAATACGAAACAGGAACATCCGATCCGGCATTTATAAGTTCCGGTGAAGGTGATTATGGTGGAGTGAGTTATGGCATTCCGCAATTCCCATCAAGAGGTGGGATGGTTAAAAGTTTTACTAACTGGCTTGCAGAACAAGATGAGGAGTTAGGCAGTCTGTTTAATGGATTAACGCAGAATACAACTGCATTTAATGACGCTTGGAAAAAAGCTGCAGAGATAAGCAAAAGTAAATTTGCAGGTTTTCAGCTTACATATTCACATCAAATAGATGTGAAACCGTTAGTAGAAAAATGTCTTAGTCAATTAGATATAGACTTTAATCGCTCGCGATGTTTGCAAGAATTGATAATATCAACAGGACAGCAATACGGACCGAATACATCTGTAATAAGAAAATCAGGTGTTACATCAGATATGGATGATGAAACTATTATAAAAAAAATATATGCCTATAAACGAAATACAGTAGGGTCATATTTTTCAGGGTCAAGCGGTGGGGTACAAAGTAGTTTGAGAAATCACAGATTTGTTGATGAAGAAAAAGATTTGTTGGCTATTGTCGGACAACCGCCACTTGGTATTATCGGGGAAGAGGAGGGCGGAATATCAACCGGATATAACTTACCTCGTGATCCCGGATATGGAGCATTAAAGAAATTCCTTATGGCTTGGACTATTGATTCAGACGGAAATATAACAGAAAATAAAGATATTGAAGAATCTGTTGCATTATCGGGTGAACCATACAATGGTACAGATGTTCCGTTATATCTTCAAGGTAGTTATGGTAACTATAGCTATGGAACAGGAACTATTGCAACATCAGGTTGTGGTCCGACATCGATGGCGATGGTAGCTACTCTTTTAACAAAAACGGTTGTATCACCTGTAGACACTGCAAAATGGTCGGAACAACATGGATATAAAGTTTCAGAAGGAACGGCATGGGCATTTTTCCCAAGCTATTCATCGGCTATAGGAATATCGTGTGATGTTGTATCAAACACCTCAAGTAATATTGTAAATTGTCTTAAAGCAGGAAAGATTATGATTTTAAGTATGAATCCCGGTCACTTTACGAAGAGTGGACATTTCATTGTATTAAGAGGTATAACATCTGACGGTAAGATATTGGTCAATGATCCGGCAAGCACAGAAAGAACTAACCAAACATGGGATGTAGGAACGGTTGCCAGCGAATCGGCTCAAGCGTGGGCATTCAGTAATTAAATATGGAGGTATAAAAAATGGACAGACAGAAAAAATTATTGCAGTTATTGGGTTTAATAGTAATATTGATTTCGGTATTGATATATTACGGATATAACCACATGAATAAAAAGAGCGATAATACAACAGATAACAATGTCAGTGTGACAGAAACTGTTGTACCGACAGCAACGAATATTGCAGAAGAAGATAGTAACGGTAACAAAAACAATACGGTGAAGCAGTCAACGGATAAACCTGCTATTTCTGAATCGAATACCACCAATAATACATCATCAAATAATGATAATACAAATTCAGCAAAGGCAGATGAGTATTATGATGACCTAAATAACAGTGATGGCGTACATACTGTTCCGGAGGGTGAAGATGAAACAGAAACAGTTGACGGTATTGAAGTAATTAAAAATCCTAAGGAGGGAGTGCAGTAGTATGGGAATGGTACAAGTATTGCATTATTACTGCAAAAGACGGCGATCCGAGCTATTAAATGATATTACATTTAAAAAAGGAATATCGTGTCAAATACAAACAGATTTTTTGGACATATCGGATATTGTAAAAGAACTGACAAATAAAAATCACATTGATTGTGTAGCTATTGATGAAGATTTGTTCGGTATTGGTGATATTGAAGATATAATATCAAAACTTGAAGTTTTAAAATTCGTTACGGATGAAACGAAAATATTAATTATAGCGTTAGACCGTATGCGTAATGATGAAATGATACAGGGAATTCAAAAAAGCGGAGTAGTTGACTATATAATCACAAAAGAAATGATAGATGATTTTGATGATGTAATATCAAAATTTTTTGACGGTACAATAACTGAAAATGAAAAGATATTATATACACCGTCAAATAATGAAAATTATGACGTTGATGATATTTCGGAAGAAAGTGGTGTGCAATCAGAAATTTATTCTTCTGATATTGAAGATAACAGTACATCAGAGGAAGATTATCAAGGCGAATATTCTGAAACAGAGTATAACGATAATACCGAAAATGTTGCTGAGCAAAAAACAATTATTTCAAATAGTCAAAGTAATATATTCAGTAGGATGAAAGAAAGTTTTCAGCAGAATAAAGTGAGTGAAGATGTTCCGAGTATAGCGGAAGTTCCTGAAGATAGGATGATTACGATTGGCATATGCGGTTTACAATCACATATAGGTGTAACTCATCACGCATTAGCTATGGCTCAAGCACTGAGTGAACAATATAAATACGTATGCTATAAAGAATGTAATACGCATGACATTTACAATGTGTTGCAGAATAGTAGCCTGAAAAAAACAATGCCGGGATATATCAGAATAATGAATGTTGATATTTTCAATAAAAATGCAGATGTAGAGGAATATTCTGATAAATATAAATTCTGTATAATGGACTTTGGAACAATTAATGAATGTACACAATCAGAATTTTTTGAAACAGATATTCCTATTATAATTGCCGGAATAAAAGATTGGGAATTTAATAACTTTATGGGTGCATATTCGCAAGGAATTTTAGATAAAGCAAATGTAGTAATTAATTTCTTCCCCAAAAAAGAACAGTCAGATTTACAAAATGCTTTTTCAGATTTAAAAATATTTTTTGCGGATTATGCACCTGAAGTATTTGAACCAATACCAAATATTTCAATGTACAATCAAATTATAAATACAAGTTTATCGGAGGTTTAATGTAATGAAAAGTATAACAAATATTTTTAAAAACAAAATTGTTGTTGCGGTCATATGTTTTGTACTTGCAATGATAATCGCATTTATCATTGTACCGTCAAAGAACCATGACGGCGAACGTGTGAATGTTATTAAAGTAACGAAGACAATATCGGCGAACACGAAAATAACAGATGATATGCTGAAAGAAGTTAATGTTGAATATGACAGTGTCCCAAGTGAAGCAATAAGAAGTAAGAGCGATATTGTAGACAAATACGCTAAGTCAACAATATATCCATCGGATTTTATAACACAGGAAAAATTAAGTGTTATTGATACTTCGAGTAATTTGTATTCATTAAAAGACGGAGAAACTGCTGTCAGCGTTACAATGAAAACATTATCAAAGTCAGTGAGCGGCAAAATCCTAATCGGTGACGCCGTTCAACTATATGGATATGATACACAAGAAAAAGAAATAAATCCTGATAGCGGACAATGGTATTTTGAAGTTTTAGCAATCGATAATGCCAAAAGTGAAAATGTATCCGGTGCAAACTTAAATGAACTTTCGGACATTGTTCCGGCGTCTATTACGGTGAAAGCAACATCAGAAGAACAAGTAAAAAGTATTGTGAATATGGAAAATAATAACGACGTTCAGGTTGTATTTGCCGGACGTGGAGAAGAAGCAAAAAAGCTACTTAACAGGTAATTATGGAGGAAAGAAAATGAACGGAAAGATTATTGCGGTATGCGGTGGAAATGGTGTAGGAAAATCAACAATATGCACTAATTTAGCGACAGTCTTGAGTGAAGATAAGATAGTAATATTATTTGCTCCACGAACAGACTATCCATCAATTCAATCTTTTTTTGATATGAATATTGCAGAAAATAAAAGCTTAAAAAAATTGTATGATGATATGTCTATTGAAGAATCAGTCGATATAAAAGAATATCTCGTACAGTATAAAAATAGCAATATATTTATTTTATCTGCACCCGATACAACCAATGTATTGACATTCGCAGATAATAAAATATTGCCGGAGCAGAACAAATGTATAAATATGCTGATAGCACTTCAAAGAATGTGCGACTATCTAATTATTGATTGTGATACCAATGTAACAAATCATGTATCTGCGTGGGGACTTAACTATGCTGATATGGTGATTAATGTTATGAAACCTACGCAACAGGGATTACGAATAGCAAATGCTTATCAGGGATATTTCAGTGAAATATGGCGAGGCAAAGTAGTCAACGTTGTAAATGCCGACAAGAATTACATAGGTATATCAGATTTTGAAAAAGCATTAGATGTGCCGGTAAAATTTGATATAGAACTTCCGTATGATGAACAGGTTGAATTATCTGAAAATACTGGAGTGCCGATAATTAATGAATATCATAAAGTCAAGCTATTTGGTGGCAATTATAAAAAAGCGTTTATGGAACTGGTTGATATAATCTTAACAGATAATGAGGAATAAAGGAGATTTAAAATGGAAGGTATAACTAACGAATTAATAATTAATGCATTGTCGCAGGATACAGAAAGTATAAATAATGAATTTATGGCACAGGTAGCGTCATCGGGAATGGAAAGTATGATAATAAAGGCATTGCTACCTGTAATAGCTATTATGGCGGTGATTGTCGCTATAAACTATATCTTATCGGCAATAGGATATGTAAAGATATTTCAGAAAGCAAATATTGATAATCCGATTGCTAAGGGAATGATACCATTATGGAATACGTTTACTGCGTTTCAAATGACAGATAACTTAAATATGTTTTGGATATTAATTGGAGTTTCTGTAGTAAGTTCAGTAATATCAACTATTCCGGTAATATCGTCATTAACTATTGTTGGTTCTATATCTGCATTATACATTGTAATACTTCAAGAACATAAGCTATCTAAAGCATTTGGGCATGGAGCAGGATATACAGTTGGTTTAGTTCTACTACGACCGATATTTATGTTGATTTTAGGTTGTGGCAGTTCGCAATATGAAGAATAGGTAGGATATTAACGGTGACATTTGAGTTGCCGTTGTTTCTATTATTAAATTAAAGAGGGTGATAGTCAATGAATGAAAATATCACATTGAGGGGAGGTGAAAATCGTGAATAAGGTAGAACTAATAGGACGTCTTACACATGACGTCGAAATGCGTCAAACTCCGAACGGTGTTTCGCTTGCGAGATTTTCAATAGCAGTAACACGACGATTCAAAAATTCAAACGGTGAATATGACGCAGATTTTATCAACTGTGTTGCATGGCGGCAGACAGGAGAATTTATTGCAAAACATTTTCAAAAAGGCGGTATGATTGCAGTAGTCGGAAGTATCCAATCAAGAAGTTGGGATGGCAACGATGGCAAAAAGCAGTATGCAACAGAAGTTGTGGTTGATGAAGTATACTTCACCGGAGCTAAAAAACAAAATAACAATAATCAACAGCAAACACCACCGCAGGATAATTCAGATTATTATCCTGATCCTGATTTCCCTGAATTGGATTATCCTGATGAATCGGTTTAACGTTACAATAAAAAAATGTGAGGAAGTGATATAGTTGAACGTACAAAGTTATATGTACGACATGAGTCGGCAAGTGAATAAAAAAGAAAACGATGAACAAACACCGGAAAGAAAGATTGAAAAAAAATCATATCATGATATTTTAGAATATGTCAAAAGAAATATCAAAAAATCACGCAAGTGAACTTGCAGAAATAATTACCGATCCGGAAGCTCAAGTTGTACTTCGTGACCGAATTGTTCATTATCTAAATGCCGGAAGTTTTACTTGTGCTGAAGATATGAATTTTCAGCAACTTGTGAACAAAATTCATGAGGATATGTCAAGCTTTGGTGTCATTACACAATACATATATGATAAAGATGTTGAGGAAATCAACATCAATGCATGGAATGATATTGAGGTTATTTATCCTACCGGACTTGTAAAGCTTGATGAAACGTTTGCTTCACCGCAACAAGCAACAGATATAGTGCAAAAAATGTGTGCCTATGGCGGTATTCGTCTTGATGAATCACAACCCGTTCAAGATAGTTATATTTCAAAGGGTGTACGTTGCAGTGCTATTATGCGTCCTGTTGTGGATAGGGAAATAGGTGTATCAGCGTCAATACGTCGTCAGAAAACAGTTGCAATTACTCGCGATAATCTGCTTAAAAGCAATACTGCATTAGCCGAAGAACTTGATTTTTTGACTATATGCGTGAATAGCGGTGTATCAGTCGGTTATGCCGGCGGTACAGGAAGTGGTAAGACAACTGATATGGGCGTTCTGCTTAAAAATATTCCGTATGATAAACGTATTTACAGTATTGAGGATAGCCGAGAGTTAGACCTCATTGCAAAAGACGATAACGGAAAAGTATTAAATCGTGTTATTCATACGGTAACACGTCCACACGAAGATCCTAAAAGTAATGTGGATGCAGAGTTGCTTTTAAAGGAAGCATTAAGACAACACCCAGATATAATTGTTCCGGCGGAAATGCGTGGAAGTGAGGCATGGACTGCGGTAAACGCAGGATTAACAGGTCATACGATTGTTACTTCTGTTCATGCAAATTCAGCTGAAGAGGCATACGAACGTATCTTCATGTTATGTCTTGAGAAAAACGCAAATATGACTGAAAAAATGTTAATGCGTCAGATATTAAAAGCATTTCCGGTTATGGTATTCAAAAAACAGCTTAGTGACGGCTCAAGAAAGATTATGTCTATCGTTGAAGGTATTGATTATGTAGACGGAAAAATTCAGTTTAACACATTATATCGTTTTCAGAAAACCAACGAATATATGGATGACAATATGAAATTGCACATTGATGGATTTCATAAAAAAATAAACTGTATATCCGATAGGTTGGCATTGAAATGGTATGAAAACGATGTTGACGAAACTACTATAAAAAAGTATGCTCGTTCTGATTGGTCGGCTGCTACCGCCTATGAAATATACGAAAGAGGTGAAGTGAATGGTACTGCTTAGAATATTGACATCTGTTTTCATATTTTTCGGCTTGTATTTTATTTGTAGAGCTATCTTCGGTGATAAGTCTATAAAATCTAACAAGTGGAAACAAAAACAATCACCTCAAGCAATACTTAATGCAAGAAAAGAAATAATAACGGGTAAGAAATTATCCAAATTTGAAAAATTCAAAGCCAATGCAGAAGAAGTACTACGACTATCAAATACAAAAATGACGTGGGAGCAGTTTGAACTGCTTGATGTACTTTGTATTGCAGTAGGTGTTGTGATAGGCTTGATATTCAACAATGTTATTCTTTCTGTCATAATGGGTGGCATAATGGCATATATGCCGTTAGTTGTACTCAAAATGAAACAGCATAAGTATTCTGTTTATCTAAATGAACAGTTGCAGTCGGCACTTAATACTGTCACTACGGCATATTTGAAGAATGATGATATTAACCTTGCAGTAAAAGAAAATCTGCACCGTATAGATGAACCGCTCAATACCATCTTTCGTGAGTTTATCGCTATGAATACTTTTATTGATAGTGATATTGTAAAGAACATAAAAATCATGAAAGAAAAAATAAACAACGGATATTTTCACGAATGGTGCGATTATCTTATGTTGTCCCAAAAAGATAGAAACATGAAGTATGTTCTGCTTACCATTGTAAGCGAAATATCAGAAGCAAAAAATATGCAACAAGAATTAAATACTGCAATGTTCAATATCTATAAGGAATTTGCTATGGTTGCAGGATTAGTGATATTTATAGTACCGGGAGTTAAATTGTTAAATACAGATTGGTATGGTTACTTAGTTAATACCGGAGTTGGTAAATTTGTTGTAGCTTTATCTTATTTGGTTACGTTCTTATCTTTCATACATGTCGTGAAAGTAACTCAACCGACTAACGAAATGTAGGGAGGATGTAGAAATGTTTCTTATAATTGTAATAGGGCTGATAGGTTTTGGTTTGTATGAACTTGTTACAACTGTATACACAGTTCCAAATCGCCAAACCAAAAAATCAATTAAAAGATTGACACAGCAAAAAAAGTTATCAGAAGACCTTAGAGAATTTTTTGTTGATCCAATTTCGAAGGTTATTTTAAAATTTATAAAAATGGACAGAATTGCAAGAGAAAAAAAACGAAAAGACCTTTTGAGAGTAGGTATGGATATTACACCTGAAAAATATTATGCGGACGCAATAGTTATATCATTATGGATAGTATGTTTGGGAGCCTTATTTATATTAATAGGATTTCCTCTTTTTTTTGCTATTTCTGTTATACTCT
>OOAK01002083.1_pt1 | contig 10765 bp, 8 predicted proteins | sample 1671811 | NCBI WGS metagenome assembly OOAK01 (sample SAMN06348195, study PRJEB24527) | human gut metagenome | biome: human gut; feature: ankylosing spondylitis patient; material: feces | host: Homo sapiens | place: China | collected 2015-10 | reverse complement strand
AGTGTATTGATTGGTGCGGAAATAACGGTATCAATATGATACTTGACCTCCATAAGACAATGGGCTTTTTCTTTGACAAGGCTCAGGCTGAAAGCGGATTCTTTGATAACGCTGAGCTTCAGCAGAAATTCTATGACCTTTGGGAAGAGTTTGCAAAGCGTTTTAGCAAATATTCTGACAGGGTCTCTTTTGAACTTCTCAATGAGGTAACTGACCCTAAGTTCAGCACAAAGTGGAATGCTATCATTGAAAATACCATAAAGCTTATCAGAAAATATAGTGCTGATATAAATATTATTGTGGGCAGCTACTGGAACAACTCTATTGATTCAATGAAAGATCTTGATAAGCCTTATGACGAGCATATAGTTTATACTTTCCATTGCTATGACCCATTTCTTTTCACTCATCAGGCTGCCTATTGGGTAGATGAGATGCCGAGAGATTTCAGGATCGATTATCCGGGAAGCGTCCCAAAATACAGAAGTGAGGTAAAGCGTCTTGGTCTTGAATATATGCAGACATACGAGGAGGTCAAGACAGAGAAATTTACGCCTGATTATTTTATGGGAAGATTTGCTGAGGCTGTAAGGGTCGCAGAGGAAAGAAATGTTCCTATGTATTGCGGCGAATACGGTGTTATAAACCTTGCGTCTGCTGAAAATACTCTTAACTGGTACAAGGATATAAGCAGTGCCTTTGAGAAATGTTCTATCGGAAGAGCTGCCTGGGCGTACAAGGGAGTTGACTATGGGTTTGTTGACGGACATCTTGACAGCGTTCTTGATGAACTGGTAAAGTATCTTTGATAGATAATTTCTTCATATAACTCCATTTTGGACAAGCTCGGTCACGTTTGCCGAGCTTGTTTTTTTATGCTTAGTTTCATAAATTGATGTTTGCTCATAAAATTCTATTTGCGATAATTATTTGATATAAATAATTGAATATTGATATAACTATTTTTACAGTAGCGTATATAATATAAACATAATCATTCATAGTCACTTTCTTATAATAACTTCCGAATAAACAGACCTGCTTGAATATCAAGTGGGTCTGTTTTCATATATTTATAATCTTTCATAAATTTGATATTAAACACTTTTATGATATTTATGTTACGTTTTTGATATAAACAAAACGTTTACATAGTTATAATATATACAGAAACAACAAAATAAATTGCTTTTGGCGAAAAATTTTATTGAAAAATAGGAGGGAAAGGTTATGATGATCAAAAAATTTGTAGCAGGTCTTTCAGCAGCGGTTCTCGCAGCAACAATGATGTCAGTTTCTGTTTCGGCAGCAAAGCTTGGCGATGTTGTTCACCCGTCAGAGGAGGACACGAAAATGAATGACTCATATTACTCTATCGGAGCAATGGGCTTTTATATGGGTCAGGACTGGACCTGGAATCAGGGCGACTGGGTAGGCATCGATGATGCTGGCAAGATAACTGTTGAATATAAGATAAGCAAAGTTATCACCGACAAGACAATGTCAGGCAAGGGAACTCTTGGAGATATGGGCGTTATGGTGGCTAATCTTCCTGATGGTGTTTATCCTGTGGACGTTAAGATATCTGACGCAAAGTTCGTTGCCGAGGACGGCACAACAACAGTTTTTGATTCGCTTAATTCTATCACATCGTTGGACAAAGACGCAGAGGGTGGAATAAGAATACATATCAGACCAACTGACGAGGTCAATGAGGAAACAGGCGAGGTAACAAAGAAAGCTTGTCCTGAGGTCGCTGGCTGGGAGAAGGAAGGCGCTTTCAACGGCGGCACACTTTCAATGACGCTTGATTTCGGTGTTGCATCTGCCGAGGGCGGAGAGTCAAAAACAGATACTTCAAAGGCAGATTCAAAGTCTGATGCTTCAAGCTCAAAGGCTGATACGTCAAAGATAGATGTTTCTTCATCTAAGGCAGATGCAGGCAAGACTTCTGCAGCAGCGGCTACATCTTCAAAAGCATCTGACGATACATCTAAGGCAGCAGAAACAGGTGCTTTTGTTGGCGGAACACTTGCGGTTATTGTTCTTGCAGGCACAGCAGTGATCGTTGCAAAGAGAAGAAAGTAATATTCGGAGGTATGGCTATGAATAATGCAAAAAGAGTTTTGACATTTGCCCTTGCGGTTTGCTCGCTTTCAGCATTTGCATCTTGCGGAAGTTCAAGTGATTCATCAAGCAAGGTCGTTGACAAAAAGCTTAAGGAAGATCAGCAGCAGATAGTTCAAAGACTTGCTGATGATATGAAAGATGTGAGAGATCTCAAGAGCAACGAAATAAAGTGGTTTTCACATTGGGACATCAACCCTACTGAGGCAGAGGACAAGGAGATAGGCGCTGATCTTGCTTTGTTCAAGACAAAGTATAATGGTAAGATAAACTGGGTGCAGACCACTTGGGAAACTAAGTTTGACGACCTTGCGGCACTTGTAATGTCAAATGATTCACCTGATTTCATTGGTGCTGATGATATGGACGTTTTCCCTAAGGGTGCTATAAAGTCAATGATAGAGCCTATCGACGATTATATCGATCTTTCAAAGCCTCTTTGGACAGACATAAAGGGTGCGACAGATCAGTTTATGCTTGGCGACAAGCATTATGTGAGCGTTATCAGAACAGACCCTGCATATGTTTTTGTATACAACAAGCAGACAATGGAAGATAACGGCTATGATGATCCTGCTGAGCTTTTCAAAGAAGGCAAGTGGAACTGGGATACATTCACAGAAATGTGTCTTGATTTTACTGACGCTGAAAGCGATAAATACGCACTTGACGGCTGGTATTATGAAAAGGCTTTGCAGCAGTCTTCAGGTGTGCCGCTCATCGGTATCACAGACGGCAAGCTTGTAAACAATATTTCTGACCCTATGATAGCAAAGGCTCAGAATATGATGTATGAGCTGCAGAAGAACAATGTTGTTTATCCAAAGCACGAGAATAACTGGAAACTCAGAGGCGACGCAGAGGGCAGCGGAATGGCAACAGGTCTGACGCTTTTCTATCCTATCGGACTTTGGGCACTTGAGAATGCTCCGTCAACAACTGTAAACTATGGCGATGTATCAAAGGGAGAGGTAATGTTCGTTCCTGTTCCTTGCTCGGCTGATAGCGATAAACAGTATATCCCTTCAAGAGTACACGGCTTTAGCATTGTAAAAAACGCTCAAAATCCTGAGGGCGTGGCAGCTTTCCTTGAATGCTGCCGTTATGCAGAGCTTGACGAGGCTGCACATCAGATAACCCTCGACCAGTATAAGGACGATTACGGCTGGTCTGATGAAATGCTTGAAATGAGAGATATTATATATGATCTTTCCGCACAGAACCCTGTATTTGACTTTGAACAGGGCGTATCTGCCGACCTTAACTCTATTTGCGATACTGCAATAAGAGGAACAATGAATCCGCAGGAGTCAAAGAGCTGGTCACAGGTCGTTCAGGAAAATGAAAAGGCTATAAATTATCTTATCGACGAGGCTATGGCTTCAATGAATGAGGCTAAATAATATCTAATTATCAGAAAAAAGGGCGGCAGGGTGATTTGCCGTCCTTTTTCTATAAATATGAAGCTTTACTTGTGTCTGTAAATATGATATAATAATCTAAAAAGCAGGGGGTGAAAGCTATGGAAATAAACAGAGAATTGTCTAAGCGGCAGTTTATGCAAAAGGAAAATGACTATCATCATTCACCATATGAAACGGAACTGGAATTTTACTCTGCTGTGCGGGCGGGCGACCTTGAAACGGTCAAACGTTTGTATACGCCGCTGGATACAAACGGAAAGGGCAGGCTCAGCAAAGACGATCTTAGAAATGTCAAGTATCATCTTGTCATAACCATAGCTATGCTGTGCAGGTTTTGCATCGAGGGTGGACTTGACCCGGAAACTGCGTATACCATAAGCGATATATACATTAATAAATGTGATGAGTGCCGCAATGAAGAAAGCGTTATGGCTGTACACAAAGAAGTCATCGTTTATTATACAAAGCAAATGAAAAAGGCGGCGTCACAGAACGTTTACTCGAAGCATATCCTTATGTGCTTTGACTGCATTTTCGATAATATTTACAAGGGCGTGACCGTGAATCAGATAGCTGATGAACTGAACATAACGCCTCAGTATCTTTCAAAGCTTTTCAGAGAGGAAGTTGGCGTAAAGATCTCTGATTTCATTATGTCAAAAAGGATACAGGCGGCTGAAAATATGCTGAGATATTCTGAATATAGTCCGCTTGATATAGCCAATTATCTTTCTTTCAGTTCTCACAGCCATTTTATTGCCTGCTTTAAGAAACAGACGGGACTTACGCCGAAACAGTATAGAGATCAGTTTTTCCGTGCAAACTGGAACAAGCATAGCACAAGCAGATCGAAAATTTAAGTTGATGTTAATAATCTGATATTTGCATTACTTTTCTGATATAAATATCACATTTGTTGATTTATAATACTTATAGAAGATAAAATCCTGATATTTATTCGGAGGTAATGAAAATGAAAAAAGTTTTGGCTATGTCGATTCTCACAATGATAGTTATGTCTATGGGAAGCTGCGGTGCTTCATCTGACAGCAGTTCTTCGCAAGATGTCAGCAGCAAGGCGGAAACGGAAAGCAATTCTCCATACACGGTTGAGGCAGATTTCAGCAAGGGTGCGTCAAATGATTTTTCAATTTCAGCAGGCTGGTCAAATGGCGATCCGTTCAACTGTTCGTGGAGCGAAGATAACGTAACTTTCAATGACGGAAAAATGCAGCTTACCATTGACAGCATGGGCGATTCCGAAGCGTACAGAGGCGGCGAGTATCGTTCAAAAGAGAACTATGGCTATGGACTTTATGAGGTTTCAATGAAAGCCATAAAGAATGACGGCGTTGTATCATCGTTCTTTACATACACAGGTCCGTCGGAGGATAATCCTTGGGACGAAATAGATGTTGAAGTTCTTGGCAAGGACACAACAAAGGTGCAGTTCAATTACTACACCAATGGCGTTGGCAAGCACGAATATATGTATGATCTTGGTTTTGACGCTTCTGAGGATTTTCACACTTACGCATTTGAGTGGAAAGAGGACGGCATAACTTGGTATGTTGACGGAAAAGAGGCATACAAGGCAACGGAAAATCTGCCTGTTACGCCTGGTAAAATAATGATGAATGCGTGGAACGGCATTGGCGTTGACAGCTGGCTGAAAGCCTTTGACGGCACAGTTCCGCTGACAGCGGAATATGAGTGGGCAAGGTTTACGGCAGAAAAGTAAAGTGATCCGCATATTACGCTTGCGTTTATGTCTTGATTTTTTTAGTTAATGATATTGATATTTGAACTGACCCCATTCGCTAGGTCAAAAAGTCTAGCGAATGGGGTCGGTTTATTTTACAAAGATAAACTCATATATTCTCACATCTCAACTTCTCGGTTATACGCCTCAGCCCCCTCGACATACAGCGTTCTCATTTCTTCAAACGAGTCGCTTGGGGATAGGATAACGCCGTCTTTGCCGAACTTATTGAAATAGTATTTGACTTGGATAGGCGGGGAGATGAACTCGTTGACAGCGTTGGGCTTGGGCTTTTCATTGCCTTTCAGTATGGGGCGCTGGTAGAGTATTTTGCCGAACATTTCAACGCCTTTTTCGGTGAGGTATACTTTGGAGATATCACTCTCATCACTGCCAAAACGTGAGTCGCTGAGTAGGTGCTTCACGGACTTGACGTGCCCCTCTTTCAGCCGTTCGTATTCGGTGACGGAGGAGTATTCCTTTTGGCTGAGCTTTTCTGCAATGCTTAGTCCGCTCAATCTGCTTATGCGACAGCTGTCGGCTTTGAACTCTTTGCCTGCGCTTTTTTCGTCGGACAGGCAGACAAGATAATTATACATCTTATATTCGTCGCTGACGATACGGTATGGGATAAGCCTTATGCGGCGCTTTTCACGGCTGTACATATTAGAATATGCGTAAATGAAGCTGTAATATCTGCTGCCGTTTTGTTTGATGACTTCATTTATTTTTATGATATTGTCGGCGAAAATGAGCCTTTCACGTTCACAATCTGACAGCAGGGCATAGTCCTCATACACGGCTTTCAGAAATCTTCTTAGGGTCGAGCTGTACACTTTGTTTTCGTAATAAAGGTCATCACTGCTCAGTGTATCGTAAAGGTCACGGCATATGCTTAGCCTTACTCGCACTGCATTTTCGGTCTTGGTCTTTTCGTATTTTGCAGAGAGCTTTGAGATAAGATAGCTTTTTATTATCTCCTTGCTTTTATCATCAAGGCCGTCATCGATCTCCTCGATCTGCCATTTTACGAATGCGTTCAGAAGTGGGATACCAATATATTTATAGTTATCGTCAGTTTTGTATTTTAATGATGCGATATATGCTGAATCAAATATACTTGTGAGAAATGAGGACATTGATACGCTGCTGTTAGGGGAAAGGCTTGTTTCAAATATGGACTTGTCCTTGATAATGACGGAATATGCAGAGGGTGAGAGGGGTATGGATTGCACCTCTGCGATATATGGTACGTTTTTGTCACGCTTGGGCAGAAATGTGCTTGGGGTCATGCTCATTTTTATCACCTCTTGTATCCATTATATCACAAATGTACTTTTTGTCAATATCATAGAAAATTATTTTGCTGAAACTGTGATATAAATGCCGTAAAAACGTGATAAATGTGCAAAAACATAGACAAAAAAGTTTTTGAAAAATACACTTTTGTTGACGATGATAAGGTGGTATAATGTATACAGAACAAAGGACAGAAGGTGATAAAAATGGGAAAGACGATCCTTACGGCTATCATTGTAGCTGTACTTGACTGCGCTATCGCAGCTGTCAAGGAGATTGGGGAATGAGATGAAATAACAACAGGCGGGAGGTGATGAAAATGCTTTATATAAAACAGCCACTTTCTATTGACATTTGTGTCTGGAAATGGTATAATATACACATTAAAGCAAAGCGTCGATAAAATAAGTTTGGTGTTTTATCATAGAATATCATTGATTATTTTGTCAACTTTGACCTACTACACTAGTGCAAATTTGCGCTAGTCTAAAACATAGCACTTTCTTTGGAGAGGAGCTGTTGCCTACTACACTGGTGCGGATTTGCACTAGTCTAAAACTCATGTTTACATTAAAACCGTTCATGCTTACTACTACACTGGTGCGGATTTGCACTAGTCTAAAACTCCACCAGTTCGATTTCAAGTGAACCAGATCTACTACACTGGTGCAAATTTGCACTAACTGGCAAAATTTAACATTAAAACCAACAAATAAAAAATCCCTTAACGCTCAATGCGCTAAGGGATAACTAATATAAGGAGTAATATTTATGGCAAAAAAGAATAAAATGAAGCCTAGAGAGCTGCGTGAGGCTCAGAAAAAAGCCAGACAGCTCAAAGCGGCTGAGATAAATAATAACGCTGCTCCTGCGATCGCTGCCATGCCTGCTGCAGAGGTCATTGCACCTGCGGCAGAGAAGAAAAAATCCTCCGTAAAGGCGGCAGGAATGAAGTCTATTTTTGTCAGCGAAAATAAAATGTACATAACCTCTTTCGGCAAGGGCAATTCTGCTGTGCTTGAATATGAGGTGGATAATAATGACTACAACCAAACTCAGCTTTCCTCTGAGGACAGCAGCAATATCGAGCTTTGTGGTGTAACCAAAGTAAACATCACTTTTTCAAGCAAGCATGGCCTTGAGAGCGGAGTGGAGATAAATACTTCAAACCCTACTCACAGAAGCGGTGAAAGCTCGCCTGTAAGATGGGATATGCTGGGGCTTAAATCGGAGCTTGAAAAGCGCTTTTTCGGCAAAACTTTTGATGATAATATACATATCCAGCTTATTTACAACATTCTGGATATCGAAAAGATGCTTGCGGTGTATGTAACGAATATCGTTTATGCGCTGAACAATATGCTTGGTATAAAGAAGTCTGAAAGTTATGATGATTTTATGGGGTATCTTTCTGCAAGAAATACTTATGAAGTTTTTACTCATCCTGACAAAAGCAATCTTTCCGATAAGGTAAAGGGTAATATCAAGAAAAGCTTTAGCACGTTCAATGACCTGCTGAAAACTAAGCGTCTTGGCTATTTCGGCCTTGAAGAGCCAAAGACAAAGGATACAAGAGTTTTAGAAGCATACAAAAAGCGTGTTTATCATATGCTTGCAATTGTGGGTCAGATAAGACAGTGTGTTTTTCATGATAAATCGGGTGCAAAAAGATTTGACCTTTACAGTTTTATTAACAATATTGATCCCGAATACAGAGAAACCCTTGACTATCTTGTAGATGAGAGATTTGATTCTATAAATAAGGACTTTATCGAGGGCAACAAGGTCAATATCAGCTTGCTTATTGATATGATGAAAGGCTATGAGGCTGATGATATCATACGCCTTTATTACGATTTCATTGTGCTTAAATCTCAGAAAAATCTCGGTTTTTCTATCAAAAAGCTTCGTGAGAAAATGCTGGACGAATACGGCTTCAGATTTAAGGACAAGCAATATGACTCTGTGCGCTCAAAGATGTACAAGCTTATGGATTTTCTGCTTTTCTGCAACTACTACAGAAATGACGTTGTCGCAGGCGAAGCTCTTGTGCGCAAACTGCGTTTTTCAATGACCGATGATGAAAAAGAGGGGATATATGCTGATGAAGCGGCAAAGCTTTGGGGCAAATTCAGGAATGATTTTGAAAATATCGCCGACCACATGAACGGTGACGTTATCAAGGAGCTTGGCAAGGCTGACATGGATTTTGATGAGAAAATTCTTGACAGTGAAAAGAAGAATGCGTCTGACCTTTTGTATTTCTCCAAAATGATATATATGCTTACATATTTTCTTGACGGCAAGGAGATAAACGATCTTCTTACAACGCTTATCAGCAAGTTTGATAACATCAAGGAGTTTTTGAAGATAATGAAAAGCTCTGCTGTTGATGTTGAGTGTGAGCTTACGGCGGGCTACAAGCTGTTCAATGACAGCCAGAGGATAACCAACGAGCTTTTTATCGTAAAGAACATTGCTTCCATGAGAAAGCCTGCGGCTTCAGCGAAGCTTACGATGTTCCGTGACGCACTGACTATACTCGGTATAGACGACAAGATCACGGACGATAGGATAAGCGAGATTTTAAAACTTAAAGAAAAAGGCAAGGGCATACATGGTCTGAGAAATTTCATAACAAACAATGTTATCGAGTCCTCTCGGTTTGTATACCTTATCAAGTATGCGAACGCTCAGAAGATAAGAGAAGTGGCTAAGAATGAGAAAGTTGTCATGTTTGTTCTTGGGGGTATCCCTGACACGCAGATAGAGCGTTATTACAAGAGTTGTGTGGAATTTCCTGACATGAACAGTTCTTTGGAAGCAAAGCGCAGTGAGCTTGCGAGAATGATAAAGAACATTAGTTTTGATGATTTCAAAAATGTGAAACAGCAGGCAAAGGGCAGAGAAAACGTGGCTAAGGATAGGGCAAAGGCTGTTATCGGGCTTTATCTTACGGTCATGTATCTGCTGGTGAAAAATCTTGTAAATGTCAATGCAAGGTATGTTATTGCGATACACTGCCTTGAACGTGATTTTGGGCTGTATAAGGAAATAATTCCTGAGTTGGCTTCAAAGAACTTGAAAAATGACTACAGGACACTTTCACAGACGCTTTGTGGACTTTGTGATAAGTCGCCGAATTTGTTCTTGAAAAAGAACGAGCGGCTGCGCAAGTGCGTTGAAGTTGATATCAATAATGCAGACAGCAACATGACTAGAAAATACCGCAACTGTATTGCTCATCTTACTGTAGTTCGTGAACTGAAAGAATACATAGGAGATATTCGTACAGTGGATTCTTACTTCTCCATTTATCATTATGTTATGCAGCGCTGTATCACGAAAAGGGAAAATGACACAAAGCAAGAAGATAAAATAAAGTATGAGGACGATCTTTTAAAAAATCACGGCTATACGAAAGACTTTGTAAAGGCTCTCAACTCGCCGTTTGGATACAACATTCCGAGGTTTAAAAATCTTTCAATTGAGCAGTTGTTTGACAGAAATGAATATCTTACTGAAAAGTAGCGTGGTGTAGATACCGCCGCTCTCTTGGGGGACAGGAGGCGGCGGTGATATTCATTCTTGTAAAAGACGTGGTGGATATTCTGTTTGATCTGTTTTTTGGGAAAGAAGAAGTAGGACAAGTGAAAATCAGAGCGCTGTATGCAATGTGGTGCGGATATCTACAAACGCTTAGCAGCATAAAGCTGTTGGATAAAGACGGCGAGATATCTAAAGATGTAACAACTCATATCACAAAAGAAGAAGCCAAAAAGCTGATGAAGCTCCTTAAAAAATTGAATATTTTTTGATTTTCTACCTCATCAGCGTCATTAGGGGAATAGCCCCAATCGTCTGTAGAAGCGATAACAACAGTATCGTTCTTAAAGTCAACTATAGCGCCAACACCATATGTAGTGATAAGCTGAGTTTTTCTTATATCTCCAACGGAGATCTTTTTGTCTGAATATGTTGATATGCCATTCTTCTGCATAATCTCTTATTCTAGGCTCAATAATTTCGACACGTTCAAGCGTGGTTTGTTTTATCTGCTCTATATCTTTATCATCAGCAGTTTTTCGACGATGGCAGCAAAAATCCAGCACTAACGCAGAAAATAGTTGAGAGCGTGTCGAGGCTTTCTGAG
>OOAK01002078.1_pt1 | contig 10779 bp, 10 predicted proteins | sample 1671811 | NCBI WGS metagenome assembly OOAK01 (sample SAMN06348195, study PRJEB24527) | human gut metagenome | biome: human gut; feature: ankylosing spondylitis patient; material: feces | host: Homo sapiens | place: China | collected 2015-10 | reverse complement strand
TTGATAAATTTTCCGATATAATATTTCCTGTGACAAAAAAAGGATCCTTTTTTTGATACATTTTAATTGATCCCCCAAAAAGAAACCCCGCTTATAAAAAGCGGGGTAAATAAATGCGGCCGCGAAATCAGGCCAGCTTGGCGGCAAGCAGCCGGTTGACCACCTGCGGATTGGCTTTGCCGCGGGATTCTTTGATCACCTGGCCGACAAACCAGCCCATCAAGCCGACTTTTCCGCCTTTATAGGCATTGACCTTATCGGGGTTTTCGGCAATCACCTTGTCGACGATCGCTTCAATCGCACCGGTGTCGGTTACCTGTTTTAAGCCTTTTTCCTCAACGATTTTTTCCGGATCTTCCCCGGTTTCGCTCATGATTTCAAACACGTCTTTGGCAATTTTGCCGGAGATGATGTCCTTTTCGATCAGATCCACCAGACGGCCCAGACTTTCAGCCGAAACGGGGCTTTCTTCAATCGTCAGGTTTTTGCGTTTGAGCATGGCGAAGAAATCGCCCATCAGCCAGTTGGCAACTTTTTTGGCATCGTGGCCGGCCGCCGCCTTTTCAAAGAAATCGGCCACTTCCCTGTTTTCGCAAATGACCATAGCGTCATATCTGGTCAACCCGAGTTTTTCGACAAAGCGGGCTTTCTTGGCATCCGGCAGTTCCGGCAGCTCTTCCGCCACCTGCCGGATATATTCGTCGGTCAGCACCAGGGGCGGCAGATCCGGTTCGGGAAAATAGCGGTAGTCGTGAGCAAACTCCTTTTTGCGCATCACTTTCGTCTGTCCGCTGACGGGATCAAACTGGCGGGTTTCCTGCTCGACCGTACCGCCGTTTTCATAAATTTCGACATGGCGGCGCGCCTCAACTTCAATCGCCTGCATCACAAACTTGACCGAATTGACGTTTTTCATTTCACAACGGGTGCGCAACTCATTGCTGCCGGCCGGGCGGACGGAAACGTTGACGTCGCAGCGCATCGAACCTTCGTCCATGTTGCCGTCGCAGGTGCCGAGATAGCGCAAAATAGAACGCAGCTTTTTCAAAAACGCCCCCGCTTCCTCCGGCGAACGGAAATCCGGTTTGGTCACGATTTCCATCAGTCCGACCCCCGCCCGGTTCAGGTCTATGAAAGTCTTGCGCGGGTCAATGTCGTGGATCGATTTGCCGGCATCCTGTTCAATGTGCATCCGTTCAATGCGGATATCTTTGGTGCCGCCGTCTTCCAGGTCAACGGTTACCACGCCTTCGCCGACGATCGGATATTGAAACTGGGTGATCTGATAGCCGGTCGGCATATCGGCATAGAAATAGTTTTTGCGAGAAAATTCGGAATATTTGTTGATTTCCGCCCGCAGCCCCAGACCGGTTTTGACCGCCTGATGCACGCAAAAGCGGTTGAGAACCGGCAGCATGCCCGGCATGCCGGCGTCAACAAACGAAACGTTCTCGTTGGCGTCGGCGCCGAATTTGGTCGACGCGCCGCTGAAAATTTTCGACTCGGAAATGATCTGGCAATGAATTTCCAACCCGCAGACGATTTCCCATTTGTTTTCTTTTCCTTCGATAATCATGGCTATTTTAACCTTTCAAATCCGGTTTCGGTTTCTATCACGGACGCGGCCTTAAACACCGTTTCCTCGTCAAAAGGACGGCCGATCAGCTGCAGACCGAGCGGCAGCCCCGCCTTTGACAGGCCGGCCGGCAGACTCAGCCCCGGCAGCCCGGCCAGATTGACGGAAACGGTAAAGACGTCGTTTAACCACATGTTGATCGGATTTTCGCGCATGGAACGGTCACCGACGGGAAACGCCGCCGTCGGCGCCGTCGGCGTCAAAATTACGTCGCAATGCTCAAAAGCGCGGACAAAATCGTCACGAATCAGTCTGCGCACCTTCTGCGCCTTGAGATAATAGGCATCATAATAACCGGCCGACAGCACGTAAGTGCCGATCATGATGCGGCGTTTGACTTCAATGCCGAAACCGGCGCTGCGGGTATTGGCATACATGTTGTCCAGATGTTCGCCGGGCACTCTCAGTCCGTAACGCAGACCATCGTAACGCGCCAGATTGGAAGACGCTTCCGCCGGCGCGATAATATAATAGGCGGCCAACGCGTATTTGGTATGCGGCAGCGAGATATTGACGATTTCCGCACCGGCGGATTTCAGCATTTCGATCCCTTTGTCCCAATACGCCGCCACTTCGGCGTCCAGCCCTTCGGGACGATATTCGGCGGGAACACCGACCTTCAGTCCTTTGACGCCCTGCCCCAAGACTTTTGTAAAATCAGGCACTTCGCGTTTGACGGAAGTCGAATCCTTTTCGTCGTAACCGGCCATCACGTTTAACAGCAAAGCACAGTCGCGCACGTCTTTGGCAATCGGCCCCGCCTGATCAAGCGAAGAAGCAAAGGCCATGATGCCGTAACGGGAACAGCGGCCGTAAGTCGGCTTGATGCCGGTGACGCCGCAAAAAGCGGCCGGCTGGCGGATCGAACCGCCGGTATCGGTTCCGGTTGCCGCCGCGCAGATGTTGGCCGCCACCGCTGCCGCCGAACCGCCGGAAGAACCGCCCGGCACCAGCTTTTTTTCGGCTTGCCAAGGATTGTAGGCCGGACCGTAAAAACTGGTTTCGTTGCTGCCGCCCATGGCAAATTCGTCCATATTGAGCTTGCCGAGGCAACCTGCACCGGCCGCAAACAGCCTGCCGGTCACCGTCGACTCGTAAGGCGGGACAAAACCGTCCAGAATATGAGAACAGGCCGTGGTGCGCACGCCTTCGGTACAAAACAGGTCCTTGATGCCGAGCGGAATGCCTTCCAGCGCGCGGGCGGTTCCGTCCCGATAGCGGCGATCGGCCTCTTCGGCCTGAGCCAGCGCCTTTTCCGGCGTTTCCAGCACATAAGCGTTAAGCGCGCGTTTTTCTTCCATTGCGCGGAGATATTCGTTGGTCAGTTCAACCGCCGAAAAGCTTTTGTTCTTTAACCCGTCCAACGTTTCGTGAACGGTCAGGGAAGTTAATTTTTCCATTTTGCCCTCTCCTTTTATTCCACAACCTTCGGCACCACGAAATAGCCGTATTCGGCCATCGGCGCGTTGGCCAGAACCTTATCGGCCTGACCGCCCTCCGTAATTTCGTCTTCCCGGCAGACCAGAGCCGTTTCGTTCACCGCCGACAAGGGCTCGACGTCATCGGTGTTCACTTCGTTCAGCTGTTCCACCCAATTCAGGATTTTGTTAAATTCGTTTTCGGTCGCCTCAATTTTGTCTTCGTCGATCTTCAGGCGCGCCAAAAAAGCCACCCGGTTGACGGTCTGTCTGTCTATTGCCATCTTTTTCTCCCGTATCATAAAGCGAAAAACCGTTGAACACGGCAGTCTCCAACGGCTTTTACTATAGGTTTGTCAATTTTAAAACACAAGCGTATTTTATTATTCTTCAACCAGCATTTTTCCGCATTCTTTGGCGTTGTCCAGATTGATCATGCCGACGATGTGATAGCCGGCGTCAACATGCAGAACTTCGCCGGTGACCGCGGTACCGAGCGGCGACAGTAAAGCCAGAGCCATGTTGCCGACCTCATCCTGGGTAACGTTGCGGCGCAACGGCGCGTTCAGTTCGTTCCAGTGCAGGATCTTGCGGAAATCGCCGATGCCGGACGCGGCGAGTGTTTTGATCGGACCGGCGGAAATGGCGTTGACACGGACATTTTGCCTGCCCATGTCCACCGCCGCAAAACGAACGGCAGCTTCCAAAGCGGCCTTGGCAACGCCCATGATGTTGTAGTTGGGCAGCACTCTTTCGGCGCCGAGGTAAGTCAGCGTCAGAATCGAACCGCCTTCGTTCATGATCGGGGAAGCGCAGCGGCAGGCCTCGATGAACGAATAGCAGGAAATGTGCATGGTGTTGGTGAAGTTAGCCAGAGTGGTGTCGATGGTACGGCCCTTCAGTTCGTTTTTGTCGGAAAAAGCAATGGCGTGAACCACAAAGTCAATTTTCCCCCATTTTTCGCCGAGTTCCTTAAAACAGGCTTCCACACTGGCGGAATCGGAAACGTCGCACTTGATCAGCAACGGCTCGTTGTCAAGCTGGGCAGCCAGCGGGGCAACCCTTTTTTCCAGAACTTCGTTCTGGTAGGAAATCGCAAGCTGCGCCCCCTGGGCGTTCAATGCCTGGCAAATGCCCCAGGCAATCGACTTGTCGTTGGCCAGCCCCATGACCAGGCCTTTTTTTCCGCTCATTAACAGTTGGTTAGTCGTCATTTCTATTTTTTCCTTTGCAAATTTTAAAAAATTTATATACTAAAAAAACAGTTTTAGAGTTTTTTATAAGATTTAACCTGATTTGTAAACACATTTTTTTGAATAAAGGCAAATTTATGGAATGGAAAACCAAGCTGGCGGAAAAATCGAAACCGCTGACCGACTTTTTGTTTTTTCTGGCCAAACGGGCACAAAACGACATGATCTTCCGGGTGGCTTCGTCGCTTGCCTACACTTCGCTGATCGCGCTGGTGCCGCTGTTTGCCATCGGGCTGGCGATTTTTTCCGCCTTTCCGGTTTTTGAGGCCGTCCGCAGCCAGGTGGAAGAGTTTATCTTTCAAAACCTGACGCCGGAATTTGAACAGGAGGTAAGCAGCTATTTTGCCGCCATTGTCAAAAACGCCGGCCAGCTGACCACCATCGGCGTCGTCGGTATCGCCGTCACCTCCATTTTGCTGCTGTCGACGATCGAAAACAGTTTCAACTTTATTTTCAAGGTAACCCAGCCGCGGCACATTACCACCAAAATTACCCTTTACTGGACGGTGATCACGCTGGGCCCGCTTTTGCTCGGCACCGCCTTTTCGATGCGGGGGTATCTCTACACCCTGCAAAAATTCATGGCCGCCGACGGCGAAACCGGACGTTTCTTTTTCAGCTGCATGATTCCGCCGCTGATGACCATTTTGAGCCTGATGCTGGTCTATGTGCTGGTTCCCAACAAAAAGGTACGGCTTGACAGCGCCCTGGCCGGCGCGGCGGTGGCGGTGGTTCTGTTCTGGTTCCTGCGGCAGGGTTTTGCGCTGGCGGTTTTAAACAACGCCACCTATAAAACGCTTTACGGCGCCATGGCGGTAATCCCGGTCTTTCTGATCTGGATGTACCTGTCCTGGGCGGTGGTCATTTTCGGCGCGGTGGTAACCGCGGCTTTGGACGAGTTTCGTCAGTTCAACGGCAGGGAAATAAAAAAGGCAATCGTTGCCGGCAAATCCGGCCGGCGCTGACTTTCGGCATATTTCACGAACAAACCCGCCGCCGTTTTTTCCGACCGTTTAAACGGCAAAACCCCGCCAAACGCGGGGTTTTTGTTTTGGTTGTTTCGTTTAAGGTCACTCCGTTTGCAGCCTTTCCAGAATTTCACCGTATTCCTCATACTTGCCGAAATAATTCCGGATCAGGTAAAGGTCGTTGCTGTCCAGCAGCACTTCCTCCACCTCTCTGTCCAGCCAGTTGACGGCAAGATAAGCGGCGGCAAATTTGCGATCGCCGGAACGGATGATGAAAACGTCCACCCGGTTGCAGAATTTGACTTTCGGGTAACGTTTGAAGTGGCGGCGGAAAATGCCGACATCGTTCAGCTTCAGCAGTTCCTGCTGTGCGGCGACGGGAAATTCGGCCACTTCCAGACTGTCAATGATCTTGACGTTGCCGGTATGGACAATCTCCATGATCTCCCACTTCTTCGGTTCCGGCGGCATAAAAGCGACATAGGCCTCAAGCAGCGGCTCGGAATTTAAACGAATCACCGATTTTTTCTCAACAGCGGTCAAGGTGTTGTTTTTCAACGCTTCGACCAAGGCAGCCTTAGCGGCGGCGATATTGCCCGACCGGTAAAGCTTTTTAATGCTTTGATAACTCATGAAACAAAATTTTTGAAATTATTTATAAATAATTGATAGCATGGTTTTACGATAGCATCAATTTTTGTCCAATTCAAGTAAAAAAACAGATTAATTTCCGGCAATTTTCCGGCCTTTTCCGCCGGTTTCCGAACAAAAGACGAAGGCTGCTGCCAACCTTCTGTTTAAACGAAAAAATTCCCGGAAACACAAACGGTTTCGGGGAATTTCTTCAATTGTCGGAAGCCTTATTTCTGACGATACTTTTCTTCCAGTTCCGTCACCCAGCGCTCAAACGCCAGCAGCTCGCTTTTCTTCTTGCCGGCAAGACCGAAGCGGTCGTAAAGCTTTTTAACCTGCATATAGACCACTACCGTCATTCCGTACCTGCTGATGTTGTCATAAGCGCCCATGTAAATGTCGTGGATCTCCTTGCTGACCCAGTCGCCTTTGAAAGAAACCTGGATCAGAATGATGTTCGGGATCTGATTGGCCAAAACATCGGCAATATAGCGGAAACAGAGTTGCTTGACCACCATCGGATTTTCCAGCTCAAAAGCCATGTTGCCTTCCGAATCAAAAAAGCCGTTGATAAGAAGAGCCTGTTCATGGGCAATTTTGTCATCCGCAGAAAAATCGGTGGACAAAGCGCGCGGGAGCAGATCCTCGGGAAAACGGCGATCGGCGGCCGGCAGCATCAGTTCCAGACAGTCGTCCTGCTTATTGCGCAAATGGTGAATCGTCTGCAGCTGAAAAAGCTTGTCCTCTTCAACCCGGCGAATTTCCGCCGTATGCTCCCCCACTCTCTTATACAATCCTTCGTAATTGAGGTCGAGAATAAAAGGAACGGCATACTTCTGGAATTTTTTGCGTTCGGCCATATACTGGGCGGCGTGTTTCTTAACCTGTTCCAGCATTCGGCTGGGACGATGCCCGCCTTCTTTCAGCTTTTGCAGACGACGGTTAACCAAAGTTATGACATGTTCCGGCGAAACGGATTTTTCATCCAGACGGTGAGCCAGCTCGTAAGCGTAGGTTTCCGGGTCGATGCGCCAATCCTGAATCGCCCGTACCATTTTGCGGTACCAGCGGTCATAAAGTTTTGATTCCAGTTCGGCGAATTTTACCAGATTCTGTTTGACGTCAACAATGTCAAAACCCAGTTCCAACAGCCGAATTGCCGCCGAACGACAGGCAGAAGGGAGAGTTCTCAGGTCTTTTCCGACTTCTTTTGCTAATTTCATAAGCGTTATAATTATATTAAGTGAACAAATAATTTGATATCCAACTTATTATTAAAACATTTCCGCGTTTTTTTGTCAAACAAAAAGCCGGCCGGTCAACTGTTTTCGTTCGTTTTTTGCCGCACTCCGTCAATTCTTCGGAAAATTTCGCCGACACAACCGACAAAAACTCTTTCCGCAACATTTCGGAACGATAGTCTTTTTCGGAAGGCGTATCACACATATATCACGTTCATAAAAAACGCTTTTGCTTCCGGTTGCGGATTACCTTTACCGCAGCGGCAAAGGCGTTTTTTATCCGCCGAAAACAACAAAAGGAAAGAAAAAAGAGGGAAAATGCGGAGAGAAAGGAAAAAAAATGCGGGAAGAAAAAAGGGAAAAAGACAAAGGGCGGGAAAAAGAAGGACAGAAAACGACAAAGAGCGAAATGGAAAAAGTCATAAGTTCTCCCCAACCACAAGCCAGGCGCCGGGTTTTCTTGTTTGCAAAAAAAGAACGTTTCCGAAGAAACGTTCTTTAATCAGCGGTATGCTTATTTTAATAATAAGCACGGGGATAATCTATCCCGTACGCACCAAGCAACGCTTGGAAATAGAAAATCCGGCGGCATTTGCGTCCGACTTCTCTTGAACGGATTTCCGGATCTTCCAGCGAGCGCGACCATTCCAGACGGCGATACTCCTGTTCCAGGTGACGTACCATTTTGCTGGAAATGACCTTCACCAAATCGCGAAAACGATCAAGCGCGCGAAAGCTTCCGTCGTTGATGTCAAGCATCAAACGCACGGCATCCAACGGCACGAATTCCTGATCCCAGACGCATATCCAGAACGACCAGGAAATGCTGTCGGCGGCATTCTCCTTTTCCCGGAGGAAGTTGAAACTGAAATCGTTCAACTCCTTGTCGGGATAGCGCAGTCCTTCAACCAGCAACGCACCGGTTACGGCTGCCAGAACCTGATTTTCGATATCGTAGTTGTTAGTTACGAAATAACGAAAATCACGCTTTTGCTCCTCGGAAAGAACAGTGTCTTCCAAAACGCGTTCTTTTACATACCGTTCGCGTTTCCGACGCACCTCTTCCCACAGAGAATGGATCTTCTTTCGATACTCTTCGACCGAAAGTTCTTCCTTGGGAGTTTCGGACAAAACGAGGTTTTCCTGTTCGAAATCCTCTTTTTCCCGCAGGAGTTTTGCCTTTTCCTCCTTGGCCAGTTTCCTTTTGGCATCGCGACGGGCCGCTTCTTCGGGATGTTGTTTACGCCATTCGGCACGGAGAAATTCTTGTTCCTCCAAAGAAAGTTTTCTTTTGTTATTTACCATAAGCTGTTTTTTAGGGCAGAAAAAAGAATTTCCTCTGAAATTTGTTTTTAACTGCCGGTAAGACTTTTTGTTAATTCCACTCAAGGTTATGTTCTTTGGCAAAAGCCCTCGCTTTTCTCATCACTTCCTGATTTTTGGAAGCGGCACCGCTGACGTTATAGATAAACGCCTGATAAGCCGGACGGGTAATAGAGTTGACACGGGGACGTCTTTGCGAGAGGACGGTAACGACATCGCGCTGCACTTCCACTTTGCGGTAACGACCGTTTCTGATCTGTTCGGTAACTCCGTTGACAAGTTCAACAAGTTCTTTTTCATCGGCAGCCTTGAGCTGAACCTTCAAACTTTCTTCTTTCATTTTTGAAATTTTAATTATGAAACATAAAAATTGACTGTTCTTTTAATATAGACAAAAAAAATGACTTTGACAAGCACTATTTTCTTTTTTCCCGTTCAAAAATATACTTTTCCCGTTTTTTTCCGGACACTCTTTCATAAACGAATTTTAAACAAAAAAAACTCCCACACCGGGGAGACAAGGTTTGTTTATAAAGCCGTATCAAAAAAAGGATCCTTTTTTTGTCACGGGAAATATTGTATCAGAAAATTTATCAAAAGTCATCTAAATAGTTATTTTTGAACAAATTTTGCAATATCAACGTTTACTTATAATAACCCTTTATTTTAGCTCAAAAAAAGGATCGATAAAAAGAAGCGTTTTTGAGAATAACGGAAAAATTTGTCAACAACTATTATAAAGGATAAAAAGATGACTAAATCAACTATCGGACTTTTCCTGCTGGCGACGACGTTTTTGAGTTCGCCGGTTTGTGCCGGTGCGGCGGTTCCGATCACTGACGACACGGAGAAAAACGTTGTCCGGGGATATGAGGAAGCAACCCAAGACGATTACGATTTTTCGCTTTCCGAAGCTGATGCGGAAGGACGTTCGTCAACGAAATATTATAAAATTAATTTAAAATCCGAAAATTTTTCAACTTCTCCGAACATCAGCTGGACCGAAGTCGGGGAAGATCAAAAAGATGAGCAAAATGTCATAGTCATAAGCCTGCCCGGAGGAAGCGCAAAATATTTCAGATATGATTATCAAAACAACGATTCCTCCCGTGAGTATTTTACATCAAGCCAAAGAGATTTATCGGGAAATGTCATCGGAGACTTTGCCGGCTCCCGTCAATCGGCATCCGGCGCTGCTGTCTATAATGGAAAAGACCGTTCTATTGAAAGCATTGTCGGCGATTTTATTCACAATACGGTTGCTGCGACCGACAGACCGGAAAAAGGCGGAGCAATATATAGTCAGGGCACGATAGGAAAAATTTCCGGAAACTTTGTCGGCAATGCGGTTGTCTCGCAAAAAGATACTCATGCCAACGGCGGTGCCGTTTATAATGACAAAGGCAGCATCGGACAGATCGAAGGAAACTTTATCGGCAATTATACCATGGCATCCGAATATAATTCGGCCAACGGCGGCGCCGTTTACAATGAAGGTAAAATCGGTAAAATCAACGGCGACTTTGTCGCCAATAAAACCTCAACGGCTGAATCTTACGTATATGGCGGAGCAATTTTCAATTTAGACACCATCGACACCATTAACGGTAACTTCATCGGAAACAGCGTTTCCACCTCAGGTTACTACTCCTATGCATACGGTGGTGCCGTCCATAATACGTCTGACAGCACAATCGGCAATCTTCACGGCAATTTTATCAATAATTTTGCCTTTTCGGCCGACTCGAGCGCATATGGCGGAGCGATTTATAATGCCGGTAACATAGGTTCCGTCAGCGGCGATCTTATCGCTAACCATACTTCGGCATCAGACCTGCTGGCTTTGGGCGGCGCCGTCTATACAAGCAGCGATATGACATTTTCTGCCGGCGGAAAAGTTCGTACAATTTCCGGCAACTACACGGAAGACACCAAGCGCGGCAAAAATTACAACGGACTGTTCGTTTATAAACTTTCTTCTTCGCTGCCGACGATTACTTTTGACACTGCCGGCGGCGGTGCTTGGGTTATAAACGATAATATCGAAGGCGGAACGGATAATTTATTTTCCGTAGGCTATAAGACTCAATACAACCTTTCTTTCACCGGCGACGGCGTATTGAACGAAGACGGTTTAACCGACCAGTATATTTCGATTAACAACGACATCATCAATGCGGGAGAAGTTACGGTTGAAGGAACGACGCTCCGCTTCGGCGCTTATCAGCACGAAGACAAGACCGCACATAACCGGGACGGACACGGGCGTTTCCTGGCAGCACTGAAAGCCGACGGAACCGCCGATTT
>OOAK01002075.1_pt1 | contig 10787 bp, 9 predicted proteins | sample 1671811 | NCBI WGS metagenome assembly OOAK01 (sample SAMN06348195, study PRJEB24527) | human gut metagenome | biome: human gut; feature: ankylosing spondylitis patient; material: feces | host: Homo sapiens | place: China | collected 2015-10 | reverse complement strand
ACTGTAAAACCTGCATCATAATAACGTTGCACTTCGGTGAATATAGCCCATAGCTGGGGGATCTCAGACGGTTCTTTTCCATACACCTCTTTTAATACCTGCCGCTGACCTTCTATAACTTTTTTCAGTACCTGCATATTAGCCTCATCGCCTTCCTTGCTCATCGCCACGTCTCCATCACCTCTCATACCGATAGTTACGACATTTTCGAAGTTTTTATTCCGTTCCATACCCTTACGGAAAAAGTTATCAAGCCGTTCTTTGTTTGTCTTATAGTCCCAAGGACCTACTTCTTCTTTTCTTCGGGTGTATTCTTTATGGGCGCGCATCATTGGTTCATGGTGGGAGGTTCCCATGACAATTCCGTACTCATCGGCCAAAATCGGATTCATCGGATCATCTTCGTTAAATGCACTTGCCCACATGGCGGGCCAGAGGTAGTTAGCCTTCAAACGTAACAACAGCTCAAAAAGATGTACATACATCTTGGAGTTGACGCCACCAAATTTTTCGGTAGCCCAGTTGCCGAAGGAAGGCCACTCGTCATTAATAAAGATGCCCCGGTATTTCACCTTAGGTTCGCCTGATTCGTAATAGCCGGATTTGATATAGGCAGACTTGCGCTTTTGCACAGGAGCATCTGCCCACCAGTACCATGGGGAGACACCTAATTGCTGTGAAAGTTCATAAATACCATATATGGTGCCTCGTTTATCACTGCCGGCAATGACCAGCCCTTGTCGGATGCCGGGACTCGGATTTTCAACAGTTGCTATTACAAAGCTTTCCCATTTCCCTTGCAAGTTCCGAAGCTTTATCTTGCCGGAAGCGGCGAGAGCATCTATAACCTTGCTTTTTCCTAACGTTCCGATTATGATTTCGTACTTCCCGGAAACGGCATCGGCAGATACATTGGTTTTTGCACCGGTCACGCGTTCGATGTCTTTGTGTAAATCGTTGATAGCACGAATTACTCCTTTATAATCATGTGAATCGTAACGGATGGTTGCACATTCCCGGTGGACGTCTACCACAGGAAAATCTTTAGTAGCAGTAGCATAGTCATGAACAATAGGAGGGATGACACTCATTGTTTGTTGTGCATTGAGCGACAAGTCACATGCAAACAAGAATAGTATCCCTAAACAAAACATCTTTTTTTTCATAAAATTATTTTTTATTTATACTGTTCCCAGTTTGGGTCAGCCGTAATAGCTGTCCATTTTTCATTTATTTCGTCTTTTCTTTCAAAATCATGGCTGTTTGCAGCTACCTGAACATTAATATAGTACCAGTCGCTTGGCTTATTGTCCGGCCATTTTGTCATGCCATTAAGCAAATCTTCTTCACGTCTTGTACCTGATTTCAAAATATCAATAGCAGGGAAAATTCGTTTTTCCTGAAGATTTCTGTCGAGTTTCAATTCCATATTACCCGTACCCTTAAATTCTTCAAAAATAACATCATCCATTCTGCTGCCCGTTTCAACAAGTGCCGTTGCCAAAATTGTAAGACTTCCGCCCTCTTCTATATTACGAGCCGCACCGAAAAACTTTTTCGGCTTATACAATGCGTCCGGATCAAGACCGCCGGACAAAGTTCTTCCTGTCGGCTGAACTGTCAAGTTATATGCTCTTGCAAGTCTTGTGATTGAATCAAGCAAAATTACTACATCTTTTTTCTGCTCCACAAGTCTTGACGCTCTTTCGAGCACCATTTCCGCAACCTTACAATGATTTTCGGGCATTTGGTCAAATGTAGAATATATAACTTCACCGTCTATTGAACGTTTTATATCAGTAACTTCTTCCGGTCTTTCATCTATTAAAAGCACTATCAATTTAATATCGGGATAATTTTCGGATATAGATTGAGCAATTTGTTTTAATATAGTAGTTTTACCTGCCTTGGGCGGTGCAACTATCATACCTCTCTGACCTTTTCCGATTGGTGCGATTAAATCTATAAGTCTTGATGCGGTTCTTGTTCTGTCACCTGTATCAAGGCTTATTTTTTCTTTCGGATATATTGGTGTAAGACGTTCAAACGGTCTGCGTTTTAAAGCAATTTCAAGCGGATCGCCGTTTATAGTCTTTACAAACAGTAAAGGAGAAAACTTATCTTCATCTTGTGACGGTCGGCAATCACCGACAATTTCGTCACCGGTCTTTAAATTAAATCTTCTTATTTGTGTAGGTGACACATATATATCGTTTTTGCCTGACATATAGTTCTCCATACGAAGAAAACCAAAACCGTCTGTCATTACGTCAAGCACACCCTTTACTTCAACGGCGTCTGCCGGACGTTCACGTTTTTTGGGTTGCACTTTCTGTTTTTCCTCATTTGCAATCTGTTCACGTTTTTCGCGAATCAATGCAATTATTTCATCTTTTTTTAAAGTTGAAATTTTTTCTATTCCAAGACCTTGCGCTATTTGTTTCAGTTCATCTTTAGTCTTACGTTCAAGTTTAACTCCGTCTTGCATATACTTGCTCTCTTTCTATTATATATTACCTACATTATATTTTAAATGATTTGATTTGTCAACCTTACAAAAAAAAAACGCATTCCATTAAGAAATGCATTTTTTGTATAATCATTTGTTCTTTAGTCGTCTAACATAACTGCCCCTTGAATTGCAGAAGAAACCATCTTTGAGTATCTTCTTAGATAACCTGTCTTAACCTTTGGTTCAAGCGGAGTCCAATTTTCTTTACGCTTAGCCAATTCTTCTTCGCTGACCTTAAAGTTAATCTGGCATTTATCTATATCAATAGAAATAATATCGCCGTCTTGTACAAATGCGATAGGGCCGCCTTCAACAGCCTCCGGTGAAACGTGACCGATAGCCGCACCTCTTGTAGCGCCTGAGAAACGTCCGTCTGTAATAAGAGCAACGTCCTTATCAAGTCCCATACCGCAGATTGCAGATGTAGGAGAAAGCATTTCTCTCATACCAGGTCCGCCCTTTGGACCTTCGTAACGGATAACAACAACGTCACCCTTTACAATCTTACCTGTATAAATAGCCTCAATAGCCTCTTCCTCACTGTTATAAACCTTTGCAGGGCCTTCGTGCTGCAACATTTCTTTTGCAACGGCACTTCTCTTAACAACAGAGCCGTCAGGAGCAAGATTACCCTTTAATACGGCAATACCGCCTGTTTGGCTGTACGGATTATCTATCGGACGGATTACGTTATAATCAAGTACAGTGCAGTCCTTAATATTTTCGCCCAAAGTCTTACCTGTTGCGGTAATTGTATCAAGCTTTAACAAATTCTTCTTTGAAAGCTCGTTCATAAGTGCCTGAACACCGCCTGCCGCATACAAATCCTGAACGTGATGTTCGCCTGCAGGAGCAAGATGACATAGGTTCGGTGTTTCTTTACTGATTTCATTTGCGTAATCAAGTGTTATAGGTGCTTTTGCCTCATGTGCTATTGCAGGAAGGTGCAGCATTGAGTTTGTACTGCAGCCAAGTGCCATATCAACACGAAGTGCATTATAAATTGAATCCGGAGTGATAATATCTCTCGGCTTAATGTTCTTTTCAAGAAGTTCCATAATCTTCATACCTGCATGCTTTGCAAGACGTATTCTTTCAGAATAAACAGCAGGAATTGTGCCGTTACCCGGTAAAGCCATACCAAGGACCTCACACAGACAGTTCATTGAGTTTGCAGTAAACATACCCGAACATGAACCGCATGACGGACAAGCCGCATTTTCAAGTCTTAGAAGTTCGTCCTCATCGATATTACCCGCTTTAAATGCACCGACTGCCTCGAATGCAGTATTAAGGTCACGATACTTGTCTTTATAATTAATTGAAAGCATCGGTCCGCCGCTTACTATGATAGCAGGAATATTTAATCTTGCCGCCGCAATAAGCATACCCGGAACGATTTTATCACAGTTTGGAATAAGTACAAGAGCGTCAAGACCGTGTGCAATAGTCATTGATTCGATTGAATCTGCAATAAGCTCACGGCTTGCAAGAGAATATTTCATTCCCTTATGTCCCATTGCGATACCGTCGCAAACACCGATTGCAGGGAATTCCAACGGTGTACCGCCGGCAATTCTTACGCCTGTCTTTACCGCCTCTGCGATTTTATCAAGGTGAATATGTCCAGGAATGATTTCATTCTTCGCACTTACAACACCTATAAGCGGTCTTTCGATTTCTTCATCTGTAAATCCGGACGCTTTAAAAAGCGAACGATGAGGTGTTTTCTCTAATCCTTTTTTTACTATATCACTGTACATTTCTTTTTCCTCCTTAGATTTTCATAAATAGTTGAAGTAATATATTATAATTATATAAATATTTTACTGCATATGTTTTGTCAATCATTTCATACAGATTGCTCTCTGCAGGTGCAAACATTGATACAAGTGCAAGCAACAAAAATATAATAAAAATTATATTTATCGTTGCAAAAATTCCACCCATAAATTTATTTACACCTTTTATAATCGGTGCTTCCGTAATGCCGTTTATTATCATATACACCGCCATAAGTATAAGACGTATTATGATAAACAGTGCCACGCAGGCGATAACCGTCAAGCAAAGATTTGTAAGCCACATTACGGTTTTTTCGTTTATTGAATTAACCGCATTGTTGGCACTGTTAATTTGATTTGTCATATCACTTTGAATAAACTCCGGCAAATTCAGTGTTTCGGCAATATCAACACCTCCACCCTGCGGAATATTAACATTTTCCGCAATCTTTGTGCTTATGTTATTTGCCAAAGCAGAACCTGCAAGAAAGTTTACCGTAGGCGTTTTAAGTGCAAGAACAAGCACTATCGTTACAACCAATGCGACTATTTTCCAAACCGATTTTACAAATCCTTTTTTATAACCGATAACAAACGATATGACAAGCACTGCCAATAAAATAATATCAAGAGTTATATTCATGCCATACCCCCTTTATACGGTTACAACTTCAAGGCTGTTTGAATAAATCACCACAAAGGTTGTATCCGATACTATAATCAGATTTTTTATATCCATTGCGGCAGTATATTTTGACATTACTTTTGAATTTGTTTTTCCAAAATAAATATCTCTGCCTATGTTATAAAGTATATATTTTTTATTTATGTCTATAAAGTCAGTAACGCCTATAAGGGTTGTACTGTTCTTTAAAAAACCGTTTTTGCTGTACAAATTCAGCATAGGTATATTACCGTCGTCAAATGCCAACAGTTTATTGCCGTTTGAGTCTATTGCCGAATGTGTAAGCTGCACATTTGAAAAATCGTTGTCATAAACAATTTTTCCGCTTGATGAAATTCCCGTAACCCTGTTGTCGCCAAACGCATTAACCTTATCACCCACGAACTGAAGTTCATATACAACGGTATCGGGCATTTCGATTTTTGCATAGCTTTCTGTTTCATTTACGTTAAAAAGCTGTACGGTTGTTTTTGCGGTTACATCGGAATTTAAAAGTGCCACTGCGACACTTCTCGACGCCGCCGAAATATCGGCACATATAACCGCGTCACTTCCCGACGCCCACGAGAATATTTGTTCGCCTGATTTATTATATACAGATATACCGCCTCTGTATGACGATTTATCCGTAACAACCACTACATCACCGTTTGAAGAAAGTTCCGCCGACATAACAGTATCGGGATCGTCTACGTCATATTGAAGTTTATTGTCAATGTACAAGCAAATTTTATTTCTGCCTTTTTCGGCAATTAAAATATAATTTCCGTCTACCTTTAATATCGGATCAACTATCGCCGTATCTATTTCCCACACGACAGTTCCCGTTCCGTCAATATACGACATATGATTCATTTTCGCACATACAACACCGTTTTTGTACGGTACAAATTCAGTTTCATTCGCACCCTCAAAAGAAACAATTTCATTTGACTTTATTTCTGTGTTGTATTGTTCGTCAGGTTTTTGTGTTGGGTCGGGTAATTGGTTTTTGTCTGTTTTACTCGTTTTAAACACTTTAGATATATTGTTTGAAAAATTATTTTTGTAATTTCCGATTATTCCGGTATCTATCGTTATAAAAGCGATTACAACAATTATACCTATTATCACACCTATGATTATACCTTTGTGGTCTCCGATTTTTAAATCGTCAAAAAATCCAACATCTGTTTCATAATCGGGATAATCTATATCATCATCGTAATTTACATTATTACTTAAAGTTTTTTCTTCTTCGGAACTATTTTCTTCATCTGCTTCTTCTAAAGCAAGCTCGTCTTCCGGTTCTTCATCTGCTTCTTCCGAAATAGTTTCTTCTTCGTTTTTTTTGGTTTCCTCACTTACTTCTTCCGAAACAGGTTCTTCCTTATCCGATACCGTTTCATCGTCTTTTTCAGTTATTTCGTCATCAAATTCATCATCTGTTTCGGGTTCATCGTCAAATGTATTACGTTTTTCGTCCTCCGCATAATGTATGAGGTCACTTATTGAACTTTCATTTATTTCATCATCGTTTTTCATCAGTAATACACCTCCTTCAGACAAAGGCCTTGCGGCGGAGCGGTTATACCTGCTCTTTCTCTGTCTTTTGAATTTATTATGTCTGTCATATCGTTCGGATTAATCTTTCCGCCGCCGACAAAAACAAGCGTTCCCGCAATAATTCTTACCATATTGTAAAGAAATCCGTTTCCGACAACATCAATCGTTATTATATCCCCGTTTTTATCAACATCAAGCGAATAAATTTCTCTTACAGTTGTTTTAACCGAAAATCCGCTTGACGCAAAACCTATAAAATCATGTTCACCGATAAACGCCTTTGCGGCAATCCGCATTTTTTCTATATCCAAAGGATATTTATAATGCCACGAATATCTGTTCATAACCGCATCGGGAAATTCACGGTTTAAAATTTTATAAACATATCTCTTTTTCACCGCACTGCTGTTTGAATGAAAATTTTCGTCAGTATCTTCCGCCTCAAAACAAACAATGTCATTCGGTAAATATGTGTTTAACGCATACGGCAGTTTTTCAGACGGTATTCTTGAATTTGTGAAAAAGTTGCATACATAGTTTTCGGCGTGAACGCCTGTATCTGTTCGTCCGCAGCCTGTCAAATGTACATCTTCATTCACAATTTTCTGAACGGCTTTTTTTACTGTTTCCTGTACTGTTATGTCATTTTTCTGTATTTGCCAGCCGTGATAATTAGTACCGTCATATTGAATTTTCAGTTTAATATTTCTCATTATACCATTTCCATTACTAAATTTCAATTAAAAATTCTACCGCCATAATAAGAGCAGCCGCCACAACAAATACAATACTTGCTCCCAAATCAACTTTAGTCATATGCGTTTCTTTCATTTTTGTACGGTTATTGCCGCCGTTATAGCACCTTGCCTCCATAGCCGTTGCAAGCTCGTCGGCACGTCTGAACGCATTTACAAAAAGCGGTACCAAAAGCGGTATCATAGCCTTTGCACGTCTTATTATATTTCCTGTTTCAAAGTCCGCACCTCTTGCCATTTGTGCTTTCATAATCTTGTCCGTTTCTTCGGCAAGCGTCGGAATAAATCTTATTGCAATAGTCATCATCATTGCAATTTCGTGTGACGGAACTTTTATTTTATTGAAAGGTTTTAACAGTTTTTCTATTCCGTCCGTAAGCTGTAAAGGTGACGTTGTAAGCGTAAGAAGTGACGTTCCCATTACAAGATACAAAAGCCTTATAACCATAAGTGAACCGGATTCGATACCCTCTTTTGTAATCTTTAAAGTAAACTTAAATATCTTCAGTGCCCACACCGTATCACCCGGCGTCATAAACACATTAAGTACCGCCGTAAAAATAAATATCCAAAGCATTGGCTTTAAGCCTTTTAATATCATTTTAAAAGGTACACCGCTTATAAGAATTAATGTTATCGTATAAATCGTAAATACGACATATGAAATCGGATTTTTTAAAATAAACAACAATACTATGTAAAGTATCGTCATTATTATTTTTACGGGCGGATTCATTTTATGGAGCGGTGAATTACCCGGAACGTACTGCCCTATTATTATATCTTTAAACATTGCCGCCACCTCCGATTAATTTTTTAATTGCGTCCGCGGCATATTTTACCGTATAAATATGCTCGGGCAAATCATAACCGGCAAGTCGCAGTTTATCGGTAAGCAATGTTACTTGCGGTACATTAAGACCGATTTTCTGCAAATGCTCCGCTTGTGCGAACACCTCCGCAACCGTTCCCTGCATTTCAACGTGTCCGTCATTCATAACGATTACACGTTCGGCGGTTTTTGCAACGTCCTCCATTGAATGTGAAACGAATATAATTATCATTTCTTTGTTTTCTTCGTGAAGTTTTTTTATTGTTGCAAGTATTTCATCTCTGCCTTTCGGATCAAGTCCCGCGGTCGGCTCGTCAAGTATAAGCACTTTCGGATTCATTGCAAGCACACCGGCTATTGCAACCCGTCTTTTTTGACCGCCCGACAAGTCGAACGGCGAACGCGTTAAATGCTTTTCTTTAAGTCCGACAAGTGCGGCACTTTCTCTTACTCTTTTATCAATTTCTTCATCACTGAATCCCATATTTTTAGGACCGAATGCAATATCTTTATATACAGTTTCTTCAAAAAGCTGATGTTCGGGATATTGAAACACAAGTCCGACTGTTTTTCTGACAAGTCTTAAATCGGCTTTCGGAGCGGTAACGTCAATACCGTTAATAATAATTTTGCCCGAAGTCGGTTTTACAAGTGCGTTGAAGTGCTGAATAAGCGTTGATTTTCCGCTGCCTGTATGACCGATAAGTGCAACAAGCGAACCGTCCTCAATTTCAATATTTACATCATAAAGTGCTTGACGTTCAAAAGGCATTCCCTGCTGATATATATAATTAACGTTTTCTGCTTTTATCATCTCTTTGTTTCTCCCAAAATTCTTATAATTTCATCAAAACACTCATCAACCGTCAGCACATCATCTGAAATTTCTATCCCCATTTTACGAAGTTCATACGCAAGTTCCGTAACCTGCGGAACATCAAGACCGAGTGACTTTAATTTTTCAACATTTTTAAATACCTCTTTCGGCGTACCGTCAAGCACAATTTCACCGTCGTCAATAACAACGGTTCTGTCCGACTGTGCCGCTTCGTCCATATAATGAGTTATAAGCACAACTGTAATGTCTTTTTCTTCGTTAAGCATTTTTATCGTCTTTATAACTTCACTTCTGCCTTTTGGGTCAAGCATTGCTGTCGGCTCGTCAAGTATAAGTATTTCGGGATTCATTGCAAGCACCGACGCAATCGCCACTCTCTGTTTTTGACCGCCCGAAAGCTTTGACGGTGAACTCTGGGCATACTTTGTCATATTGACTATTTCAAGACACTCGTCAACACGTCTGCGTATCTCTTTAGGCTCAACACCTAAATTTTCGGGTGCAAACGCCACCTCATCTTCAACCAGTGCCGCAACCATTTGGTTATCGGGATTTTGGAAAACCATACCTGCCGACTGACGTATATTAAATATGTTATTTTCGTCAGCCGTATCCATACCCTTTACATATACCTTACCGCCCGACGGCAAAAGTATAGCATTAAAATGTTTTGCAAGAGTTGATTTTCCGCTGCCGTTGTGACCGAGTACGGCGGTAAAAGAACCTTTTTCTATTTCAATGTTAATATCCTTTAAAACTTTTTCCTCTTTTATCTCTCCGCTTTCCATATCTTCTTCACGGTAAATAAAAGAAAGATTTTTTGTTTCTATCATTTAATTTGTTCCTTTAAATTTATTTTGTACTGTGTTCCTGCCAGCGTCCACTAATTCCACACGGCAAAACAAGATTATTTGATTTCATTGTAAGTCCGATTTCGTCGGCAGTGATTTTACCGCCGTATTTTCTGCCTACGGTCATAGAGAGTACATTTATAAGCACTTGTGCGCTAAGACCTGTTGTATATGAATTTATAAGGAAAAACAACGGTTTATCCGAAAGAATTTTCATACATTCTTCAATTAACGGATAAAGTTCATTTTCAATCTTCCAAACCTCACCCGACGGACCTCTGCCGTATGACGGCGGATCCATAATTATTGCGTCATACTGACGACCGCGTCTGTTTTCACGCTGTACGAATTTAACAACGTCATCGACAATATATCTTACGGGTCTGTCGCCAAGTCCCGATGACACAACATTTTCCTTCGCCCAAGTTACCATACCCTTTGACGCGTCAACGTGTACAACTTCCGCACCTGCTTCAAGTGCCGCAACTGTTGCACCGCCTGTATATGCAAAAAGGTTAAGTACTCTTATAGGTCTGTCCGCCTTTTTTATAAGCTCCGAAAACCAATCCCAATTTACAGCTTGTTCGGGAAAAAGTCCTGTATGCTTAAATCCCATAGGCTTTATATTAAAAGTCAAATTGCGATAATTAATAGTCCAACGCTCGGGAAGTTTCTTATTCAAGTACTCCCACTTTCCGCCGCCCGATTTTGAACGATGATACCAAGCGTCAGCCTTATTCCAAAGTTTTTTATCCGATTTCAAACTCCAGACTGCCTGTGGGTCGGGACGTCTTAAAAGATAATCTCCCCAATATTCAAGTTTTTCTCCGTCAGCACTGTCTATAAGTCTGTACTGCTCCCATTTGTCTGCACTCCACATACTAATCTCCTATTTCAAATTATAAGTATTCAATTTAATATTTTATCATTTCAACATATATATCGTCAATAGCCGACAGGTAAAAATATAAAATTTTAATATATA
>OOAK01002066.1_pt1 | contig 10841 bp, 9 predicted proteins | sample 1671811 | NCBI WGS metagenome assembly OOAK01 (sample SAMN06348195, study PRJEB24527) | human gut metagenome | biome: human gut; feature: ankylosing spondylitis patient; material: feces | host: Homo sapiens | place: China | collected 2015-10 | reverse complement strand
AGTACTACTCTAAGTTACAGCAATTTTTCTTGGCTACTAAAACATTGCGAATACAGGCAGAAGATGCGTTTGAAATTGTACTCTCAAAAGAACATTCTCCACGGTTACTTTCTTTTAAAGATTTTGATAAAACCTCGGACACGGTGTCCTTTGATTTGAAGCGTGTATGTCGACTGACACATGATTATGTTTTTTATTTGTACAAGTTATACTTGGAGTATCGTGGAAGACAGCCGTTCCAAACAATTAATTTGATTAGACAAGAAGATACTTCTCTCCCCGTTATGTATAACAAAGAGAAAACCGGGCAGTATTTGTCATTTCGAAGCATACCGATTCCGGATAAAAGTAACCGCAAAAATTGGTGCTGGGTTATAGACGCAGCAGAGTTAAACCGAGTGCTTATGCTGTTGAGATTACCTACTCTACGAGATGGGAACGACGACATAGTTCTCAAAGACGAGAGCGTTGAACTTCGACTTGAACAAAACAAGAAAATTCGAATAGTGAAGGCAAAAGAAAAGGTACGGTTTGAAGCTGTTTAATAGTAATCCAATCTGAAGGGACTCAAAAAGGAAAATCTCCGCGACAACATGACTACGCTGGAGTTGGTGCTGAATATGCTGGCGGAGGCCACCACCACGGAATTTTCCAAGCAGAAGGCACCGGCAACCCTTTCGGAAAACATCGACGTGGCCCGTGCCGGTGGCAAGGTGGCTGGCGACGCACGGAAGGCCATTGAGACGCAGACCGGCGTTCCTGTCATTACTTCCAAGAACGCCGCGCAGCTCAGCGAAGTGGTTACAAATCTGCTGGAAGATGCGGGGAATAAAGAAAAATAGCATTCCGCATGGGCGGTTTAAAATCTGCCTCGCTATAGACAAAGAGAACCGTGTGCGGGACCGCAAGGTCAGCACACGGTTTTTCATTTGGATTCTTTCGGCCAGGCTTCCAGTTTCTTCTGAGAGAAAAACCCTTGCTCACATTTATAAACTGAGAATATACGCAAAGAATTCAAGTGTAAGGTCCATAAGTCGTTTCGAACTGTAGATTTAAAATTCGAGGTTTATTCGGGTCGGGCGAAACTAACCTTCAAGTGTCGGGAGTTCGCAGCCACACCTAGTCGGAAAAGATAAAGCCACTACCGATGCTCTTTTAAATCCTGTACACTGGAAAGTGCCAACAACCCAGCGGAAAGGAAAAGCGATGAAAGAGCAAAATGGTAATGGCTTTGCACCAAGTATAGCACAAGCCATAGAAGAAATGAAGGCAGAACAGGGAGACTCCTTTTCTTTGGAACGCATCAACTTAGCGGAGTTAGAACGACGAACCGGCGTATCTCGTAGCAGACTGCGCAGACTCAAGAGAAACGGCTTTCAAGACTTGCCTCGCAGCACCAAAGGCAGTAGACATAAGGTCACAAAACTCAGCGGTTATACTGGCCTGTTGGACAGCTTGCTGCGCCAAGGCGTTAAGAATTCCTCTGTCGTATTGGAGCGTTTGAAACAGGCTGGTTTTGAAGGAGGGGCGACCATTGTAAAAGAGTATATTGCCGCGCACAAACACCTGATTCCGGCCAGACGCCAGTTGGTTGCGCCGCAGGGAAATCGTGGCCGCCGGTACGTCACAAAGCCCGGTGAAGCCTACCAGATGGACTGGGGATTCGCGGATGTTCTGGATTACAACAGTCAGACCTACCGCGTTGCCTGCTTTGCCATGATCTGCCACCACTGTGGCCAGCGGTATATTGAGTTCTTCCCCAATGCCCGGCAAGAAAACCTGTTTATTGGGATGATCCATGCTTTCCAGTACATGGGGGTTCCGAGATTTGTGTTAACCGACAATATGAAGAGTGTCGTGCTGCACCGGGATCTGGAGGGACATCCAGTCTGGCAGAAAGACTATGAAACCTTTATGCAAGCCCTGGCCTTCGAGACAAAACTTTGCAAGCCACGGCATCCCTTTACCAAGGGCAAGGTGGAGCGGTTGGTTCGCTTTGTGAAAGACAATTTCCTGGCTGACCGAGTATTCTGCGATCTTACAGATCTGAATTGACAGGCGCTGGAACGGTGCAACAAACAGAACGGAACATACCGCCGTACTGTGGATGGTGCGCCTCAAAAGGTTCACGAAACTGTATGCGGAGAACAACTGCGCATGGTGCCGGAGGATTCTGTCCGATTCTATCTCTGTCCAGAAAGGAAGATTTCTTTTGACGGCTTTGTAAATTACGAAGGCAGGCGTTTCGGTGTACCCTACAGCTATCCTGGCGCAACAGCGAGAGTAGAGCGCAGCGGTGATTTATTGCGTATCTATTCTGCTGATCTGAAGGTACTGCTGGCTACACATACCGTTACCTGGAGCCGCACCGACAGCTTCTGTGAGGGACAGTACGAATCCTTGGCACAGCCAGAAAAATTTCCCACAGCACCTGTGCAAACACAGATTTTACAGCTTCCAAAGCCCTCACAGGATCTCTCCTTTGCCAAATTCGATTTTGACAAGGAGGACCAGGTATGAAGGAAACAATCTTTGAGCAGGTGGCGTCCGCTGCTTCTGTTTTGAAGCTGGATCTTTCCGCTGAGGAATTCGCGCTGTTCGCAGAAGACCGGGAATTCTCGGAAGCTGGAATGGAGGCTGTACAGATGCTGCTCGGCTATCTCAGCGAAAAGAAACAGCAGACCACCATTCAGACCTTATTGAAGATGAGTCGTCTTCCTACAAAAGCACCCAAGACCTTTGAGAATTTTGACTTTTCGCTGCTCAAAGGGAAAGATGTGGAACGCCTGAAGGTTTTGTCCTCCTTGAACGCGATCTACTCTCACCGCAACCTGGCCTTTATTGGCCCGGCAGGCACAGGCAAAACGCATTTGGCTCAGGCTTTCGGATACGCCTGCTGCCAGCATGGGTTGAAAACCTATTTCATTAAGGCATCCGAACTCCAGGACAGATTCACGGCAGCCAGACGTTCTGGAAAGACCGATTCCTGTCTCAATGGCCTTGTGCGCCCCTCGTGCCTGATTATTGACGAGACTGGCCACTGTGCCTTTGACAAGGAGAATACCAGACTGTTCTTTGACCTGATTGACCGGCGCTACAACAAAGAAGGCAGTTTCAATATGATCTTCACCAGCAACAAGAACCCGGCTCTCTGGCGAGAGGATTTTGAGGAAGACGCTACTTTTCTGTGTACGCTGGACCGCATCTTTGACGATGCCACTGTATTTAAGCTGCGTGGTGAAAGTTTCCGCGGAAAGAAACTGGAAACCGTCTCACTGCAAACTGGCAAGATACCTGCGGTTGAGTCGGTAATGGCGAAGGAGTAACCAGATTGAAATCTGGGTTGTTTGGTCTTTTTAATTGATCTACATTTGGTGATTTCTGTTGAGCCCGAAATGGTTATTTCAGCTGAACTCCAACATTAGAAGTATCCTGCGTGATTGAAACAATAAAAAAAGCAAAAGCAAGACACAATATCGATGAGCCTTTGATTCTGCATTCAGATCGTGGCAGCCAATACGTATCAAAAGAATATAAACGTGTAACCACAGCTTAACTTGTACTAAATCTTGACATAGGACCATCGTAATACTAGAAACAAGCATAATACCGCTGTGTAAGGAGGACGCTATGGAAATGATTGATTCAAACAGAGAGCAATCCAAAATGATTCGAAAAGCTCTCTCCTGCCTTTTGCACTTGTGCGAGCTACACAAAACCACAACCTGTTTCCTTTGCAAAATGTAGAAAGCGGGCGGAGAGTGTTGACAAAACAGGAAAATTAGAGTATAAAGAAATCACAACAAAAACGTTTTCGGAACACAGCGATATACACGGTACCGAAAACGATTTTGGTTGAAAAGAGAATCAGGAGTGAGCAGGCATGGCAGTTTCGATCCGCGACATTGCACGGGAAGCCGGAGTTACGGTCGGTACTGTTTCCCGCGCACTCAACAACTACCCCGATGTCAGCCCTACCACACGGGAGCGCATCGTGGAGACCGCGCAGCGGCTGGGGTATCGCCCCAACCAGATGGCGCGCAACCTTTCCTCCAAGCACAATCACAATATCGCGCTGGTGCTTTCCGGCTTTCTGGAAGAACAGATTATCAACGATTTTGATGTACAGCTGATGAAAGGCTGCTACCACTACGCAGTCAACAACGATGTGGAAATTTCGATTCAGGTCATCAATACCAAGATCCAGACCGAAAAAAGTTTTGAACAGCTCTGCTATGAGCACAACATCGCCGGCGCGATCCTGATAGGTTTGAAAACCAATGACCCTTACTGCGAACTGCTAGCGAAAAGCAACTGCCCCTGCGTGACCATTGATATTGAGGTTCCCGGTCCGAACGTCAGTTGCGTGATGACGGACGACATCAAAGCGTTTGACGAGCTGACCCAATACCTCATCGACAAGGGACACCGCAAGATCGTGGTGGTACATGGCCGCAAGTTGGCTATGGTCAGTATGCAGCGCCTTGTGGGTGCGTACCAAGCTATGCAGCGCAATGGTTTGGAGCTGACCCACGACAACATCATCTACACCAACTTCCTGCGGGAGGAAGCCCGCAACGGTGTGAAAGAATACTTCCGAACCCACAGCCCGGACAGCGCCACGGCGTTCCTCTGCATGAGCGATATGCTGGCCATTGGCACGATCGAGGGGCTGAAAGAACTGGGCTATGAAGTGCCAAAAGACTACTCGGTCGTAGGTTTCGATGGGTTGGAAGTCATCAACTACACCGACCCGGCTATTACCACCATTGACCAGAATATCCAGCAAAAAGGCTACGAGGCTACTCGCCTACTGTGCGATATGATCCGCGGCAAGCGCAAGGCACAGCGGCTGGTATTGCCCCACACCCTGACAGTGCGCGACAGCGTCCGCCCCCTATAAAACTGAAATCAGCGGTTAAGGCCGCTTTTTTCAGACAGAGACACAAAAACGTTTTTGCAGCAACTTCTTAAACCAAATTTTGCTGCAAATATTTTTTAACCACAAAACAAAAACGTTTTCGCAATAACTTTTCGCAATAACTTTTAGAACATTTGGTGCACCCGCACTGTGTTAATAAAACAAGAAAGCAGAAAGGTACAGGAGAAACACTATGAAAAAGAAGCAACTGTTCGCAGGCGCTCTGGCCGCTGCCATGATGACCGCCAGCCTGGCCGGCTGCGGTGGCGATACCCCCAGTAGCACGGCATCCGCTGATACCAGCAGCGGCGTGGTGGAAGTCACCATTCCCTCCTACAAAACCGGCGAGAACGTCGGTGCGGTCTTCTTTGAGCCGCAGGTCGAGCGCTTTAACGAGAAGTACGCCGGGCAGTACAAAATCAATCTGGAGAACGTACCCCAGGATGGTTTCAATGACCGCTTAAAGCAGCTGGCACAGCAGAACAAGCTGCCGGTGCTGGTGCAGGGCGGTGACCCGGACTGGATCAAGAACGTCGTTATCCCCAACGGCATTGCCTACGACTTGACCGACTGGATCGACGCGACCCCCGCCGTCAAGGATGTCCTGATTGATGACAGTCGTGAATACTGCTCCAATGAGGATGGCAGAGTCATGGTTCTGCCTCTGGCAACGGTACGTCCCACCGGCTTCTTCTACAACTCTGCTATGTGGAGCACCGATGCTGACATCAGCGCTATGAGCATGGACGAATTTGTTTCCGCGCTGGGCGACCAGAAGATCGCCTTCTCCACCGCTGAGAACGGCTGGGTTTCCGCCTTGTTCCTGACCGCGCTGGTGGCCGAGGAAGACGGTGGCGAAGAATGGCTGAAGAGTGGCATCGAGACCAAGATCACCGACTTCAACCAGCCCTGCTTCATCAACGCTGTGACCAAGTTGCAGAATCTGCTGCAGAACAACGCAGCCTCCAACTCGGTAGGCGCAGCCTACGCGGATGCCGCCAACGCTTTCATGAGCGAGCAGGCCGCCATCATTGCCAACGGTCCTTGGATGTCCGCTGACTTCGAGAGCTCCAACTCCGACAAGTGGTCCAACGGCTTTGACGGCGCGAAGGTCCGTGCCTCCCTGTTCCCGGGCCAAGTCGGCATTGCCAACACCGCCTCTTTCGGTGAGTGGTGGATCTCTGCTTCTGCCTCTGAGGATGAAATTGCCCTTGCAAAGGCTTTCCTTGAGTTCGTTTACAGCCCTGCTGAGCTGGAAGCCTTCCTGCTGGCCGAGGGTGGCGACGCACCGAAGCTGACCTACTCCGACGACTTCAAGGCAAAGCAGGGCGAGACCCAGGTGCTTACTGATCTGGCAGCCGACACCACTACTGATACCGTGTTTGCCCCCTGCATCCTCGATATGATCCCTGCCTCCGTTGCCAACACCGAGTTTGGTAAGCTGCTGCCCAGCCTGGCCGACGGCACCTACACCCCGGAGCAGTTCGCCCAGTGGATGAGTGACAAGGCCGCGGAAGCCAGCGCCGAGTAATCCGCGCAAGAACCATATGTAATTCAAGGCGTGTCGCCGTCCCGTTGTATACGGCGGCGGCACGCATTTTTTGAAAAGGAAGGAGCTGCAAAGCCATGAAAGCCGCCCCGAAAAAAGCCCCGCGCATCAAGGCGGGCCGCATCCAGCGTGCAAACTACAAATGGATCTATCTGTTCCTGCTTCCCACCATCGTGATCTTTGCGATGTTCTATGTGATGCCCATTGCGCAGGTATTTGTGACGTCGTTCACGAAATGGGATGGCTTCAACGCACCAAAGTTCAACGGTCTGACAAACTATATCAATCTGTTTACCAACAGCTCGTTCCTCATTGCGTTGAAAAACCTGCTCTGGTGGTGCGTGATTGCCCTGACGCTGCACGTCGGCTTCGGCACATTGGTCGCTTTTGTACTGTCCCAGCGCCCCCACGGCTGGAAGTTCACCCGTACAGTGTTCATGATCCCCAACGTCATCAGTGCGGCGGCCTGGGCGATGATCTACAAATTCATTTTCAACAATGATTTCGGCATCCTGAACTCGGTCATCCGCGTTTTTAACCCGAATTTCAACGTCCAGTGGTTCTACAAATCGCCGTGGGCGTTCTGGGCTGTTACGTTCACCTGGCTGTTCTATGCAGTCATCGTCACGTTGGTCGTGCTGGGTGATTTGATGAACATTCCGCAGGAACTGAATGAAGCCGCCTTCATCGACGGCGCTACCGGATGGCAGCTGATCCGCCATATCCAGCTGCCGCTGTGCCGTGCATCCATCGGCACCAGCGTCATTGCCTCGCTGACATCCCGTATTGCCATGTATGAGCAGATTGCCCTGACGACGTCCGGCGGTCCGGGCGACGACACGATGAGCCTGCCCATCATTCTGGTCAAGGGCATCATGGACTACCGTTACGGTTACGCCAACGCGGTGGGCGTGGTCATGTTTATCATCGGTCTGATCGTGCTGGGCGTCGTAAACAAGCTGTTCCGCATGGACGAAGCTGATTACTGAGAAGGAGGCACACCATGAAAATCAAATACAAGCCTTGGGCAAAGGGTTTGCTGTACCTTGTGGAGGCCGGCGTCATTATTCTCTCTGTGTTTCCCATTCTGTGGGTCATTATGTCGTCCTTCAAGACGAACGGCGAAATTTTAAGCTCACCGCTGGCGCTGCCCGCCTACTTCTCGCTGGATACCTATATTGACATTTTCCAGAAGTACAGCTTCCCCACCTACTTTTTCAACTCGCTGCTGGCGGCGGGCGTCTCGACGCTGGTTTCGCTGCTGTTTTATGCCATGGGCGCGTATGTCATTGCCAAGTTTGAGTTTCCCGGTCGCAAGCTGCTGTTTGCGCTGTTCACCATCACGCTGCTTGTGCCCAGCCACAGTAAGACCCAGCCCATCTTCTCGCTCATCATGAAAATGAACCTTTATGACAGCATCTGGGGCGTCACCCTTGTTTACCTGTCTGCCGGTATGGCTATGTCCATCTTTGTGCTGAAAGCCGGCTTTATGGCGATCCCCAAAAGCCTGGACGAGGCTGCGGCACTGGACGGCGCAAGCTTCTTCCGCACGTTCTGGACCATCAACCTGCCGCTGGCGAAAAGCGCACTGGCGACTGCCGGCATCCTGATGTTCCTCGGTAACTGGAACGAGTACTACTTTGCCTCGCTGCTGACCGTTTCGGACTCGCAGCGCACACTGCCCATCGCGCTGGCGTTCTTCACCAGCGAATTCTCCTACAACTACACCCAGCTGTTTGCCGCACTTACCGTTGTCATTCTGCCCGGCATCATCCTGTATGCGATTGCACAGGATCAGGTGCAGGCCAGCGTGGCTGCTTCCGGCGTCAAGGGCTGATGGAAAGGAAATCCGACTATGAAATATGATCTCGAACCCCGCGGCTGGATCGTGGCAGAGGAAACCTTTGACCCGCACCGCACCGCCAAATGTGAATCTATCTTTGCCCAGGGCAACGGCTATATCAACATCCGCTGCGCGCTGGAGGAGGGTTACCTTGATACCTACCGCGGCGCATTTATCACGGGCACATTCAATAAGGCTATGCCCGACGAAGTGACCGAGCTGCCCAACCTGCCTGACGTGACTGCTATGGAGTTTATCGTCAACGGTGAACGCTTCGCCATGGATCAGGGGACGCTGCAAAGCTATCTGCGCACACTGGATCTGCACACCGGCGAAGCAACGCGCACCGTGCAGTGGAAAAGCCCTGCCGGGGCAGCGCTGGAGCTGGCCTTCCGTCGCTTTGTTTCGCTGGATAATGAGCATATTGCCGCATTCTCGGTGGAAGTTACACCGACGAATCAGGATATCGAGCTGGTCGTCAATAGCGGTATCTCGACCCGCAACAGCAATACCGGCTCTCAGCACTGTGTGGAGGGCGAAATGCGGATGCTGCCCGGTGGCATCCTGCGCCTTATGACACATACGAATGAGAGCAATGTGCCGATCGGTGTACACTGCCTGCACAAATTCAGTGCAGAACCCTCCGAGTCGCTGCCGGTCATTGAGCGCCGCCGCTTTGTGGGGCGCTACACATTCCGGCTGGCAAAAGGGCAGACGCTGCGCATCGAAAAGCTGACCTGCTACCACACAGGCCGTGACCTGCCGTTTACGGTCTACGGTCAGCAGCGCGGCACAACGAACCCGGACATCGTTGCCGCTGCCGGTGATGCGCTGGCGGCAAAGTTTGCGGATACCGGTTATGACGCTCTGCTTGCAGCCTCTGCCAAAAAGTGGGCAGCTTACTGGGCAGAGCAGGATGTGCAGATCGAAAGCGATGACAGCTTTGACCAGCTGGGTATGCGGTTTGCGCTGTATCACCTGAACATTATGATCAAGCGCGATGATGACCGCGTTGGCATCGGTGCCAAGGGCATGACAGGCGAGGGCTACAAAGGTCATTCTTTCTGGGATACCGAGATGTTCCTGATGCCTTACTACCTGTTGACTGACCCCGCCGCCGCCAAGACCCTGCTGGGCTACCGCTGGCGCAGCCTGCCCGGCGCGTTCAAAAAGGCCAGCGAGAATGGCTATCAGGGTGCTATGTTCCCCTGGGAGAGTGCGTGGCTGGACGACGGCGAAGTAACGCCGCTTTACGGCGGTGCGGATATCGTCACCGGCAAGAGCACCCCGATTTTGACAGGTATGATCGAGCAGCATATCTCTGCGGATATTGCCTGGGGTGTCTGGCTGTACTACCAAGCCACCGGCGATGATGATTTCATGAACCGCCGCGGTTGTGAGCTTTTGATTGAAATTGCCCGTTTCTGGGCAAGCCGCGTAGAGTGGCAGGATGATACGCAGCGCTATGAAATCAAAAACGTCATCGGCCCGGATGAGTACAAAGAACACGTTGATAACAACGCCTTTACAAACTATCTGACCGTCTTTGCCATGGAACAGGCTGAACGCTGCATCAAAGATATGCCCACCCGGTGGCCGGACGCCTACGCCAAGCTGGGCGACAGCTATGACCTGAATGCTCTGGCGGCTGAATTGCAGGCCAAAAAGGCAAAAGTCTACCTGCCGCAGCCCAACGCCGACGGCATCGTGCCGCAGAACGCCCAATATCCGGGGCTGGATGCGATCGACCTGAGCAAATACAAAAACCAGCAGGGCGTGTCCTCGATTTACGAGGATTACAGTCTCGCCCAGATGAACCAACTTATGGTCTCGAAGCAGGCTGACTTGGTCATGCTCATGCGCATTATGCCCGACTTGTTCGATGCTGAGATCCGCCGCAAGAACTTTATGTTCTATGAGTCCCGCACACTGCATGATTCCTCTCTGAGCCATGGTCAGCACTGTGTGTTGGCCGCGTGGGAGGGACTGGACGATATGGCGCTGGATATGTACCGCCACGCCATTGCCATTGACCTCGGCCCGAATATGAAGTCGTCCGACTTAGGCATCCACAGTGCATCGATGGGTAACGTCTGGCAGTGTGTTGCCTGCGGCTTTGCCGGGCTGGAATGGCACGAGGGCGGGCTTTCCCTGCGCAGTCATCTGCCCGCAAGCTGGCAGCGCGCGGCGTTCAACATCGTCTGGCGCGGTGCAAAGCTCCATGTGGAAGTCACCCATGCAGGCATCACAGTCGCCCACCGCGGCGGTTCCGCTGTGGAAATTACCGTGGACGGTCACCCGGTAAAGCTGGCCGCCGAGTAACTATGAGGAGCTTTCTATGAAATACAAGGGTATTATTTTCGACTTGGATGGAGTGCTCTGCTCCACAGATCGTTTCCACTTTGAAGCGTGGAAACAGACGGCTGAGGAAGTCGGCGCACCATTTGACGAAACCATCAACATGAAGCTGCGCGGCGTCAGCCGGATGGAGAGTCTGGAAATCATCCTTTCAGGCAGCAGCAAGACAT
>OOAK01002060.1_pt1 | contig 10882 bp, 7 predicted proteins | sample 1671811 | NCBI WGS metagenome assembly OOAK01 (sample SAMN06348195, study PRJEB24527) | human gut metagenome | biome: human gut; feature: ankylosing spondylitis patient; material: feces | host: Homo sapiens | place: China | collected 2015-10 | reverse complement strand
CATGATTGCTATGTCTATTATTGTTGCCATTGCCTTTTCATCTTTTTTACAATTAATCAGTGAATCAATCTGTTTTTCAGACAGTTTATTTTTTATTGCAATTTTTATCTGCTTCATCTGTGCAATTGTCAAATCTCCGTCTGCCAGTCTTTCCACCAGATCATTATTGTATTTTTTAGAGAAAAATAATCTCTTAATCAGGGATACCGGTTCTCCTTTTCTGGTGTTTTTCTCAATCCTAATATTCTCTTTTCTATTCTTCTGGGCTATCTGAAATTCACTTTTAAATTCCTTTGCCTGTTCCACATAAATCACTTCCTTTTAACATATTTTTTCTCCTGCTCTTCCTGTTTGTTTTTTTCTTCTTTAATTGCTATTTCCTCAATTTCTTTATTCTCCTGCCTTACTTTTACTTCCTTTATGATTTTGTAACCTACACTAATTTCTTTTCTTAGTTGTTTTGTTTCCTTTTCATTTGCCTGTAAAAGTTCTGTATAATATTCCTTTAATTTTTTTGCTTCCTCAAATGACAATCCCTCTTCTTTAAGTGTTGCCCTTGCTTCTGATACAATCTGCTCTGATTCCTTAAATGTGTCATCACCCATCTTATAGAAAATGGTTGCTTTCTTTTCCTTATCTATATTCTCCACTGCCTGAAATACCTTAAGGTGTTTATCCATTTCATTAACAATTACCTTTTTTGCCTTAAGCAATACTGACACCTTTTTTCTCAAATCTTTTTGCACGTCAGATATTTGTTCCACATCAGTAACGTCATACTTTGCAAGGAATAAATACTGCTTTTGTAATAACTGAAACTTCTTAACATCCTTCCTATATTTCCATACCTGTGAGTACGGTTGCTTTCTTATTTTTCCTAAACGATACATTTCCCTAAAATACCGTCTTTGCAATCCTGTCATCCTCGTTTTTCTTACTTTTTTTGACTTAAACATTCTGATTTTTGGAGCTTTTACTACCTGATTACTTCTGTAAGTATTAAGGTTTTCCTTTACAATTCTTTCTTTTAATTCATCAATTCCATAGCCTTGTCCTAACGTCTTTGTACGTCTGAATCTTTCCATTCCCGGCGGTTTTACTGCCAGATATTTCCCCTGCTTTATTTCATATCCTTCTGCTTCGAGCATTTGCAGAAACATTGAATAATCCGAAGCTCTTAAAACACACGCATCTATGTCCTGTTTAATTTGCTCATTCCATACAAATGGTCCATCTTTTAAAACATCCCATTCTTTTTTGTCTGACTTTTTAATTGATTTATCCAGTGTTGAAAGATTGTACTTTTCACATATTCTGTCTATTCTTGGCTGAATGTCTTTTTCCCAATCACCTTTTTTGTAATGATATTTATATCCGTCTGTGAAACGAACACTGTTCCAGATGATGTGACCATGAATGTGGTCTGTGTTGGTATGAACTGCATATACTGCCTCGTAGTCACTTTCTAAGTATTCATGAACAAATTCTTTTATAACCTTCATTGCTGTATCTCCATCACACTCATTTTCTTCAAATGAAATGATGAGATGATACCCCTGTCTTTTGTCCATTTTTCCATAAAGTCTTTTTGTCTCCTTCATACACTCATAGGCATTTTCTTTTATACAGTTAACACTTCCTGTAAGCAGACCATTCATGGTCTTTTCATCCTTTAATATGTAATCAATTGCCACCTGCAGATGTGAGCCTTTAGAACAGTGATGGCTATTCATGTGTAATATTCTGCTAATCGCCATACTTTTCCATAAAAGCTCCCACCTTAAGATTCAGTAATCGCATGTACTCCATAAGCCTTGTCTTATCACTGTCCATATACAAACCACTGTTATTATTGCGGACAATCTGATTAACGTTATTGCCTATGTGATTGACCTCATTAATCAGTTTGAGAATATGTTTTCTCATATCAGGATTTGGCATCTTTATGTTTGAAATTGCATATCTAACATAGGCTGAGAAATTCATGTTACAGGCATTTGCATTTTCCATTACTATCTGATATTCTCTGTCATTAAATCTTATAAGCTTGGTAATGTCCCTTTTTTCTAAACTCATGTGTCCACCTTCTTTCTGTAAAATAATGTAGGCTGGGTCTTTTGCAAGATACGCATTTGTATATACAAATGCATTCTTGTTGTGGCATATCCCCAAACCCCTTTTATTTATCTAACCTTTACTTCCTCGGCTATTTTTATGTCCTTATCTTTCTTAAAATTTAAGAACTCTAACTTGTCTGAATATGTACTGCTTTTTCTAAAATCAACCAACTGCTTATCCCTTAGGCTGAAATACCTCCCCTTATCTGGACCAACAATAATGTGGTCCAGAAGAGGTATTCCCACCAGATTGCAAATATCAACTAGCTTTGCCGTAGTTCTGATGTCTTCCTTTGATGGTTCTAAAATGTTGGATGGATGGTTATGCAAAATCATCATATTTGCTGCATTTGACAATATTGCTGACTTAAGTATTTCTCTTGGCGAAGCAATCGTAGTATCTATTGCTCCAATGCTTACCAGATTGAAATTCAATGGCTGAAGCTTACTGTTAAAATTGATTACACATAAAGCTTCACGATCCATATCTCTTATGTAATCTCCAACTAACATTGCCACCTTTTCAGGGGATGTAAGTTGTTCTTCTGATAGCAACGGTCGTTCCTTTACAAGTCTAATTGATACCTGATTTATCTTTTCCATCTGCAATCACCTCAACTTTAATGAAAAACTCTTCATCCGAACTGCAGTTAGCGACTTCACTTTTTATCCTCTCTGCCAATTCTTTTTGAAAATCTTCTATGACTATCTGCCCTCTCTTTCCGGGGTTGATATTACTCCACGGTCAACGTCATCAAGACTCTTATTTATTGTGTCTGTTGCAAGTCTTAATGTTCTTAAATCCTTGTCGTAGCAATATACCTGATTTGAAAGACGGTCATTAATGTCTACCTGATCCATATTGATTTCATATACCATTTCTGCAAGTTCATCCGGCGAACTAAAGTCTGCTGACACTGCAATAACCTCATGGACACTTGAAGGTAAAATGTATAAGTCACTTCCAACCTTTTCAGCTAATTCATGAAGTGGCTCTTCGTATAACATTGAAGCAGCTCCATACAATTTACTTTCGTTTGTAATTACATACATTGAATGTTCATTAGGTGTTTCCATCATTACTTCATTGAATTCTTCCTGCATTTCTTCACCCACTTCACTTTCACCAAATATAATTTCACTAATGACTTCATTCATGTTCTTAATTGACACTGGGAATAATTCCTTTGTGTTCTTATTGGCTGCATTGTATAAGTCATTTTCTGTAAGACCTTCCTTTGCTGCTAAATCATTGTTAACAAGATTTGTATATGTTCCTAATGAATCATTTCCAAGATTCCATCTGTACACAATTGCAAGGTCTTCAAATTCTCTGTGTGGAACAGTCTTCAATAACTCTCTGTTCTGTTCAGCATTTATTAATGTAAAAAATACGTTATCCTTAAGTCTTGACGTATCTAAAAAATCTGCCTTAATTTCCTTGTTAAATGATTCAATTCCATTTTCCATTGTTTCAGCTGCCATTCTTACAACATCTTCGTAATTTCCTGTTCTTTCGTATTCTTCATACATGTTGTTTACGTATAATGTTGGTGTGGCATTTTTTAATCCTGGAATATCATAAAAATTTAATCCATCAACCTCACGGTTAGTCTTATTAACCTTTCTGATGACAACTCCACAATCCTTGTACTTTTCGTCCATATAATCCTTAATATCATCCTTAATTTTTTCCTTAAATTCTTCGTAATTTAAATTCATGTTCGTCCTCCTAAAAAATCCTTAATTTTAATTTTTGCTCTGTTTCACTCTTATGGTGGAACAACTAAAATGCTTTCATTTCTCATAAGACACCTCCATTTTTACAATAAAAAATGCCCTATTGAAAAACAGTCAGTTCTTAAACTACTGTTCTCAATAAGGCATTTATTTATTTTTGATTTAAAGTTTTAAGGCCTGTTGCTCTCAAACTTTATGGTTATATTTTACTATTGCGGTGTGTCGATGTCGAATTCTATCGTGGATGGGATTTAGGATAATAAACCATATTGTGGTTTAAATTATTTGGTTGATGTGCAAAAAGGAAAGGTTGGGACACGGGGTCCCAACCTATTTCTACTACAACTGACTTCTTAACCTATGCTATTTTTGGATTTTTTATAATTCTGCTCAACCACTTTTCGTGTATGGAAAGAAGTTCTTTATTGATAATTTTTATCCATTTATTCGTAAATCTCTATTCATCTTCCTCCTCGAATATCCAATATAATTGTGTGGCAGTTCAGTCAATGGCTTCTCGACAACGACTGCCTTGATGTCTGTATGGAATCCACAGGAAAATACCGGATTCCTGTCTTTAATATTCTGGAAGATGAAATCAATGTTGTCATTGCCAATCCCAAATGGGTAAAGGCTGTAAAAGGCAACAAAGATGATACCAAAGATTCTAAATGGATTGGAGACTTGTTCCGTCTTGGGCTTGTCAAAGGCAGTTATATTCCTTGCAAGGCAGTCCGTATTATGAGGGAATACACCCGCTATCGTTACAAGCTCGTTTCCTGTCGTTCAAGTGAAAAGAATAGATATCAGAATGCTCTTACTGTTTGTAATGTTGCATTAGATTCTGTTGTTTCCGATATCTTTGGGAAGTCATCCACGTCCATTATTGACTATCTGCTTGATCAATCGGGGACATCCATTAACCACGAAGAAATCGCATCTAAACTTCTTAGAAACCTCAAATCCAAAGAAGATGCTGTTATAGAATCCGTCGAAGGATATCAGATGACTGATACCCAAAAATACCGTATGCGTCTTGTTCGCGCACACATGGATTATATCACAGCCGAAATCAATGATGTTGATAAAATGATAGAAAATATGATTTCTTCTAATCCTGATTTTGAAAATGCTGTCCGGTTCCTCTGTACCATTCCGGGTGTCAAACGTGATAGTGCAATCACTATCATCTCCGAAATCGGTACGGATATGTCTCAGTTCTCGGGTTCCAAACGTTTATGTTGCTGGGCTGGTTTAACACCTGGCAGCAATGAATCTGCTGGTAAGAAGAAATCTGTCTGGATTACGCGTGCTGGTGTCTACCTCAAGCCTGCATTAGTACAATGTGCTCATGCAGCCGTAAAATCTGACAAATCTCCTTACTACAAAAAGAAATATGAAGCTCTAGTTAAACGTCGTGGCAAGAAAAGAGCCATTATCGCTATTGCCCGTATGATTCTTACTGCCATCTACCAGATGCTGTCTACCGGTGAGGAGTGGAATCCGAGCAATCTTTATAAAATCGATATGCCTGTAGCTCTTGTTGAAAAACAAAAGGCAAAAGCTATCAGACAGGCAAAGAAGCTATTACAACGTGAAGGAACACTTCCACCTGATAAGCCATTAGCTTCTTAATCTATTTTTTTAACTCTATAACACTTCAAAAAAGTTGCCTGCCTTAGACAGCTTATTCAAGTGCGCCAATTTATGGCTTGTTTCTACTTTCTTTCACACTATCTCCCTCTTAATAAACTTATTAGAGGCTACCTTTTCGCAGAATACAAGACATACATGACATGTCCAACTCTTGAAAAGCTAGCCTCTTTAATTACTTTTTAATTATTTAATTTTAAGTTTCTTCTTAAACAACTTAATGGCTTTCTTATTTCCTTTAAGTTTAGTCTTCTTAGACTTAATATTTTTCTTTGCTTTCTTGCTAAATGCATTCTTCTTTACAGTCTTAAGTTTGTCACCTTTGAATGTAATCTTCTTAATCTTGTTATCTCCTATAAATGCCTTAGAACTTATTGTCTTAACTGCTTTTCCAATTACTACTGTTTCAAGTTTTGAGCAGTTCTTAAATGCATTTTTTCCGATAACAGTTACCTTGTTACCTATTGTAAGCTTCTCAAGGGCCTTGCAGCCGGCAAACGCATTGTTACCAATTGTTGTTACATTTAATCTATATCCCTTACAATCTGCTCTGTCCGGAATTGTAACTTTCTTTATTTTATTCTTTTTAGCAGCTACTACACCAATAACCTTTGATTGTCCTACTGTTGCAGTATCAATTGATGTAATCTGGTATATTAAATTTCCTGCCGTATATGTCATTCCAACGTATACGCCGTAGCTATTGGTATGGCTGCTGCCTGTTGCGGGGATCGGTGCGGTTTCAAGAACCTTCTTGCAGACGGTGCATTCCTTATGCTTAGCGCCTTCTGCGGTTTCGGTAGCTGCCGTGTCAATGATCCACTCGCTGGTGCTGTGAGCCGCTTCGTCCTTTTTGTCGTGGCAACGAGAACATTCATGCCAGTGGTTAGTATCATCAGACTTCCATTCTGTGCCTGCGGTATGTCCGGGAGCCGGAATCTTCACACTGGTTTTATCGGTAATTTCTACCGATCCTGTTGCATCTGCGAACCACTTGTCACAGCCATCGCAGGTGTAGTATGCGGAATTGCCCGCAGTAGTGCAGGTGGCAGCTTTCGCAGCAACCAAAGTCAGATTGTGAGTGTGTTCTTCGTTTTTATTTTTGTAATAATATGTAACAACCGTTCCGTCCGAAACAATAGGCTTATTCAAGCCGTCAACCTTTATAAATTCATAATCATAAAGTGTTTTTGCCGGTGTTAAATCAAGCTTTGTGCCGTATGGCACGGTAAATGTTCCGCCGGCAGTGTTTGGAATTTCAGAGCCGTCCTCAAATTTATACTGAATTGAAACGGTTGTGTAGCGCTGTGTTTCCGTATTGTCGTCTGCAAGCACATTTCCGTTTTCATCGAGCACCTGAAATGCCACGGTATCGCCGCTCTTAAGCTGTGCATCAGACGGAATTTGATAAATAAGCGAGCAACTCTTTAAGCCTGAATTAAAGTCGCTTTTGATGTGATCCAAAGCACCGAGCGGCCAGAAATTTGCCTTATCATTCCAAACAGGAATGTCAAAGGTTTGTACTGTTTGAAGCGGATTCCCCGATGAATCGGTCGCAACGCTTCCGTCGGAGTGCTTAATCCACATTTTGAATTTTAATTGTCGTGCATTTTTATCTGAAATGTTTTGAATAACAGTTCTAAGCTCGATTTTTTTACCGTTCATATTAGTATTAAATCTGCTTTTGCTGTTGCCGCTCAAAAGTCGGTCATTGCGATTATATGTGTAATTATAATATGAACTTGTTTCAAGGTCGGTAAAATCAGACGGCTTTGAATAAGCGCCCGTATATTCCTTAACCTCGGGAGTTGCAACATAAAGGTCTACATCCTTAACAAGCTGAGACATTCGCTTGAAGCCCTGCAAACGGCAAACCTCACAGAATTGATAGTTTGTGTCTCTCATTATGCACTCATAACTTGAAACAAGCATTTTTGAGCCGTAAGCATTGCGGCAGGTATATGTGTTTCTAAAACCTAAAAGCTGTCGCCATTTTATCTTTTCCGGGTCTTCAACCGAGGAAAGATTGAGTGATTTAAGTTCCTTATCGTCAAGCAAATATCCGTTACTGTATTCATCACCGAGACCGAGCAAACCGTGTCCAAACTCGTGTGCAAAAGTTTTTGACGCACGATAACTGTCTGATGGCGAAATGAAATAATGGAAGCCGTATTCACGGTTATTATAAGCACCGCCGAAATCTGATTTTGTGTTTACAACCATAGCGAACTGAGCAATATAATCGTGAACATAATAATAAGGCTCATATTCCGAACCGGACGGAATTGTGTTTGGATCACACTTTTTTTTGATATGAGCATCGTGAATTTTCTCGATAAATTCAGGACCGATACATCTCTCAAAAATATGATTTTTCCACTGACTTCCGTGGAGATTATTAGAAATAACAGGCGAATTATATTTGTCGACTATAACATCAAAGAAGGTGCTTCCACCATTGTCAAAAGTCGATTCGGAAGCTGTGCAAAGAGCGTAAACATTGAATCTGTCGGCATAACTGCGATACGGTTCATATTTCATAGCGTCCTGCCAAAGTCGTTTGACATCATTGATGAATTTGCCCTGCTGACTTTTTGTGTATCCCTCGCCGCAAACGACAACAACCATATTTTCCGTGTCGCTGCGTGTTTTTTGGATGGTATAAACAGGGATGGTAGGATTAGAATATTTTCCGTCATTTGAATACCACGGGCCGAGGGTGAGCTGAATGCTTTGCTCGGTGCTGACATTCCAATCGGGATTTGCGTCCTCGGCAGGTTCCGAAATTGTATAATCATCCTCTTGCTTATTTGGAGCAGAGCCGATATAAGGACTGCTTTGTGAGCCGCTGCCGGAAGTTGTAACAAAATATTCGGAATCGAGATAAAATGCAGGTCTTACGCCCAAATCGGAATACCACGGAGCATAACGACCGACCTGACCCGATGAACTGATATAACGCATATCGTGATTGCAATCGGTAACAGGAGTGCGAAGCCAATAAGGCCAAGCCATACCGTCATTATTATACGCAACATAATAACCTTTGAGATTTTTCCACACGGCATTAGCCTGCTTTACATCAAGAAGAAAAACCTTTTCGGTTGTAGTTTCAAAATATGAACTGTCGTAGTTTGCCACCGCTTCCGAAATATCGGTGTAGTATAACAAATCCGAATTTGCGTCTCCATCAACTATGCCCTTGTTGTATTCGGGATGAGAAACGAGAGAACGCTGGGTAACGGTTTTCATTGCCGCAATTTCAGATTTTGAAAAAGCGTTGAGAAAACCCGCTTTTTCGTTGTACGCTCCCACACCGCTTACATATCCGTCTTTCGGAGGGTTGCCACAAAGCCAATCGACTTTGCCTTCAGCTGCGGTCGAATTTAACCAAGAACGCATATTGCTGTCTTTCCAATAGTTAGAACCGTAATCATCACGCTTATAGCTTCTGCTGTGTGATTTTGAATTGCTGTTGTCATTTGTTTTGGCATCATATGCAAGGGTGTCAACAATTTTGTCTGCAAGCATAAGCGGTCCGTTATTGTCAATGCTTACACATCGCCAAAGAATTGAGGCATTGTTATACGCGCCCATTTTAACATAGTCGCCAACTTTAATATCGGGCTTTGATGCCGCCTGAATGGTCATCGGCAAAACGGAAATTGCCATGCACAATGCCAAGAATATTGCGGTTATTTTTTTCGTCATTAAGGAACCTCCTTTATAAGCTATATATTTGCTTTTATTATATTGTAAGGTGTTATATGGGTCAATGAAAATCCAATTAAATTTTTGTTAATTTTACAGCCGACACATTTAATATTACACGAAGAAGAAAATCTTATTAAATAGGTTCTATACTTTACTTGGGGGTAAGGTATAGTTCCTTTTTTATCTTTTGTGATATTTCTACAAAAAAGTAGGCATAGATAAAATAATCTCTTATAATAGAATCACCACAAAACCACAAAGGAGATTATTACTATGCCTAACAATGATTATATTTCAAATATACTGGAAATAAAAGACCTTTTTATCACAAATATCGATTATACATCAAAAGAAAACCATATTTACTTCATGTTAAAGCGTAAAGACTGTGTCTGTCCTCACTGTAAAGCCATAACCAACAAAGTTCATGACTACAGGACTTCCATTATTAAAGACAGCCCCATTATGGGAAAAAGTACTTTCCTTCATTATAGAAAACGGCGATACCACTGTGATTCATGTGACAGACATTTTACGGAACCTTTTTCGCTTCTTCCTAAGAACTGTCGCCTTACCACCCGTTTATGTTTTGAAGCAATACACTTGCTAAAGAGTTCTCTTAATGTTTCAAATGTCGCCTCTCAGCTGGGGATATCCGTTTCCTCTATTTTCAGGCGGCTCAAAGACATCAAACATCAGAAACCGAAAACGCTTCCTTTAGTACTTTCAATCGACGAGTTTAAGGAAAATTCGGGTGGAAATAAATATCATTCCATTCTGACAGCACCAAAAGAGCATAAAGTTTTTGACATTCTTCCTTCCAGAACCCAATACAGGCTTGAAGAATACTTAAGAGACTTTCCCAACCGTAAGGATGTTCGTTACTTTGTTATGGATATGTACAAGGTTTATAAGGATATTGCACAGAGGTTGTTGCCTAACGCAACCATTGTTATTGATAAATTTCATGTGGTTAAACAGGTAACCGGTGCTACCGAAAGAGTACGAATTAGAATTCAAAAACAGATGCATCCTTCAAAGAGAAAATATTTCAAACGAAGCCGTAAATTAATTCTCGCCCATAAGGATAAGTTAAATGAAGAAAATCTTGAGGCTCTTGAAGTAATGTTACAACAATCAAACGATCTAGCTCAGGCTTATTATTTAAAAGAACTTTTTTATGACTTTATGAACTCTAAAAGCAGTACTGAAGCCAAACCCAAACTTCGTAAATTTATTAATGCTGCCTCTGTCAGTGAACTGGATGAATTCAATTCAGTACTTATTACACTTGCCAATTGGGCGAAATACATACTCAACAGTTTTGATTGCCCATATACAAACGGATATACAGAAGGAATGAATAATAAGATTAAAGTAATTAAGCGAAATGCTTATGGATATAGGAATTTTGAAAATTTCAGAAACAGAATAATGTTATCATGTGATACTATATAAAAATCGTGTGTGATTACAAATCACACACGATATATATAAGGGATTACCCCCATGCTTGACAAAGAGCCATAAAAAGAAGAACACCCTCTCGCCCATGTAAACATGGCTCGTGGATGTTCTTCTTTTTATTTGCACGGCTTTAGCCTGACTATTTCATCTGTTTTGCAACCTTAACTGCAGGTTGTTTTTATAATCTGATA
>OOAK01002054.1_pt1 | contig 10923 bp, 6 predicted proteins | sample 1671811 | NCBI WGS metagenome assembly OOAK01 (sample SAMN06348195, study PRJEB24527) | human gut metagenome | biome: human gut; feature: ankylosing spondylitis patient; material: feces | host: Homo sapiens | place: China | collected 2015-10 | reverse complement strand
GATAAATAAAATATGGATGATGTTTGAGCTATCAGGTAAGTTTTACTTTCACTAATTATGGCAAGTCTCACAGCAAAAATATGGGACTAAAAAAACAAAGGAGAGAAGAGATGAAACAAGTGGGAAAGAAAATGCTTGCATTTTTATTGGCAATAACAATGATTGCCGGTATGACACTTAATGATGTCACAATTGCAAGAGCAGAAGAAAAAGCACCATGCATTACATTAAGCGATGGTGTAAAGGAAGAAGTGAATGAGACAACTTATATCTATAATGGATATAAGCCATATTTAGGGGACAAATTCACTGACAGCGAAAAACATGGAATGGTTTATTATGAAAGCAGAAGTGTTTACGATGAAGAAAGCAAAACATGGTCAGAACCTTCAAAATATGAAGAAATCACTATCGGCTTTGCAAGCAGTCTTCCGGAATATGCAGTAACAGAAAGCACTCCGGGAAAATATAAGTATAGCTGGAAAGCATATTGTAAAACAACAGGCTTACTTTCAGAAGCAACTTATACAGTTTATTTAACTGTACAGGACCCTGAAGAAACAACATATGACATGACATTTTATGTTGGAAGAGATAATGAAGGGGCAAATAAGAATCCTGAAATAAAATTGTATAAGACATTAGGACAGAATGAAGAAACAGGTTACGATGAATTTGATGAATCAGAAGAAATTAAACTTGAAGGTGGAAATCTTGATTCAAGTGGACAGTACAGAGTATACACAGCTTCATTAAATGGTGGAACATATTCATACAGAGCATTTGGATATGATGAAAGTACACAAGAGTATACAAATCCATTAGGCGGTATGTGCGTTAACGTTCCAATGTCATCTAATGTAACTCAGTCAGGATATGATTCAAAATCAGTATATATCAGATGTACAAATGTAAGTTCAAGAACAAAGTATGACGGAAATAATTATTTAACAGCGGACCAGTATACTACAGAAGTTGTTTGCCCTTATTATAGTTGTACAGCTACACCTGGTACACCATATGTAAATGCAGGCATTACATACTATCCATATATGCTTGTAGCTCAGGGAAATGCATGCCTTTACAATTATTTTGCATATCCAAATAAAGACATAGCAGAAGAATATGATCTTACTTATGGATATGGAATTAACGGTACAGTACAAAAAGGTTATTCAACATTTTCATGGTCACCTTCAGTTGTTTCAAGAATTACATCAGCTATTACAGTACCTGATGAAGCGAAAGCACAGGTATATTTCCAGATGAACAACTTTAGGGATAAAGAAATTGAAAGTTATAAGCAAAAAACTAATTCAGATGGAACAGTAACATGGTATTTCTATGTTCCAAAGTCAAATGGAAATTATTCATATCGTGTATCTAAAGATGGATATGTAACTAAGGCAGGATATATGAGCCTTGGAAGCGAACAATCAGCAACATTTTCAGTTGATTTGGATAGAAAAGATGTTACAAGTCATGATTTCAGTGGCTTAGACAGCAGAGTATTAACAAGAGATGAAGCAAACTTAATTATGAATGTAAGCGATAAGAATGTTAAGAACATTGACGTTGATGAAACATTCAGACTCAGAGCTTACAGAGTATGGGAAATTATTAATAGCGATGCAGGAAATATAATGATTGAACCTGATTTTAATTATGAAATTTTATCAGGTGCAGATAATATTGATATAGAAGAAGTAGAAGATAATAGAACTAACGGAAAAGGAAACTGGTTAGATATTAAAGGGGTTAAAGCAGGAACAGCCGTAATTGCAGTTACCTATAACGCTATAGATGTAGATGGTACATCAAGCGGAGGATTTTATCCTGCAATATCTCCAAAGAGAACAGGTATAGCAATAATCCATGTCGGAAATGAAAAATCAGACATTTCTGATATTGGAGTAAAAAATGTGAATGGAAAAGACTGGTGTTGGAATTATGATACATTCTTCTTTAATGGAAAAGAAGGAAGTATGAACATTGCACCATATGCTTCAAGTGGAATAGATAAAGTTGAAGTTATTCCGATAAAAACAACAGATGACTTACATAGTAGCTTTGAAGACGGAACAATAGTTGAAGCAAATGAAAATGGAACATATGATGTAAACCTTAAAGAAGGAAACAACATTATAAAAGTTACATCAAAGAATGGTTCTGTAGGATATCAGGTTGTAAGAGCTGCTAAAGTTCAGATGAATTATGAAAACATGTCAAATCCCGGAGAAAAAATTATGCCGGGAGATAAGGTTAAAATAATATTTGACGGGCTTTACAGATCGATTCCAAAGGTTTCAGGTATTTTCAATCCGGTAGTATTACAGATAGTAGGAAATACACCGGATGGTACTAAGTTAACAGGTCAGATTTCACAGTATCAGGTTGCTGATAGTGGTTCATTAGAAGTTACAATACCTTCTGATTTGACATTTGAAGATGGACAGGAACAGACAGATTATACAATTTCAAATGGATATGTTAACTTACAGTCAATGTACAGCTATGCAGATGCATGGAAGTATATGTATACATTAACAGATGCAGGTGTTGGAACATGCTTTAACGCAGTAATTGTTACAGGACAGCATTCAACAATTTCAGATTTTTCTATTCCTGTAAATAGAAAGGTAACTTATGGAGTTAATGTTAATGTAACAGATGAACAGGGAAATGAAATTAAAGACTATGACTTATCTGTAGTAAATAAAAATACAAACGAAACAGTTGAAGATTTCAGTGCTCTTGGATATGCAAAATATAGTTACAGCATTAGTGCACCGGGATATGTGGCAAAATATGGTACATTTACATTAGGTTCTAAGACAGAAGTAACTGACGGAAAAACAACATTAACTATTGTATTAAAGAAAGCTGATGAAAATGCATGGGACGGAAAAACATTTACTGAACCACAAAAGGATGAAGATGGAACATACTTAATTAGTACAGGTGCAGAACTTGCATGGTTTGCTAACGAAGTAAATTCATCAACGGCAAAGACAACATCAACATTAAATGCAAAATTAACAAAGGATATTGATCTTGCCGGATACAATTTCCCACAGATTAGTTATTATACTTCAAGTTCTGCATATGTATATTACGGTGGAACCTTTGATGGTGATAATCATAAGATATACAACTTAAGAGTTGATAAAACAGCAATTAATGCATCAACAGTTTATGGTGGATTATTTGCATATACAAATGGTGCAAAATTAAACAATCTTACAGTAGAAGGTGATGTTGTAATTACAGCTCCATCTACAATGAGTGTAACAAAAGCAAATACAGGTGGTATTGTAGGATACGCTTCAAATACAGAAATTAATAATGTAACAGCAGATGTAAATGTTGAAATTAAAGACTACGTAAAAGGAAACTGGAGTTACATTGGTGGTATTTGTGGATATACAAAAGGAACAGTAATTAAAAACTCAAAGAACAAAGGAACTATTTCAGGAAACAGATACACAGGTGGTATTGTAGGTACTACAAATGGCACTGTTGAAAACTGTGTAAACGAAGGAAATGTTGTTTCAACAGCAGGTTATGCAGGCGGAATCGCAAGTGAAATTACAACAAGTGCAACGATTACAAACTGTATTAATACAGCAAATATTGAAAGCAAAACAGGTTTAATGATTGGTGGAATTGTTGGCTATGCAAATGGTTCTGCAGATTCATCAGTAAATAACTGTATCTCTCTTGGAAAAGTTTCAAGTGCTGCAACAGGTGATACATTAGGCTCAATAATAGGTTCAATAACAAGAGGAAAAGTAACAAACTGTTACGGTGTTTCAAAAGATAAAGTTGTATGCGGTAAAGTAAATGCTACATATGCAACAGTAACAGATAGCTATGCATCAGATGATTGCAATGAAGTACTTTACAAATATGCAACAGGAAAAGATTTAAATGATTGTAGCGAAGATGCTAAAAATGAAATTGTAGAAATTACTTCTAAGTATGCACAGTTACTTATGGATAACAGTAAGACTACAGAAGAAAAAATAAATGCAATTTCAGATATTTCTAATGAAAACTTTGATAAGTGCATATTAGAAAATGAAAATGTAAATGTTACGGTAAATGCTCAGGCTGAAAACAAGTTTATAGTAGCTTCAAAGACAGTAGAAGTTAATGGATATTTAGCTGAAAGATATGGCTATACAGATGCAGTAAAAGATGGAGTATCAGCTCTCGATGTTCTCGTTGCAGCACATGAATATGTATACGGAGATAAATTCACAACTTCAACAGCAAAAGATTACATTGATTTTAGTACAAGCCAGTATGGTACATTTGTTTCAAAGGCATTTGGAAAAGATGCTTCAACATTTATGTATTCAATTAATGGAAAATATCCACATAATGATGAATTAGTAAATGGATATTACACAGGATATACAGTAGACCAGGCTAAAACAGCAGACAATGATGTAGTTGATTTCTATTTCCTTCAGGATGCAGGATATTCAGATGATTTATCAACAATTAAGCTTGATACAGACAGCACAACAACAGATAAAACATTTAATGTATCAGTAAGTGGATATAATTATGCATGGTATGGTGCATGTGAACAGTCAGTTATTGATGCAAATACACATGCTGTTAAAGGTGCAAAGATTGGAATTGTTGATGTTAAAACAGGTGAAATTACACCAATCGATGGAGCAGTTACTGACGAAAATGGTAATGCAACAGTAAACATTGATAAGGCAGGAAAATATATTGTTACAGCATATGTTGATGATAAAGACAACACTCCAATATTAATGCAGCAGGCAACAATTAATGTAGAGTGGGCAAAACCATTAGAAGTAAAAGGTGTTGCAATTGCAAAACAGAATAAAAATGAAGTATCAGTTATGTGGCAGCAGAGCTTAGAACAGATAAGATTAGGACAGATTTACAATGTATATGTTGATGGAGAGTTATACAACAAATATCCTGCAGCAACAACTGTAACATATACATTTGACAAAACAGGAAAGCATACAATTAAGATTACTTCAGAACTTAATGGATTTGAAACCGATGGTTATACAGTTGAAGTTGAAATTGAAGAGGAAACAACAACTGAAATAACAACAGAAGCAGTTAAAGAAAGCATAACAAAAGATTTAACAAAAGATTTAACAACAGAAAGCACAACTGCAAAAGACACAACAAATGTTTCTACTACTGCAAATCAGACAACAACAGAAAATGTAACTACAACAACTAAAGCTATAACAAAGGCAGTTAAGACAGTAAAAATTAAAAAGACAGTAAAGAAAAAATCAGCTAAGAAAGTAGCAATTAAGTAAAGAAAAGTTAAGAAAGCAAAAGGCTATGAAGTTTTAGTTGCTAGAAATAACAAATTTGCCGGAAAGAAAGTTATTAAGATAACTTCTAAGAAGGTTAATGTAGTTGTAAGAAAACTTAAACCAAATAAAACTTATTATGTTAAAGCAAGAGCATATGAAGTTGTTAATGGTAAAAAAGTATATGGCAATTGGAGCAAAGTAAAGAAGATTAAAAACAAAAAATAAAAAAATAAAGCAATAAAATCGTTTTATATTTTTGACCCTGTAATCATAAAATGATATAATAAAAATATTAATTAGTTCGGATTAAAATTTAATATAAAGGGGATGATTTTATGATTATAACATTTCTTGGAGCAGACCATGAGGTTACAGGAAGTTGCCACTATTTACAGGTTGGGGATAAAAAAGCTATTGTAGATTGTGGTATGGAACAGGGAAAGGAGTTGCCGGTGGCAGCAGGAGATATAGATTACATATTTTTAACTCATGCCCACATTGACCATTCAGGATTAATTCCGCTTATGGTAAAGAGAGGCTTTAAGGGACAGGTATTTGCAACGAAAGCAACTTGCGAATTATGTAACATAATGCTTCGTGATAGTGCACATATCCAGGAATTTGAAGCTGAATGGAAAAGCAGAAAGGCAAAGAGAGCCGGTAAGGAAGAATATGAACCAATCTATACGATGGCAGATGCAGTAGCTGCCTGTGAATTAATGGTTCCGGTAAACTATGATGAAACTGTGAGTGTATGTGATGAATTCCAGATTAAGTTTGTAGATGCAGGACATTTGCTTGGTTCATCAAGCATCGAGGTAAAAGTTACTGAAGGTGATGTGTCTAAGACGATAATTTTCTCAGGAGATATTGGTAATATTAATAAACCAATAATTAAAGATCCTAAGACAATGGATGGAGCTGACTATGTCTTAATAGAATCTACATATGGTGACAGATTCCATGAAGAAAGACCTGATTATGTAAAAGCTCTGGCGAGAATATTAAACGAAACATTTGCAAGAGGTGGAAATGTAGTTATCCCGTCATTTGCCGTAGGCAGAACTCAGGAAATGCTATATTTCCTCCGTATTATTAAAAGAGATAATATGGTTAAGAACTATCCTAATTTTGAAGTGTATGTAGATAGTCCGCTTGCCATAGAGGCAACAAATGTATTTAATAATAACGTAATTGATTGCTTTGATGAAGAAACAATGGAATTAATTAACATGGGAGTTAACCCGTTGAAGTTCGATGGATTAAAGGTTTCAGTTACAAGTAATGAATCTGTTGCTATTAACCAGAATAATATGCCAAAAGTTATATTGTCTGCATCAGGTATGTGTGAAGCCGGAAGAATACGACACCACTTGAAGCATAATCTGTGGAGAGAGAACTCTACAATATTATTTGTGGGTTATCAGGCAGTCGGTACGTTAGGAAGAGCAATACTTGAAGGAGCAACAACAGTAAAACTTTTTGGTGAAGAAATAGCTGTTAAGGCAAGAATAGAATCCTTAAAAGGTATAAGCGGTCATGGAGATCAGAAAGAGTTAGTAAAATGGCTCGAAGCTATGAAGAAAAGACCACAGAAAGTCTTTGTAGTTCATGGTGAAGATGAGGTATGTGATATTTTTGCAAAACTTTTAAGAGATGAACATGGATATGATGCATATGCTCCTTACAGTGGAACACAGTTTGACCTGGCAACAGGTGAATTAATAAAAGAAGGAGTTCCAATCAGAATACAAAGCAACTCTTCAAAACAGAGAAAACCATCTACTGTATACGAAAGATTACTTGCTGCAGGGCAGAGACTTCTTGCAGTTATTAAACGTAATGAAGGCGGTGCAAATAAAGACCTTGCAAAATTTGCCGACCAGGTACAGGCACTTTGTGATAAATGGGATAGATAAAATTTTATTATTAAGTTAAAAGCTATTAATTAAAAAAGCTACCACTTTACAAATTACGTAAAGTGGTAGCCTTTTTTTGTAAAACATCCCAATTTGGTATTTTTACATGATTAGAAAAACATTGTTTTTCTAAAAGTGGCTTTTTGATTTTAACATTACAAATTAATTATAGTCGAAAAAAGTCGATAATTATTTTATTTGAAAATAGTACGCTATTTTTAAACTAAACTGCATTTTTTCTTCACATCATCACTATAATAAGTGTTTTTGACAAGTTTATCATAGTAGAGGTAAAGCTTTTGTACTCCTCTTTCGAGAAAGAAATAATGCCTTATGTAAAATAAAAGAAGAATGTATATTGCAAGCAAAAATACAAACACACATATACTTTGGAGAACATAATTTGCCAAAGTTGTAAAAATTGCAATAATTGCAAATGTAACTGTTACGATTAAATGAATAAGTCTTTCATTTTGGAAAAACTGAATCTGTTTCATAAAATCGTTAAAAACTGCTTCACGTTCATTGTCTGACAATTCTTTTGATGTGACCATTTCCATATGGTCCAAAAATTCCTGTAATCGTTCTCTCATATAAACCTCCCAACTTTGATGTTTATTTATATGTATATTTTACACCTAAACAAACATAAATAAAGTCTAAAATTAAATTGATTTTCTTTATTTTCATAATGAATCTACAATTTACGGAAACAAGTTGCATGCATTAAAGTCGCGTTAGCTCCACCGATATCAAATAAATTTATTTAGCTAATATTTATGCCATCCAGACTAGATAGCTTAACATGTAAATTATTGCTGATTTGTATTTATTTGTTCCAAATAACAAAAAATAAAAACAAATCTGACAAAAAGAGAAAAGTAATAACAATTACGTTCATTCAAAAAAGAGATTATATTTGCTATCATTATTTTAACTAAGAAAATAGGCAGGGAGAGGATTATGAGATACGGACATTTTGATAATGAAAAAAGAGAGTATGTAATAGACAGAGTGGATCTTCCTACATCATGGACGAATTATTTAGGTGTGAAAGATACATGTGTGGTAGTTAATCATACGGCAGGTGGTTATATGTTTTATAAAACACCTGAGTATCATAGAGTAACAAGGTTTAGAGGCAATTCAGTGCCAATGGACAGACCGGGACATTATGTGTATGTAAGAGACAATGATAATGGTGATTACTTTAGCATTTCATGGCAGCCGGTAGGAAAGCCACTTGATAAAGCTAAGTATAAGTGCAGACATGGATTATCATATTCTGTTTATGAATGCGAATATGATAAATTAAAAGCAAGTCAGAAACTTTGCGTTCCAATAGAAGATGATGTTGAACTTTGGGATGTAGTTATTGAAAATACAGACAATAAACCTAGGAACTTAAGTATTTTTTCTTATTGTGAATTTTCCTTCCATCATATTATGATAGATAATCAGAATTTTCAGATGAGTTTGTATTGTGCGGGTTCCTCATATAAGGATGGAATTATATTGTATGACTTATTCTATGAAGAATTTGGTTATCAGTATTTTACTTCAAATTTTTCTGATATTTGCAATTTCTCTCCTGTCTCCATTATTTTGCAATTAAATGTTATTCTATATGTTCCAGAACTTGCAATATTATATATATTGATGGGTTTATTAATTGTATAATTTTTACCGGCAGCAACATATACATATGGAGATGAACTTACAATCGCCTCTTTTAATCCTACACTCTTCCACTGATTATTCTCGAGTTTTTCTATTATTCCATTTGTATTAATTTGTAATAATTTATCTGAAGTATTATTAATTACAGTATTTATATGTTTATCCTGTTTATTCACTGTTGCTTTTACAGTCTTTGTATTAGCATCTACTGTATTTTTCTTTACAACTACTGTTATTTTCTTTACCTCTTTGTCCTTTATTAATTTAACTTTAACTGTTCCTTTTTTTATTGCCTTTATCGTTCCATTTTTTACAACTTTCACAACTTTTCTATCTGAAACTTTAATTTTAAATTTCTTCCACCCTGTATTTGTAACTTTGGCTTTTGTTCCTTTTTTCATTACAATTTTCCTACAATCTGAAGCATTGTAATTAATTGTCGATGCTTCAACAGGAATTGCCAATACAGATATTGCCAAGATAGTTATTATAAATAGTTTTGTTTTATTCACAATATACCTCCACCAGTTTTAGTTATTCAATAACCTCTTTTTATATTAAATATTTTATCATAAAAAGAGATGCAAAAAATTTTTTTGCGTAACTTGTATCTTTTTTTGCATAACTTGTATTTTTTGTAAGCACATACGCCACATAACACAAAAATAGTTAGCCATTCCTTTTTACTAGTTAGCCATTCAGTTCGATTCCGCTTCGCTTCATCTCACTGTGGCTAAGCGCCACATAACCAAAAAACCAAAAGCACCCTTTTATGCAAGCATAAGGGTGCTTTTGGTTTTTTGGTTGAATGGCTAACTAGTTTCCAAATACAGCTTTTACGACTCTTTCGGCTGCATGTCCATCGTCTATGCAACAGAATCTGTCATAAAATTCTGCATATTTGTCTTTGTATTCTTCTGTTACTTTATCTATATTTTTTATTGCTTCCACAACTTCATCGTTTGTCTGAAGTATTGGACCCGGAAGTTCTTTTTCTACATCAAGATAGAATCCTCTAAGTACATCTCTATATTTTTCCAAATCATACATGTAATAAAGAATCGGTCTCTTTAAGTTCGCATAATCAAAGAATACAGATGAATAGTCTGTCATACAAATATCTGAAATCATGTATAACTCAGTTATGTCATCATAATCACTTCCGTTATATACAAATCCCGGATATTTAGATAAGTCGAGTTGGTCTACAATCCAGTAATGCATTCTAAGAAGCACTACATATTCGTCTGAAAATTCTTTCTTTAATCTGTCCAAATCGAGGGCAAGTTCAAATTTATATTCACCTGCATCATAGTAATTATCATCACGCCATGTTGGTGCATATAAAAGTACCTTCTTGTCTAAAGGAATTCCAAGTTTTTCCTTGATAGCCTTTGAGCGTTCTTCTAAATCCTCTGCGTAAAGAGGGTCATTTGCAGGATAACCTGCTTCAAGAATTTTTTCTTTATCAAATCTAAAGCAGCTTTGGAATTTTTCTGTTGAAAATGGATTGTCTGACAATAAATAATCCCATCCTCTTGACTGCTTATATACAATGTTTTTGTAATGTGGATTAGCCGCATGTACGTCGTCCATATCAAATACAAGTCTCTTCAAAGGTGTTCCATGCCATGTTTCAAGCATTATCTGACCTTCTTTTCTAGGAAGCCATGTTGGCTGTCTCATATTGTTAACCCAGTATTTAGAACGTGTCATATAGTAAAAATATCTTAATCCAAATCTTTTTACTGTTGTATGTTTTCCATCAATCTTAATTCCTTTTTTATCTACAATCCAAATATATTTATATTTGTCACCGTAAACTTTCTGCATATACTGATATACATACTTAGGCTGTCCTGAATAATTTCTTCCTACAAAACTTTCAAATGTTACCCAGTTTTCCTTCATACTCATCATAGGAAGCCATTACAGTATCTGTTGTTGCTGTAAAAGTAGCGCTGACAGGAGCATATTTTCCATTTGCATCGGAAATT
>OOAK01002041.1_pt1 | contig 11007 bp, 8 predicted proteins | sample 1671811 | NCBI WGS metagenome assembly OOAK01 (sample SAMN06348195, study PRJEB24527) | human gut metagenome | biome: human gut; feature: ankylosing spondylitis patient; material: feces | host: Homo sapiens | place: China | collected 2015-10 | reverse complement strand
TATAAAAAGATATTATCTTATTTTATCATATCCTTGAACTGTTCTTCGGTGATTATCTTGATACCGAGCTGCTGAGCTTTATCAAGCTTGCTTCCTGCTTCCTCACCTGCAAGAACATAGTCCGTTTTTTTGGACACCGAACCGCTTGCCTTGCCACCGTATTTCTCAATGAGTGCTTTTGCTTCGCTTCTTTTCAGTGTCGGCAAAGTGCCTGTGAGAACAAAAGTCTTTCCTGCAAAGCGGTCGTCTATCTGTATCTTCTCATACTTTGTGTTTATCCCACATTCTTTGAGCCTTTGGATAAGCTCTATCATATGCTCTTCATGGAAAGCGTTGTAAACGCTTTGCGCCATTACGCCGCCAAAGCCGTCTATCTCGGATATCTGCTCAGCGGAAGCGTTCATGATGTTGTCAAGGTCGCCGAACTTGTCGCACAGAAGCTTCGCAGAAGACTGTCCGATATTTCTTATGCCCAGACCAAACACCAATCTGTCCAAAGAATTGGACTTTGACTTTTCTATAGCACTAAGCAGATTGTTCACTGATTTTTCCTTGAAGTTGTCAAGCTGCAAAAGCTTGTTTTCGCTCAGAGTGTAAAGGTCAGCCACAGAGGTGATAAGCTTGTTGTCAAGAAGGGTGTGAACTATCTGCGGACCAAGACCGTCAATGTTCATTGCGCCCTTTGAAGCAAAGTGAACGATGCTTCTGAATATCTGCGCAGGACATTCAACGTTCGGACACCTTACTGCCGCTTCTTCCTCGGACTTCACAAGCTTTGTTCCGCATACAGGACAGCACTCAGGGAGCGTGAAAACTCCGTCGCCATGCTTTTCCACAGAGCCAAGCACCTCGGGAATGATATCTCCTGCCTTGCGCACCTTGATGATATCCCCCACGGAAATGTTTTTCTCTCTTATAAAATCCTGATTGTGCAGGGTCGCCCTTGAAACGCTCGTGCCTGCAAGAAAAACAGGCTCAAACACGGCCACAGGTGTTATAGCACCAGTTCTGCCCACGTTAAGCTCTATATCAAGCAGCTTTGAGGTCTTTTCCTCAGGCGGAAACTTGTAAGCCACAGCCCACTTTGGCACTTTTGCAGTTGCACCAAGTATTTCACGCTGTCTGAAATCATCGACCTTTATAACAACGCCGTCAATATCGAATGGCAGGTCAAAACGCTTTTCTCCGATAGCCTTTATGCAGCCTATGACCTCATCAGCGGTAGACACACGCTTGTAATCAGGGATAGTCTTGAATCCCAGTGTTTTCAGATAGTCAAGAGACTCCTTGTGGGAAGTAAGCTCCTTGCCCTCTATCTGCTGAACATTGAACACAAAGATATCAAGCTTTCTTTTAGCCGCTATCTTAGGGTCTTTCTGTCTAAGAGAACCTGCGGCGGCGTTTCTAGGGTTTTTGAAAGGCTGCTCGTCATTATCCTCCTGCTCTTTAACAAGCTTCAGAAAAACGTTTCTCGGCATATATGTTTCACCTCTGACTTCTATCAAAGGCAGTTCCTCGTTTATTTTTATAGGGATGGACTTTACAGTTTTCAGATTAGAAGTAACGTCCTCGCCCACAAAGCCGTCACCACGGGTAGAACCTATGGCAAGCTCGCCGTTATGATATTCAAGGGATACCGAAAGTCCGTCTATCTTAGGCTCAACAACGAATTGCGGTTTATCCACAGCCTGCTGAACTGTCTCAATAAAGCTTCTCACCTGTTCAAAGGAAAAAACGTCCTGCAAAGAACCCATTTGCACACGGTGTGTGACTTTCTCAAATATTGATATCGCCTTGCCGCCTACACGCTGAGTAGGGGAGTCGCTTCTGATAAACTGCGGAAACTGCTCCTCAAGACCCTTTAGTTCCTGCTGGAGCATATCGTATTCATAGTCTGTGATCTCGTTCCTGTCCTCAACATAGTAAAGCTGAGAGTGATAATTCAAAAGCTTCACAAGCTCGTCTATACGTTTTTTAGCGTCCTGTTCGTTCAAAATAACACAACTCCATTTCTGCCAACTTTTTACGGCATATCATACGCAGGGCAATACCACATAAGGATTGTACGCAAGATGCGTAGCCAGATTCTTCGTTAGCTTGTATAGAAACGACGCAGGAATACTTCCGTATTTCAAGGAGTTTCTGTGCAAGATAACGGAAAATCTGCAAGCAGATTGCGTACAAAGCCGCTAGGCGTGCCTTGTGCAATGTTGCCCAAAGGATTTTACATTGTGCATAGCAGTGTAAAGCCCGTTTTTGTGTGTAAATTCCTTTGCAAACATATTACAATGACTTTACTTTACTTCGGTTACTGATTTTACAATGTTGATGTATCATAAGTATATCACCTGAATAGAAATAACATGAAGACCTGCACACAGGGTGCAGAGAGAAAAGGTGCAAATCAAAAAGCCCAAAGGGCAAGTATAAGAAAGAGGTTTTATATCATGAAAACAAGAACATCAAAACTGGCAGCGATCTTTACATCAGTTGCACTTGCAGCCACAATGCTCGCAAGCTGCGGAGGCAGCTCAGATAAGATCACAGTTATCTCCCGTGAGGACGGCTCAGGAACAAGAGGCGCATTCATCGAGCTGACAGGTATCGAGGAAAAAGACTCTAACGGCAACAAGACCGATAATACAAAGAAAGACGCCCTTATCTGTAAGTCAACAGACGTTGTGCTTACTCAGGTGTCAGGAGATAAAAACGCTATCGGCTATATCTCATTCGGCTCACTGAACGATACAGTAAAGGCTCTTAAAGTAGAGGGCGTTGAGCCTTCAACGGCAACTATCGAAAGCGGCGATTATAAAATAGTAAGACCTTTCAATATCGCTGTTAAAGACGGACTTTCAGACGCCGCTCAGGATTTTGAGAACTATATCCTCAGCTCAGAGGGTCAGGATATCATCGAAAAGGCAGGCTACATAAAGATCGACAAGAGCGCAGCAGCTTACGCTTCAAACAACGCTTCCGGTAAGGTAGTAGTCAGCGGTTCATCATCAGTAACACCGGTTATGGAAAAGCTTGCAGAAGCATATCAGAAGGCAAACACAAACGTAACAGTAGACGTTCAGCAGTCAGACTCCTCAACAGGTATCAAGGATGCTATCAACGGCACATCTGATATCGGTATGGCTTCAAGAGATATCTCAGACGACGAGCTTTCACAGGGTATCAAGTCTGTAACTATCGCTCAGGACGCTATCGCAGTTATCGTAAATAAGGATAACGCAGTTGACGATATCACAATGGACGAGATAAAGGCTATCTATACAGGCTCAAAGACAACATGGTCTGACGAAAGCAAATAAGCTATCAAGTTAATTCTCCATAAAGATTTGCACAAGACAAAACTTTGGGCGGCACAGCAAATTGTCGCCCCATTTGTCTGAGCAAAAACAAGTGAAAAATTTTCAGAGGTGATAATTACGTTGACGGAAAACACAGCGATGGCAGCGAATACAGCCGCTCAGAAGCCAACAGCAAAACAAAGTTCCCACCTGCTTGAGAAAGCGATGAAAGCATTGTTTTTCCTTTGCGCCTGCGTTTCAGTTGCGGCAGTAATAGTAATATGTATCTTCATGTTCGCTAAAGGCTGTCCTGCTATTGCAAAAATAGGCGTTGGCAACTTCCTCTTCGGCACAGACTGGAGTCCTAGAAACGTCCCTGCTTCATATGGTATCTTCCCTATGATAGTCGGCTCTCTCTACTGCACCGCAGGAGCAATAATGATCGGTGTGCCGATCGGACTTTTAACAGCGATATTTATGGCAAAGTTCTGTCCTAAAAAACTTTTCAAATGGCTCATGCCTCCAATAAATCTTCTTGCAGGCATACCGTCCATTGTATACGGCTTTTTCGGCATGGTAGTTGTAGTTCCTATCATAAGAAACCTTTTCGGTGGAACAGGAAACAGCGTGCTTACAGTTTCCATTATCCTCGGTATCATGATACTCCCTACTATCGTGGGCATGAGCGTGAGCGCACTTAAAGCCGTTCCTGACAGTTACTATGAGGGTGCAGTCGCCCTTGGCGCAACACACGAAAGAGCAGTTGCAACAGTCGTTTTCCCTGCCGCAAAGTCAGGCATACTGGCAAGCGTTATCCTCGCAGTGGGCAGAGCAATAGGCGAAACAATGGCAGTTATCATGATAGCAGGAAACTCCACTATCATTCCACACTCCCTCCTGGACAGCGTCCGTACTCTCACAGGCAATATCGTAATAGAAATGAGCTATGCCGAGGGACTTCACTATGACGCTCTTATCGGAACAGGCGTTGTGCTGTTCGTGTTCATTCTTCTTCTGAACCTTTGCTTTAACCTTGTCACAAACAGAAAGGATAAAGGGTGATAAAAATGTCAGACAGAATGAAAACCTATAAAACACACCCCATGTCATTGGTGTTCAATATCCTAACAAAAATAGCAGTTGTGCTCACCATAAGCGTGTTCGTTCTTATCGTGGGCTATGTGGTGATAAAGGGCGTTCCTTATCTGAAACCGTCTCTCTTCGCAAAGACCTATACCACAGAGAACGTGTCAATGCTTCCCGCTATCGTGAACACCTTTGAAATGCTTCTGGTGTCCCTGGCAATAGCCGCACCTCTGGGCATATTCTGCGCAATATATCTCGTTGAGTATGCAAAGAAAGGCAATAAATTCGTCAGAGTCATAAGACTTACTACAGAAACACTTTCAGGTATCCCGTCCATAGTCTACGGGCTTTTCGGAAATATGTTCTTTGTGCTTGCCCTTAACTGGAAGCTCTCAATGCTCTCAGGAGCTTGTACATTGGCGATAATGGTGCTTCCGCTCATGATCCGTTCTACCGAGGAAGCGCTGAAATCTGTAGACGACAGCTTCCGTGAGGGCAGCTACGGACTTGGCGCAGGAAAGCTCAGAACTATCTTCGTTATCGTTCTGCCTCCTGCCATAAGCGGTATCCTCTCAGGCGTTATCCTTGCAATGGGAAGGATCTTCGGCGAAACAGCCGCCCTTATCTATACCGCAGGAACTATCGCCAAGTATGCAGGCCTTACAGACTCAGGACGTACCCTTTCTATCCATATGTATTCACTTTCAAACGAGGGACTTTATATGAACGAAGCAAGCGCTACTGCAGTTGTCCTGCTGGCAGTAGTCCTGCTTCTTAACGGACTTGCGTCCCTTGTTGCCAGAAAGCTTTCCAAAGGAGGAAACTAATAAATGACACAGCCAAAACTGCAGGTGAAAAACTGCGATCTCTTTTATGGAGATTTTCAGGCTCTCAAAAATATAAACTTGTCCATAGCCGAAAAGGAGATAACCGCATTCATAGGCCCTTCAGGCTGCGGAAAATCTACTCTTCTTAAATCCCTCAACCGTATGAACGATCTCGTAGAGGGCTGTAAGATAACAGGCGATTTTACCCTTGACGGGGAGAATATCTATAAAGATATGGAAATAACCGAGCTTAGAAAGCGTGTGGGAATGGTTTTCCAGAAACCTAATCTCTTCCCAATGTCTATTTACGATAATATCGCATACGGCCCAAGAACTCACGGCATAAAGAAAAAAGCCGACCTTGACGAGATAGTTGAAACAACTCTCCGTCAGGCTTCCGTGTGGGACGAAACAAAGGACAGACTTAAAAAGTCAGCCCTGGGTATGTCAGGTGGACAGCAGCAGCGTATCTGTATCGCAAGAGCGCTCGCCGTAAAGCCGGAGGTGCTTCTTATGGACGAGCCTACATCAGCCCTTGACCCTATCTCCACTATCAAAATAGAGGAGCTTGCCACAGAGCTTAAAAAGAATTACACTATCGTTATCGTCACCCATAATATGCAGCAGGCGACCCGTATATCTGATAAAACAGCCTTTTTCCTCCATGGCGAGATAGTCGAGTTCGACGAAACTCAGCGTATCTTCTCCAATCCTAAGGAACAGAAAACTCTCGAGTATATCACAGGACGTTTCGGATAAACGCTTTGGAAATATAGGTGAAAGGAAGAAATATCTATGCGTGCGAATTTTGACAATAAGCTCAGCGAGCTTAATAAAAAGCTGCTTTCCATGGCAGCAATGACAGAGCAGATAATCGCAATGTCAATAAAATCTCTTGAAGAGCAGGATACAAAGCTTGCCCGTGAAACGGTGGAGTTTGACGCCAAGATAAACGAGGCGGAGCGTGAGGTAGAGAGAATCTGTCTTAATCTGCTCTTGCAGCAGCAGCCTGTTTTTGCCGAGGATCTCAGACGTGTGTCCGCTGCACTTAAAATGATAACCGATATCGAGCGTGTTGGCGATCAGTCAGCAGATATTGCAGATCTGAATATCCGGCTCATAAAGAAAAAGCAGAAATGGGATCTTAGCGACATCAGTGAAATGGCAAGAGCCGCCACACAAATGGTGAACGACGCTATCGACGCCTATGTGAACGACGACGAGAACCTCGCCCGAAAGGTCATAAGCTCTGACGATAAAATAGACGAGCTTTTTGTAAAGACCAAGGATAAGATAATCGACGAGATAGCAGCCGATAAAGCAAACGGTGAAAAAGCCATAGATACCCTCATGGTGGCAAAATACTTCGAGCGTATCGGTGACCATGCGGTAAATATCGCAGAATGGGTGGTATTCTCCGTAACAGGCGTCCATAAAACAGAAAGGATCATGTAAAATATCATTATAAAAGGCGGAAATACCGCCTTTTTGCTCTTCTTGTACGATTTTACTCAGATTTTACTCAGCCTGATTTGTTATTTTACAATTATGTTGTATAATGTTCATTGTAAACATTGTAACAATAGTGTAAAATTATTATCAGGGAGTGTCAGTATGACGATTTTTAATGTTCTGACCCTTATAGGCGGTCTTGCAATGTTCCTTTACGGAATGAATGTAATGGGTAACGGGCTGGAAAAACTCGCAGGAGGAAAGCTTGAAAAAATATTTGAAAGGCTCACCTCAAACCCTATCAAGGCAATGTTGCTTGGACTTTCTGTAACAGCGGTCATTCAGTCCTCCTCAGCCACTACAGTAATGCTGGTGGGCTTTGTAAACGCAGGCATCATGAAGCTCCATTCCGCCATAGGCGTTATAATGGGCGCAAATATCGGTACTACCGTAACAGCGTGGATATTGTCTTTGTCAGGACTTAACGGCGACAGCTTTCTTATCAATATGCTCAAGCCGTCCTCTTTCTCGCCTGTCCTTGCGATAATAGGCGTTGCAATGCTGACGTTCTCAAAAAACGATAAGAAAAAGGATATCGCATCTATACTCGTAGGCTTTGCAGTGCTCATGTTCGGAATGGACTCAATGAGCGGTGCAGTCGCACCTCTTAAAGACGTTCCTGAGTTCGCAGAAGTGCTTCTCTGGTTCAAAAACCCTATTCTGGGCGTTCTTGCAGGCGCACTTCTTACCGCTATCATTCAGTCCTCATCTGCTTCCGTTGGTATCCTTCAGGCTCTCTCAGCCACAGGTGCAATAACATTCGGTTCAGCTCTCCCTATAATTTTAGGACAGAATATAGGTACTTGCGTAACAGCTCTGCTTTCATCAATAGGCACAAGCAAGAACGCAAAGCGTGTTGCAGTTGTCCACCTCTATTTTAATATAATAGGAACAGTGCTTTTCCTTACAGTTTTCTATCTGCTCAATGCCTTTATCGGCTTCTCGTTCGTTGACGGAGTTGTGGGCGCAAAGGAGATAGCTATTGTGCATACTATATTCAACCTGTCAACATCTATCGTGCTTCTGCCATTTATCAAAGTCCTTGAAAAGCTTGCCTACCTCACTGTCAAAGACAAAGAGGGGGAGGGAAATAAGGACAATATCGAAGAGCAGTTCAAGCTTCTTGACGAAAGATTTCTCCAGTCACCTTCTTTTGCAGTTGAAAAGTGCAGAGAGCTTACAAACCGCATGGGCGAGATAGCAAAAGAAAGCATAGACATGGCAATGAGCATCTGCGTCGATAAGTACGATAAGGAAAAGGCAGAGCAGATAGCCGCAAATGAAGCAGCCGTCGACCTCTATGAGGATAGACTCGGCACATATCTTGTAAAGCTTTCGAGCCGAGATCTTTCTGCAAAGGATTCTCAGTCAGTTTCAACTATACTTCATGTTATAGGCGACTTTGAGCGTATCTCCGACCACGCCATGAATATGGTGTCCGTTGCCGAGGAAAAACAGCAGAAGGATCTGAATTTCACATCACAGGCAACAGCCGAAGTAAAAGTCATGTGCAGTGCCGTAAGAGATGTTTTGGATATCGCCATGGAAGCCTTTGAAAAGCACGATCTGGAGCTTGCCACAAGAGTTGAACCGCTTGAGGAAGTGGTGGATAAGATAAGAACAAAGCTTAAAAACCGCCATGTAAAAAGGCTTCAGACAGGCGAGTGTACCATAGAAATGGGCTTTGTGTTCTCCGATCTGCTCACAAATTTGGAAAGAGTTTCAGACCATTGCTCAAATATAGCGGTCTGTCTTATACAGGAAAATGACGAAAGCTTTGACGTCCACGAGTATGTTCAGATGCTTAAAAATTCAGGCGAGGGCTTTGACGGACAGGTCAAGCGCTACAGCGAGAAATACGCTCTGCCTGCTAAAGAGTTTTAACGAAAAGGGGTAAGATCTATGGCACTTATATATTGTGTAGAAGACGATGACGGAATAAGAGAGCTTATATCCTGCGCACTTAAATCAGGTGGATATGAGGTGAAAGCATTTCCAAAAGCAAAACCGTTTTATGAAGAGATAAGAAACAAAGAGCCTTCGCTGGTGCTTCTTGACATAATGCTTCCTGACGAGGACGGATATTCCATACTTTCAAAGCTCAAAAAAGACAGCCACACTCAGGACGTTCCTGTTATAATGCTTACCGCAAAATCAAGCGAGCTTGATAAGGTGTCAGGTCTTGAAATGGGCGCAGACGACTATATAACAAAGCCGTTCGGCGTAATGGAACTGCTTTCAAGAATAAAAGCCGTTTTAAGACGTGCAGGCAAGCAGAATGCCGAAGTCGATGTCATAGAAGAACAGGGCGTTTCCCTTGACGCTTCAAGACGTATCTGTACATATAACGGTCAGGAGGTCGTTTTGACCTATAAGGAATTTGAGCTTTTGATGTATCTTATGCGCCATAAGTCCATAGCCGTGAGCCGTGATAATGAATTTGCAGGGGAAACAAGAACTGTTGATATGCACATCAAGACCCTCAGACAAAAGCTTGAATCCGCAGGCTGTACGGATCTTATCAAAACAGTCCGTGGCATAGGCTACAAAATATAAAAATTTTCAGATAAGGAGGAACGGCATATGCAGAAAAAACTCTATAAAGTCATGACGATACTTGTTTCATGCACAGTGCTGTTTTTTCTTTTAGTAGCAGGCTCTCTTGGATATTCTACCTATCAGCGTTTCACTAAAAATGAGCTTAAATCCGCTGCAAAGCTCGTTGCCGCAGGAAACAATAAACCCTCAGAAATGGCTGATATTTTGGAAAGATCAGTAGAATATGATGTCCGTGTCACCTTCATCGACGCACAGGGCAATGTAAAATATGACTCTGAAGCAGATCCCACCAAAATGGAAAACCACTCAGACCGTGAAGAGTTCAAAGAGGCTATGGCAAATGGCGAGGGCGAATCCACAAGATTTTCCAAAACTCTTGGATATACTACATATTATTATGCCATAAAGTATAACGGCGGCGTGCTGAGATTTTCTACAGATAAGGAGAACCTTGCAGGGGTGTTCCTTGCAGTGATACCAATGCTTGTGGTGTTCGCAGGAGGAATAATCTTTATCACCACCATAATCTCCATAAAGCTTTCAGAAAGCATGATAAAGCCGATAAATTCCCTTGTAAAACAGCTTGATCTGAGGAACGAGAATATCGGTCAGTTTGAAACGCCTTATGAAGAACTTGAACCTATCATAAAAAATGCAGACGTTCTTATGGGACGAATACATAAGAACATGAATAAAATAAAGGCAGAGAGAGAAAAAATATCACTTATCACTGAAAATATGGTTGAGGGCATGATACTTCTTGACGAGGACATGACAGTGCTTTCAGTAAATAAGAGCGCCTTGAAAATTCTCGGCAACAGCTTTGATCCTGCGGAGCATACCAAGATAAACCATATGACAAACGATCAGCAGATAATAGGTCTGCTTGAAGAAGCCAAGGAAAGCGGTGCAGCAAAAGGTATCATCACAGAAAAAAGCCGTTTTTACCGTACCTTTGCAAATAAGGTCTACAGCGAAAATACCCTTGATTTTGGTATCATAATCTTCTTTGTTGACGTAACAGAGGAGATACAAAGCGAGCAGATACGCCGTGACTTCTCAGCCAACGTATCTCACGAGCTTAAAACTCCGCTTACCACCATAAAAGGCTTTGGCGAGCTTCTTGAAAACGGCATTTTCACCAAGGAAGAGGACGTGAAGAAATACGGCGGTATGATATATCGTGAAAGTGAAAGACTTTTGTATCTCATAAACGATATTATCAGGCTTTCCCAGATAGAGGAGCAGGAACACGTTTTAAACGATAAAATAGACCTGCTGAAAACCGCCCATGACGTAGAGGAGATACTCCGTCACAAGGCAGATAACAGAGAGGTCACAATGACCATTGAGGGCAAACCTGTTCAGATATACGGCAATCAGAGCTATATCACAGAACTGTTTTTAAATCTCATGGACAACGCCATAAAGTATAACCATGAGGGCGGAAGTCTGAAAGTAACGGTCGGCATAGAGGACGGCAAAGCTTTCGCAGTGTTCAGCGACACAGGCATAGGCATATCCGACGAACATCAAAGCCGAATCTTTGAACGTTTTTACCGAGTTGATAAAAGCCGTTCCAAGAAGATAGGCGGCACAGGCTTGGGGCTTTCTATAGTAAAGCACATAGTCGCATATCACAGCGGTGAGATATCCCTTGAAAGCGAGCTTGAAAAGGGAACTACCATAACAGTGAAGCTGCCTTTTAACGAGCCTGAAACACAGCA
>OOAK01002034.1_pt1 | contig 11025 bp, 6 predicted proteins | sample 1671811 | NCBI WGS metagenome assembly OOAK01 (sample SAMN06348195, study PRJEB24527) | human gut metagenome | biome: human gut; feature: ankylosing spondylitis patient; material: feces | host: Homo sapiens | place: China | collected 2015-10 | reverse complement strand
ACAGTTATAATCGAAGGTATGCCGTCAGGTGTTGAGATAAGCCTTGATGAGATAAACGAACAGCTTGCAAAGCGTCAGCAGGGCTATGGCAGAGGCGGAAGAATGAAGATTGAAAAAGATACTGCCGAAATTCTTTCGGGTGTGAGAGGCGGAGTGACTCTCGGAAGTCCTATCGCAATTAAAATCGAAAACAGAGATTGGGCGAATTGGGAAAGTATAATGGGTACTGAAACGGCGAATAATGAAAAGTCTGTCGAATGCCCAAGACCGGGACACGCTGACCTTACCGGAGGTATGAAGTACAATCACAGAGATTTGAGAAACGTGCTTGAAAGAGCAAGTGCCCGTGAAACTGCAGCAAGAGTGGCTGTCGGCGCACTCGTAAGACAGGTTTTAAAACCGTTTGGAATAGAATTTTTAAGCCATGTTAAGAGAATAGGCGAGGTTGAAGATACATCCGATTTTACTGCGGCAGATTTCTTTGAAAAAGTACAAAATTCACCTGTTGGGTTTGGCGATGAAAATGCCGCTCAAAAGGCTATGGAATACATAGACAAAATCAAGGCAAGAGGTGAAAGCGTAGGCGGAATAGTGGAAACTATCGTAAAAGGTGTGCCTGCCGGATTGGGAAGTTATGTTCATTACGACAGAAAACTTGACGCAAACCTTGCTTTCGGTGTTATGAGTGTACAGGCTATCAAGGGCGTTGAAATCGGTATGGGCTTCGGTGTGAGCGAAATACCGGGTTCAAAGGTACATGATGAAATCGAATATTCGGACGACTTCCACAGACTTACCAACAATGCCGGCGGTATTGAGGGCGGTATGTCAAACGGTGAGCCGATTATTGTTAAGGCGGCAATGAAACCGATACCTACTTTGTATAATCCGCTTAGAACAGTCAATATTGACGATAAATCGGAGCATAAGGCAACTGTCGAACGTTCCGATGTGTGTGCCGTACCGGCTTGTTCGGTTGTCGTTGAGGCGGTAATCGCATTTGAAATCGCAAAGGCGTTTTTGGATAAATTCAGCGGTGACTGTATGGCTGACGTAAAGGCATATTACGATGTATATATGAACAGAATTAAGAATTTCTAAAATCAAACGTAGGGCAAATAAACCATGAGAGGTGGTGAGGGATTTTTGACCGAAAATGATTTGATTAAAAAGTGTAAAAAAGGTAGCCGAGAAGCTTTTAATATATTAGTTTCAAATTACCAACAGCAAGTTATAAATATCGCTTACGGAAAGCTTTCAAATCAAGAGGACGCATATGACGCGGCACAGGAGGTATTCGTAAGGGTGTATAAAAGTATAGAGTCATTTAAGGAGCAATCTTCCTTTACCACGTGGCTTTATAGGATAACTACGAATGTTTGCTCCGATATTCTGAGAAAACGTCAGAAACATTCGGGTGTAATAAGTATTAATCAGGCGATTGACGAAAAGAAAGATATGGATATTAGGGACGAAAGTCCTACACCGGAAGAAAATATGGAAATATCGGAACGTCAGAGAGCTGTACGAGAGGCGATAAGCGAACTCAAAGAAGAATACAGAACTGTAATAACACTATGCGATATTGAGGGATTGAGTTACGATTACATAGCTGAGGTACTCGGAATACCGTCGGGAACGGTTAAGTCGCGAATTAATCGTGCGAGAAGTGCATTAAAGAAAAATTTAATGAATAAACGGGAACTTTTTTGATATTTCTTACGTCTAATATATTGTAAAAAGAAATTAATGAAAATTTAAAGAAAGGGGGAGTAAAAATGAATTGTGATAAATTTAACGAATGCTTGGACAACTATGAAAATTTGAGTGACGAAACAAAGCAGAAAATGGATAAACACGCATTGGAATGTGCAAATTGCAAAAGTGAACTTGAATTTATGCGTTCAATTATTTCAACGGCTAAATCTCTCCCTGACATAAATGTTCCTGTGGATTTTATGGAGAAATTAAATGTCCGCATAGATGAAGAGGAAAAGAAAAAAGCACGAATAACAAGACGTGTAATGCGTAATGTTCGCCGTAATTGGAAACAGTATACTGCGGCAGCGGCTTGCTTTGCGTTGGTAGCTGTTGTAACGGCTAACAGCAATATGTTCGTCGATAAGATGAACGGAAATGATGACGGTGTTATTCAAGAGGAAACAGTCGTGACTGACAGTGACGGAAATACTGCCGTAAGTACGACAGCACCGGCAGTGGCTGCTCAAGACAATGCGGAAGAAAATCAACCGACAGTATTTGAAGAAACGGTTGAAAACACTATTCCCGAAAATAAAACAGCGAAAAGTACATCATCGCTTGCAACGGCAAAGCCGCAAACAAGTGTGAGTACAAATTCGGTAAAAAGCAGTGTGGTTGCAAATAACAGTAAATCCACATCTGCTCCGTCTGTAAGTCCAAAGGTACAAAATAATGCGGTACCGTCTGTTTCTGCAGAACCTGCAAAGTCGGACGAAGGTGCGGTTTCGCAGAAAACAACTGCTGAGGTTGCTGATAATTCAAACGATATTCAAGCTTATTCACAAGATGACGGAATAGCGATTGCAAGTATTGATGTTCAGTCGGACGATCGTTCCGTATATGACGGAACTGATGACAATATCAATAATTCAAGAACAGTAAAATCAAGTGCTGAAGATGATTATTCGCTTGCGGGCGGAGCCCAAATCGCATACGGCAGATACTATAAGTTGGATAAAGACGGCAATCCGATTGAAGCCCCCGAAGAAAATAAACCTATCGGTTCAATCGTAATTTCCGCAAAAGACGCAGACGAGGCGTTAAGCGTTATAAGACAATATTCATACGATGAAGACGGTGAATTTTACACAACGAGTTCTGACAGATTGACGTCAATGCTTTCAGTATTATCCGTTCAGGGAATCGGTTACAGTAACTATACACCTGCTTATGAGGGTGAAGTAACATTTAAACTTGTTATAAGTTAATATAAATGCCTTTCACGACAGCATTATCTGTTGTGGAGGGCATTTTTGTTTGGAAAAACAGAACAAAAAAAATCGGACTGTCAGTCCGATTTTTTGATATGTCTAAGAAATAAGTTGTTTTAAAACGCCGAATGATAAAAGCGACATTATAAGTCCTGCAGTAAGTACACCTAAAAAGATAAACAAAAGTGATTTTTTAGGTTTCATACCGAATAATACTGCGATAAGACTTCCTGTCCAAGCACCTGTACCCGGCAGCGGAATGGCTACAAAAAGGAATAAGCCGAGATAGCCGTATTTTTCGATTTGAGCCGATTTTGAAAGTGCTTTCTTTTCAAGCCAATCGGGAATTTTGTGAAAGCGTTTACTTTTTTTCATCCACGCAAATATCTTTTCAATAAACAGCAATATGAACGGTATCGGGAGCATATTACCCAGTACTGCGGCAATGTATGATGGGAAGAAACTCATTTTCATAAGTCCTGCCGCAAGAATACTTCCTCTAAGCTCCAACAACGGTACCATTGATACAAGAAAAACAATTAATTCCTTTGATATTTTTCCTGAAAGTGCTGTGACAATAGATTGTACAATAGAATCCATAAAACTTCTCCTTAAAATAAAAATTACAGAATTCATTATACACTATATTTTTCTAAAATGCAATTATTACTATATCAAATTAATGTAAAATCTTTGAAATTTGTTTGTATAGTACGAATGTTATGATTGATAACAACAGTGCTTTTATTAAATTAAACGGAATTGCTCCGTATAAAACATATCCCAAAGTGTTTGTTATAAGCGGATTAGCCTTGCCGCAAAGCGATATAATTTGCTCCATAGGCATAACGTTTGTATAGAACGGTATCAAGATAAAGTAGTTTGCAAGTCCGCCTACGATTGCCATTGCTATTGCACCGAGAACAAGACCTAAAACCGCACCTTTTCTTGTTTTGATACGCTTGTAAATAAGTGATGAAACAAGTACAAGTGAACCGCTTGCAAGGAAATCGGCAAGTTCACCGACACCGCCTGTGTCTGTTCTTAGCAGGTGTAGAGCCGCTTTGATGAATGCTATCGCAATACCCGTAACAGGACCGTATGCAAATCCGCCTATCAAAGCAGGTAAAGTTGAAAAATCAAACTTTAGAAACGGCGGCATAAACGGGATAGGAAATTCTAAAATCTGCATAAGTACAATAGATATACCCGACAGTATTCCTACACTTGCGATAAATTTCGGTGTAAACCTTGTTTTGTTTTGAACATTGATTGCTTCCATAATTAAAAAGCCTCCTAAAAATTTATTTTGTATCTTTAGGAAAAGTTCTTCGCATAAATTTTGTCTTGACGCTATGAATGGGAAATAAAAAAAGCCCCATAGCATAGCTACAGGGCAAACCATACACAAAAAAACATCTTCTTCCGTCCGGACTTTAACCGTCGGTTTTGGAATTTCACCAAATCAGCCTACTGTACTGAGTAGGGTCGTGGACTTTAACCACCGGTAGGGAATTACACCCTGCCCTGAAGATACACTCATTTATATTATACACGTTTTTTTTTAATTTTGCAACTGTTTTTTTAAAATTTATCAGTTTGTCTGCTCTGATAATACTCAAAAATCACATCATAAAATGTGATTTCGTGAGTTGCTGACAGGTTCAAACATCAATGCTCTGTAACAAAAATGTAATGTCGAAAAGGAAGAAAAATACTCAAAAATTATTACATCGTACATCAGTGTACGGTGTATAATTTAAGTATGAACAGATACATAAATATAATAAATTCTTTAGAAAATATTTTTGTGGGAATAATATAATTTTAGGAGGAAAAATCATGAAATCTAAAAAATTATTATCAATCATACTGGCGTTGGCAATGATGTTCTCTGTGTTGCCTGCAAGTACCATTTTGGTATATGCCGATGAAATTACAGAAACAATTTCCGCAGACACAACATGGAATGACGGTGATACGGTAGGCGGTGTTACAATATCAGGCGGAACCGTGACAATAAACGGTGATGTCGGTATCACGGCGGCAATTACTATCAAAGGCGATGTTACATTCACGGGCGGCGGAACGCTTAACAGAATGAGTACATCGGGAAATTTGATAAAAGTTGAAAGCGGAAGTCTTACACTTGGCAATGTTACAATAGACGGTAACGACGTGATAATTTCTGACAGCGGGGCAGCAGCTGCGATTAATATGGCCGGCGGTACTGTTATAATGAATGAAGGGGCAAAGATTACAAATCATAAAAGAACCAGTGGTTATGGACCCGCAGTTTATATGACCGGCGGTAATTTTAAAATGAAGGGCGGCACAATTTCGGGTTGCGAAAGCAGAAATTACGGTGGTGCTATATATATAGATGGCGGTAGCTTTGAAATGAACGGCGGTATTATTGAAAATAATAAGACGACACTTTCAAGTGCCGGATATGGTGGAGGAGCGTTTTATGTAAGAGAAGCTACTCTTATTATAAATGACGGTCTTATACAAAATAATTCGTCAAATTCCGGAGGTGCAATCTATAATACATCATTCGGTACAACGATAATAAACGGCGGTGTGATAAAGGGTAACGCTGCGGTAGGTGATTCACCAAGTGGTTCTGCAATTTTTCATAGTTGTAAAACAACAGGAGAGGCTACATTGCAAATAGGCGGTAATGCAAATATTAATGTAGGAAATGATATTTATTTGATGTCAAATACCTCTGCTACTAAATATGTTGAAATAACTTCTTCAATAAAAAATCCGTTAATACTTACGGTAGAGGGCGAATCAGAAGGCAGAGTTATTGCTGATGCGGCAGACGGTGTTGTGCTTACATACAATGATATGGCAAAGATTAGACTTAGCAACAGCTCTTACGCATTGAAACTTGAGAATAATCAAATAAAGCTTACTCAAACATCAAGCGGAGAAACAAAATTTCCTGTTTATCTTGGTTATGACGCAAACAACGGTACAAATGCACCGAACGGTAGCAGCGCCGAAATAGTTGCGGGCAACAGTGCAACTTTTACAATAAGTGACAGTGTACCGACAAGAACAGGATATAATTTTCTTGGTTGGGCGACAAATAAAGACGCAACATCAGCAGAATACAGTTCGGGTGGCAGTATTACAATAAGTTCCAATACAACGCTATATGCAGTTTGGAAAAAAATATCGACTTTTGAAACAAATGAATTTACACAACCGCTTGCAATAACAGATTGGACATACGGTGAAACAGCAAATACACCGACAGCTACGGCAAAATACGGAACAATAAAATATACATATTCAACAGCGGCAGACGGAACGTATACCGAAGAAGTTCCGACAAATGCAGGCACATATTATGTAAAAGCAACAGTCGAAGAAACAGCAGACTATTCAGGACTTGAAAGTAATGCAGTTGAATTTACAATATTGCCAAAAACAATAAATACAGCAATAACACAACTAACTGCACCTGTTAAAAATGAAGTACCGCAGACAGAAATGGAAACAGACGAATATACAGCAACGGTAGTTTGGTCACCGGAAGTTACGGATAAATTTGGATATGATACCGTTTATACGGCGACAATAACAATCACACCGAAAACAAATTATACTGTAAAAGGCATTGCGGAAAACGGTTATACCGTGAGCGGTGCAGAAACAGTTACAAATGAGGCAAACTCTGCGACAGTAACGGCAGTGTATTCTGCGACAGGTAGTTATGACACGGTTGATACAAACGAATTTACCAAACCGCTTGAAATAGTCGGATGGACATACGGTGACACACCAAATGTACCGACAGCTACGGCAAAATACGGAACAATAAAATATACATATTCAAATACGGCAGACGGAGAATATAGCGAAATTGTTCCGACAGATGCGGGAACATATTATGTAAAAGCAACGGTTGAAGAAACAGATAAGTATACAGGGCTTGAAAGTGACGCAGTTGAATTTGTAATAGGAAAGAAAATACTTACAAATGACAACATAACAAAAATAGCAGACCAAACATATACGGGTGAGGAGATTAAACCTGTTATTGAGGTCAAAGATGGGGATAAAATTCTTGTACTTGATACAGATTATACAGTGGCATATGAAAAAAATATAAAAGCATCTGAAGAGGCAAAAGCTAAAGTTGAGATGATTTCAAATAATTATAAAGGAACACTTGAAAAATTATTTACAATATTGCCGAAAACAATAAATTCTGCAATAATACTGACTGCACCTGTTAAAAACGGAGTACCGCAGACAGAAATGGAAACAAACGAATATACAGCAACGGTAGCTTGGTCGCCGGAAGTTACGGATAAATTCGGATATAGTACAGTTTATACCGCAACAATAACAATTACACCAAAAGCAAATTATACTGTAAAAGGCATTGCAGAAAACGGTTATACCGTAAGTGGTGCACAAACAGTTACAAATGAGGCAGACTCTGCGACAATAACTGCTGTATATGCGGCAACCGGTAGTAAGAGCAGTGGCGGTAGCGGCAGTACAAAACGTTATACAGTTTCGTTTAACACAAACGGCGGTAATAAGATAACGAGTCAGACTGTTGCAAAAAATAATTCAGTCAAAGAACCGACTGCTCCGATAAAAGAAAACTTTGAATTTGCGGGATGGTATACTGATAAGGAACTTACAACAAAGTATGATTTTTCGGAAAAAGTAACAAAAAGTTTTACACTTTACGCAAAGTGGACTGAACAGAAACAGGAAAACGGAGGAAGTGAAGATGTCGTAAATAATAATAGCGGAAATGAAAATAAAGAAAGTTCAAATACAATAGTTTTGACAATCGATGAACATGACGCACTCGTTTACGGAATAACAAAGACAAATGATGTTGCTCCAAAGGTTGTGAATGACCGTACAATGTTGCCTGCTCGTTTTATTGCGGAAAATCTTGGCGCAACAGTTGAATGGGACGGCGAAAAACAACTTGTAACAATCACAGGTAAGAATGAAAAACAAGAGGATGTAACAATTCTTATCACAATCGGCTCGGATTATGCAAAAGTAAACGGTGAGGACGTTAAACTCGATAGTCCTGCTTTTGTTGAAAACGACCGTACATATACACCGATACGTTTCATCTCGGAAAATCTGGGTGCAACGGTTGAGTGGAATGAAACAGAACAAACTGTTACAATTCAAAGAGTTAAATAAATAAGAAATAGCAGCTGATTTTTCAGCTGCTATTTTAATGTTGAAATATCTTACAATGAATAAGGTAACAATGCGAAGTTTAGCACTTGATGAATAGTGGGTGCTTTTTGTATGAAATAAACAAAAAAAGCGATAACCAAAGTTATCGCTTTAATTGGTACAGACGACGCGCACCTTAACCTAAACAATACAAAATTGTGGGTATGTGTTGTTGTATATAATACGCAAGACGCCGTAAATACAAATATTACGGCTAAAAGGTAATTGGCTTAATGTAGTGGCTTATACGCCTATTATGCCTGACGGAACTTTTTTGGATAAAGGCACTGTTGATAATTATATGAACTCTTTAGTGAAAGAGGCATATAAAAAAAACGGAAATGTTACAAATGAAGAATTAGAAACGCTTGATAAAAAAGGTATGCAAGTGGGCGACAAATATGTTCACGGCATTTTTGCAGGTGTTGACGGTGACGAAAAAGATTATCATAAGTCATACAGCGCAGAGGATAGAGGCAAACTTATGCACTTTTCGGGCAAGTATGGTGCTATTAATATTGCCAAAAGAGGGACTGATAATTTAAAAACAAACCCGAACGAAGAACAATCAGATTCAGACGAAAGAGAAGAATATCTAAATCAACAAGTCGATATGTCGGAATACAGAGTAATACAGGTGTATCGAATAATGTTGAAAGCGAAAAAATCAACAGTCAAGCACCTAATACAGATGAAAATACGAATACTACGCAGACTGATAATGCAATAAAAAGTATTGAAATTTCAGAAGAAGATAAGATACCAGGTTTATTACAAGACGAATACTCTGACCTTTTGTCTTTGGAGGACAGAACAGCATTAGATACTCTCGGTAGTGCTATTAGTGTGCCTATAAAGATTGTACCAACAATAAGTAATGACGCAAACGGTTGTTATTACAAGGGCGTGATTTATATTTCGTTGTCTGCCGATGACAAGGTTATGACTGTTTTTTCGCACGAATTAACTCATTATCTTGAAGATACGCTCGATTATACAGAATACAAGAAATGTGTACTCGGCTTTATTCAAAAAAACACCGATAAAAGTATTGATGAACTTGTAAAAGAAAAGGTTGATACTTACGCTAAATCGTCAATAAATTTAACATACGAAGAGGCTACAAGAGAAATTGTAGCCGACTATACTCAAAATATTCTTAAAGACGCTGACGCAGTTATGGAGTTCGTTGATAGTATAGAAAATAAAGAGCAAAAACGTGGTGTTATACGCAGATTGCTTGATGCTATCAAGGAACTTATAAACAAGATAAAGGCAAAATTCAGCAGTAAACATTCTCAAATGCAAGACTTACAAAAAACACATGATTTACTTGAAAATATGCTAAAAGAGGTGGCAGAAAATACGGAGAGCGACACTGGAAGTGAAACAAGATATTCTTTTGGCGGTACTAAGGCAGAAACCGCAAATATTACTCAACTTTCTCGTGCAAAAGAAATGGAACTCAACGGCGAAAAAGCAGAAACAATACGACCAAAAACAGGTTGGAGCAGAGGATTAGATAACAAGTGGAAGTTTGAAATTGACGATAGCAAAGCTAAATATAAGGAAGAAAAAATACGTTTAGGCAAAGCCGTAAACTTAAATGAAGTTCTTGAACACGAGGACTTATTCAAAGCATATCCCGATTTGAAAAAAGTAAAGGTCAAGGAAATAGCAAATTTAGACGCAAGAGGGGTTTATTCGCCTAATTTCGATTGTATATTCATAAGCGAAAATTTGCCAACACAAGAAAAATTAAAATCGCTCATTCACGAAGTACAACACGCAATACAAGTGAGAGAGGGATTTGCAGTCGGCGAAAGTCCTGATAACGAAAACAGAAAACAAAGCGCAGGAGAAATTGAGGCTGATGACGTTAAGGCAAGACAAAGTATGAGCAAAGCAGAAAGACTTAATACATTTCCGAAAAGTATGAAACCTAATCAAAATGCGGACGTTGTATTTTGGGAGAATGGGAAAGGTACAAACAAAACAAAGTTTTCGTTAAAGGGCAATTCAGACAATGAGAACTCTAATATAGGCGAAAAAGATGTTGAGGCGATACAGTCAATAGCTCAAAAAAGTATATACGATTTTTCTGATGAAGATATGAAAAAAACAAAAAAAATAGCGGAAAGATATTATTCCGAAATGAAAGAAAAGTCACCATTTTTTAGAGCTTGGTTTGGCGATTGGAGAGCAAATGATAAAACGCCAGTACATGTGGTAACTGAAAAAGATAATTCACGAGGTGTACGCAAAAATATAGATACAGGTTGGGATATAAATGTGTCTGGCAAAGTGTTTAATGAAACGAAAGGGCATAAAGGTCCTAAAAATGTTAGTGCTGTATCACATCTTGATTACATAAACAGCATTGTAGAGAGTGCTATATTATTTGATAGCTATACGATACCAAACACAAATGCAAAATCAAATAATTCAATGATGATGCACAGTCTTTATGCCATTTCAAATATAGGAAATGAAAATGAGTTGGTAAAGCTGTATGTTGAGGAATTAAATAATATAAATAGTAACGGAACGATAAAACGGGCATATCAATTACAGAATATAAATAAAATTCCGTTGGAAAGTAAAAGGTTCAGCAATAATAGCTTAGCCTCATCAGACCAACGGAATAACTATACTATATCAGAATTACATGCACTTGTCAAGCAACATGACAAAAATTTCAAACCTACAGAGGCAAGCAAGGTTGTAAATGAGGATGGAACCCCTAAAGTAGTGTATCACGGAACGGATAAGGGGGGCTTTTATGTGTTCGACCCTAAAATGTCTGACGATAAAA
>OOAK01002030.1_pt1 | contig 11046 bp, 10 predicted proteins | sample 1671811 | NCBI WGS metagenome assembly OOAK01 (sample SAMN06348195, study PRJEB24527) | human gut metagenome | biome: human gut; feature: ankylosing spondylitis patient; material: feces | host: Homo sapiens | place: China | collected 2015-10 | reverse complement strand
TTTTCGCCTATCGAATTTCTTAATAATAGTGTCCAATATGATTGACAAACCTACATGTCAGAACATAAAAACACGCCGCAGAAAAATTCCGCAGCGTGTTTTCTTAATTAACTCTTATGGAACGAGAGTTGTAGTAGTTGTTGCCTTATCCTTTGCAGTTGTAGTTGTTTCAGCTACAGAAGAATCGGTCTTTGCTGTTGTTGTGGTCGTGGTTGTTGCTTCGCTTGCTGCAGCTGATGAAGAATCGTCAGTTGCAGGCTTTGAAGCCGCACCAGCCTTAGTTGTTGTGTAACCCTCGGCTTCAATTACCTTCTTCTTGAAATCTGCTTCTTTGTTGTAGTAAGATGATGAGAAGTAAGGCTCTTCAGTAAATGTTTCACCTGTTGCAACGATATTTGAGCAGTAGATCGAAGCATAGAATGAAACTGCTTTTTTCTCCTTGTCTGTCTTTACAGTTATCTTGTAAAGATTGTAGAGTGCATTTGTGTTCTCCCATGAATCATAATTCTTCTTGTTTGTGAACGCAACATAAGTGTCAACGTAATCAAAAGACTCGATAGATGTTACCTTGCCGTCAAAGTCAGCAGGATATGGAGCGTAATGACCCTTTATATCCTTTCTCATATCTTCGATCTTGTCGTCGATATATGACTTATAGCTGTCCATAGCAGCCTTACCGTTGTCAGCTGTTACATATGCAGGGAATGTTTCGTCAACTGTTATTTCCTTAACATAAACAGTGTCGCCCCAATCGTTTGTTTCAGTTTTGCCGGAAAGTGTGATACCATTTCTTGCAAGTGAGGAATAAGGGCTGCAAGTTACCTTGAATGTGCCGCCGATGCCAATATAATCATCGCATGATACTGAGTAAGAAACATTGTCCTTAAGAACAGCAGGGATAGACTCGCTCTTTACTGAGTAAGGCTTAACAAATGGAACACCGCCTGAGCATTCAAATTCAAGTCCCTCGAACGGGTCGATCTCCTGAGTTTTTTCAAGACCCTCAACAGTGAAATCCTTTGTTACCTTGCCGTCCTTAACGTCGGCTGTCTTGTATGTATAATACTTGTCGTCATATTCAAACCAAGTCATGTCACCGCTTTCTTCTGCACCATAAATGTCTATGTTAGCTGTAACAGTGTACTTGTCGCCGTTTTTCAGATCTGACTTGTAGTCATAATCATAGTAGATAAATGGATATGCTGAGTCATATGAAACGTCAGCAGAGCCGTTGCCGTCAAAGCCTGAGAACTTGACCTCAACGCCCTTGAAGAAGTCGATCTCCTCACCGTTTTTAAGATCCTTTACAGTTACCTCAAACTCAGTGTTCTTTAGCTTTATGTTCTTGTCCTTGAGAGAATCCTCGTTGTACTTTACAGTGCATTTTACCTTGTCACCGTTTTTAAGATTCTTGTTTGCTTTCTTATCAAAAGTGATCTTCAGCTTATACTCACCATCGCTATTTGTTTTGAGAAGGGCATTTCTCATCTGCTTAGCTTCTGTAAAATCATCAGCTTTGTTAAATGCTTTTGTAAGAGTTTTCTTGTCAAGTGCAAAATACTTGCTTACCTTTGATGACTTGTCAGATGAGCTTGCATAGTCGGAAAGATCATCAAGGTCGCCAAGGTCAAGATCTGTCTCGTCAGCAAGGTCGCCGAGAGCACTTGTAGCGTCTGACATTGAATAGTAGCTCTTGTCATAGCAGTTAAGCTCTGCCTCAACATAGCCACAGCCGTCAATGCCCTTAAATTCAAACTTGAAAAGATCCTTTGCGTCGATCACCTGATATTTAAGAATGTTGCACAGAATGATGATCGCAACGATAACGACGATAAGAGCCGCAGCAGCGATAAGTGTTATTTTCTTGTGACCCTTTACCCATTCGCCAAGCTTAGCGAAAGGATTTGGCTTTGCAGCCGCAGGAGCTGCTGCCTGAGCGTAGTTGTTTACCGGTTGTGCATACTGCTGGTCATACTGAGGAGCCTGCTGCTGTACAGGCTGAGCCTGCTGAACGGGTGCCTGAGCAGGTGCTGCCTGCTGTGTGGAAATGCCTGCTTCGGCTTCCATTTCGGCGATAGACGCACCGCAGCCGCCACAGAATTTTTCTTCCGGACCTATTGGCGCTCCGCACTTAGCGCAAAACTTGATAGTGTTCATTTCATACCTCCATTGATACTTCTTTTCTAAACAGGATAAAATTTTTTATCCTATTCATACATTCTAAGTATAATATTAGCAGAAAGAAAAGTCAAGAAAAACTCGTTGGAACCGCCTTGTTCTGTATGATTTTTGTAGATTTGTACAATTACGCAGGAAAAAATCATACACTTTGATAACGTTTTAGACACAATTTTTCTACATTAAAAAACCGAATATAAATGGGGATACTGAGTGTGGTATATCTTCTCTGTCCATGAGCGTATGCTCTCGCACTCTGACAAGAATTCCTCAGAGCTCTTTTCCAATAGGGCGGGGAGCTTTGCCACTGCATAGGAGATATCATCGAGTGTGCAGGATTGTGCTATATATGATATTCTTACATAATATTTATTCCAGGCATTTTCGAGTTCTTCGAGCCGTTGGGCTGTGTCGCTGTCATCATTTCTGTAGCTGTTTTCAGCGGCGTTCACAAGGCTTATGAACTTATCGTTCTCTTTTTTTACCGCAAATACGGAGAACACTGACATGGCGGCTATGACAGTGAGGATAATAATGCAGGCGGTCAATCTTTTCATTTAGCTTGCTCCTTTATACTTTTTTCTTGCCATTGTCTTTTCTTATGGCAACTACCTGCCCTGAGGGGTCAGCGGTGCAGATGTAAACATCTTTCAGTGGCATACCCTTTTCTCCTAACTTTTTCATGAGCCACTTTTCGTCCTTGCCGATAAGATCAAGGGCGGAGTATATTATCCTGCCGTTGTCGACAACGAGCTGCGGAGGGTCGGTCTGAGATTCTTTTATGTCCATTCCGCCATTGTTCACAGGTCGAAACTGTGCTTTCTGATAGACTGATATCTTGCCTGTTGTTTCCACCACCGCAAGCTGTACCTCGTTTATATCGAATATACCCATGCTTCTGAGGGACTCCAAAAGATCGTCTGCAGAAAAACGCAGGTCTTTGAGCTGTTTTTGATCTATGATCCCACGGGACACGACTATTTTCGGAGAGCCGCATATGAGCTTTCTAAGCCCTCTGAATTTAAGCGAGCAGTGAGAGAGTATAACGTCAAGGCACACCAGCGTGAATATAGGCACTATGCCCATTGACATCGGTATAGTCATATCCTCGATAGGCAGGGTGGCGATGTTTGAAAGCAGAAGCGTTATAACAAGCTCTGAGGGCTGTAATTCGCCTATCTGCCTTTTGCCCATAAGGCGTATGCTTATGACAATGAGTATATAAAGTATCACGGCTCTGAAAAAAACTATCAGCATTTTGTTTTCCTCCAATATGGTCAAAGCTATTTTTTGCAGCTTTAATGCAGAATATTCTGATAACAGCCGCAGATAATAAATACAACAAAATTTCATGTAGGAGAAACAAAATGAATACACCCGATTTCAGAAACTACAAAAACGCTGAGATAGATAAGACCATTGACGTCGCTATGACTTCCCTTCGCACCATAACAGGCAATTCAATGGATCTTAACATAATGAATGTGAAGATATGCTCCGTAAGCTGTGCGTTGGTATCCATAGAGGGAATGACATCAACGAGCGCAATGTCAGAGCTTATTTTCAGACCTATAATGGAGCTTTCTGCACAAAAGTCAAAGGGCAATGCAGAGCAGGTATTCGACTTCCTAACAAAAGAAAGCCTGCTTGCCGCCGAGAGAAAAACGGTCTTTAATTATGGTGACGTCATACAGTTTTTGTTTTCGGGCTTTGCGGTCATATTTGTGGAGGGGCTTTCAAAGGCTGTTGTTTACGGTATCCAGGGTTACGACAAGCGGTCGGTTTCTGAGCCTGCAAGCGAGCAGACTATAAAGTGCGCACAGGATTCTTTTACGGAAACAATAAGAACTAATATTTCTCTTGTGCGCCGACGAATGAAAACACCATCGCTGAGGTTTGAGATGATGCAGATAGGAAAGCGTTCTTCCACCGACGTGTGCATGGTCTATATGAGCGACCGGGCAAGCTCAGACGCTGTGGACAGGCTGAGAAAACAGCTCAAAGGCATAAAGCTCGACACTGTTCTTACAAGCGGATATATCGAACCTTTTATCGACGAAGGCTTCGGTTCGTCAGTGTTTTCGCAAATGGCTTATTCCGAAAGACCTGATATGATATGCACAAGGCTAAATCAGGGCAGGATATGTGTTTTTGTGGACGGCACGCCATTTGTGCTTATCTGCCCATCGCTTTTTGCGGAAAATTTTCAGACCATGGACGATTTTGCGGAAAAGCCTTTTTACGTCACCTTTATGCGGTGGCTGAAATATATTGCGTTCTTTCTAGCGGTGGCTTTTCCGGGTCTGTATGTTGCACTGGCGAGTTTTCACCCTGAGGTCTTCACATTGAAGCTTCTTCTGAATCTTGCAGTTTCAGAGGAGTCAACGCCTTATCCGTTGACAGTGGAGGTGCTTGTGCTAATGCTTCTATTTGAGATAATGAAAGAAGCAGGCTTGCGGCTTCCAAAGGCTGTGGGAAGCACTGTTTCTATAGTGGGCGGTCTTATCATAGGCGATGCTGCCGTAAAAAGCGGACTTGTGTCCGCCCCTTTGCTTATAGTGGTGGGGATAACCACAACATCATCGTTCGTTATACCGAGCCTTTATCAGCAGACGGCTATATTAAGGCTCGTGTATATCCTGGTGGGCGGCGGCTCGGGGCTTTATGGCATTGCACTTTGCACTGTGCTTTTGATGATAAATATAAACTCCATGGACGACCTTGCAGTATCTTACACCGCGCCTGTTACGCCCTTTTTCTCAAAGGGTATAAAGGACGTTATTTCAAGGCGGAGCTTTCGGTCATATGAGAAAACTCACAGCACCATTAAAGAATACAAGCTTGACGAAAAGGGGGGAAGCCAATGAAAAAGCTTACGCCATCGCAGTTTTTTGCAATGCTTATCTGTACAAGAGCCTTTTCGATGATGACATTTCTCCCTGAAAGCACCGCAAACGCTTTGGAGCTTATGCTTGGAACAGTGCTGTCTACAGCTTTTCAGATAGTTATGATATGCGGTATGGCGGCTTTCCACAAGCGCTTTCCTAATGATGACCCATGCACCCTTGTGGTGAGCCGTTCAAAGTGGGCAGGCAGGGGAGTTTGTACAATGTATCTTGCATATTTTCTTACAGTGTCATTTTATGTTATCGGCACCTTCACCTATTTTATGGATTATTATTTTTCTGATTATATACCACGGCTCATGATAGTTCTCAGCGTTGCCGCCTGCGGGATATATGTTGCAATGTCAGGTCTTGGGGTCATAGGAAAAACGGGAACAGTGCTTTTTGTACTTTTTCTCTTTGTGACATCCATCCTTGTTATAAGCTCTCTTGAAGATTTCACATTTGTTGATTTTCACCTTGCGGAAAGAAACGTTGGAAAAGGCATTTTTCATTCTGCTGTCAGCGAGCTTGCAAGAAGCTCTTATCTTGCAGTGATAGTTTTTCTTTTACCCTCAACAAAGGGCAATGCAGCAAAAACGTCTGTGTATTTTCTGCTCACAAGGCTTGCCCTTGTTGAAATAGTCTTAGGCTTTATCACGATGATACTTGGAGATTACACTCTTCTTGCAAAACTGCCATTCTTCGCACTTGCGGCATTTTCACGCACTGCCATAATAGAACGCTATGACGCCGCTGTTATGGGCGTGTGGGTAATGCTCTCGGTATATAAGCTGGGAGTATATTTCCATTGTTCAGGCAGATGCCTGAGATATGTTTTTCCTAAGCTCGGTTCTGGATCGGGCGTGATAATAACAGCGGCGATTCCTGCGGTGGCAACGCTCTTTTGGCTTTTGCCTCACAAGTGGGAGAGCATCGCATACGCAGGGCTCAGCCCTATCCCACTCATATTTCTCGGAGGCGTAATACCGCTTCTATGCCTGATATTTGTGAAAAAGGGGGCGAGATCTGATGAAAAAGCGTAAGATACAGGTAGCTGTTGTGCTTTTTATCGCAGCAGTGACGCTGTTGTTTTCTTCTTTCGGCAGGCAGGTGGATATCGAGGAGCGTGTTCTTTGCCACGCCATGGGCGTTGACTATGAAAACGGGGAATACAATGTGTCTTTGCAGGTCTTTAAGACCCAGAGTATGGGTTCTGACACTCCTCTTGATGTGAGCCAGTCCAATATACAGACTGTCAATTGCAAAGGCAGGAGTATCCGAGACGCCATTGAGGGCTGTCAGTATCAGATAGGCAGGGAGATCTTTTTTGGCCATCTTCAAATAATATGCTTTAATAAAGATATAGATCTTTCCTCTCCGGAGGATCTGTTCTCTTTTGCTATAAAGGACAAAAATGTTTTTCTTGGAGTGGAGCTTTGCTTGGCGGAAAATACCGCAGAGGAGCTTATGAACGTTCAGCTAACAAGGGGAACGATGTCCTCAGAAAACTTCACACAGGTCATAAAAATGGGTGTGAAAAACGGCATAACGGTGGAGTGCCGCCTTATCGATCTGCTTTCCTGCATAAGATCACCGCAGTATATCGCTATGCCGGTTATCTCTATCAAACAACCGCTGGGAGATTTTGCGGAGAGCCATGAGGAAAAGTCAGCGGAACAGCAGGAGCCGCTTTTGGAAATAAAAAAGACCGCCCTTATACGAAAAGGTACGGTGCTTGAGAGCTATCTTTCCCACGCTGACGCATCAGGCTGTCTGTGGCTCACGGGAAAGGCAGAGCAGTATTCTGATATTATCGAATATAATGGAAGCCCCATGGACGTTAGGATAACCTCTGACAGCCACAGCCTGAAGCTTGATAACGAGAACGGCAGGCTCGTATGCAGATTGAAGCTCACTGTTCTTGCACACACTTCTCTTGATATCCGTGACGAGAAAAGTTCAGACCAGGTGGCGGCACTTGTAAAACAGCGCCTTGAAGAAAACATCACAGGGGTGTGGAACAAAGCCCTGTATGAGAACAGGACGGATATTTTTGATGTGTGGCGGCTTTTCCGTCACAAATATCCGCAAAGCTATCTGAAGTATGCCGACCGCCTTGATGAAGTGCTAGGCTCGGTGGAGCTTGAAACGGATATCACCTGTCGGGTGTCATAAGACAGAGCATATCCTCGGGAAGCGGAGCGGTAACAGTCACTATCCTGCCGTTTTCAGGGCTTTGAAAAGTCATTTTCTCGCAGTGGAGAGCCTGACGGCTTATAAGAGGGCTTGCCTCGCCATAAAGGTCATCACCCAGGAGCGGATAGCCCATAAAAGCAGAGTGTACTCTTATTTGGTGCGTTCTGCCGGTTTCAAGAAAGAAGTCCACAAGAGAAAGATCTCCCAGCCTTTTGCGTACAAGATAATCCGTTGCGGAATATTGTCCGTCAGCCCTTACACAGCGTTTTATTATAGTTTCCTGCTCCCTTGCGATAGGCGCACAGATACGCCCGCCGCAGTGGGGCAGGTCTTTTATTATTCCAACATAGGTCTTTTCAAAGCTTTTTTGGAGCATTGCAGCGCTTCGCTGACTTTTTGCCACAAGCACACAGCCGCTCGTGTTGCGGTCAAGGCGGTTGACAGGTCTAAAAGCGAGGCTTTGATAAAGTGCGGCAAAAAGATTTCCCAGCGTATCGTCACGATGCTTTATTGACGGGTGACAGGGCATAAAAGGCGGCTTTGAGAACACCACCACCTCGCTGTCTTCATAGAGGATATCAGCTTTCAGGTCAGGATTAGGGTCGAGAGCTTCACCGTCCCCCTCGTTTATCATGATGATGTCATTTTCATATACAAGGTCAACAGTGCGGATAAGGACGCCCTTTCTTGTCATGCCGTTTTCAGTGCGTTTGAGCCTTGTTATGAGCCTTTTTGAAAAGCCCCTTGAACGCAGTACACATTCAAGGGCTTTTTCATTTTCTTCTTTTGTTATTGTCACAGTCATTTGCTGTATTTCCTCCAGCGTTTTATCATTGACGGCATTTTGTCCTGCCAGTAGCTTCCCATTATATCCTGCAAAAACACTATATAGCTTAGTCTGAAATATGGATAGATGATAAAAACAGGATATACTAACAGAAGTGCGGGGATATACATAACAAAGCTCAGCAGGAACGAGATATATCTGCCGTGCTGACCGTCCATGAGCCTTACAGAAAGATCGCAGGCGTCAAAAATGTTGGTGCGTGGGTTTAGAGTCATTATATATGGCGCAAGGGCAAGGGATATCCAGTAATGCACCATAAGTCCGAAAAACACAACAGACAGACCAAGTGAGAACATGAAACAAAGAAGACCTGCGGAGGTAAGCTCGCTGAGCTTGCATACCCAGCCCCAGTAATACATGCTGTAGGTTGAGATAGCGAAGGGTACTGCGGAAAATAATTTCAGTGAATTAATTATAATGGAAGAAAACATGGTGTGGGAATAATATACATAAGAATGTGAGTTTATATACTGCCTCGATCCCACATAGCTGTCTGCTCTTGCAATATCAACAAAAAATCTGCGGACAGTCCACATTTCAAAAGCTGCAAAGGGTATAACGACAATGAGGTCAAGAAACCAGAATAGCCTTACGGAAACATGATCTTTTATTCCCTGCCACGAGAAAAAGTACTCCCAGCCGATGCGTTTGAAAAGCATAAAAAGGGCAAGCTCGCACAGACCAAGAAATACAAACACCGCAAACAAAAATGCCGTGAGCGATACGCAGTTTCCCATGTTCTGGCTTATATTTTTTCTTGCCGATCGTTTTATCTCTTTGTTTGTCAAGCCTTTTCCCCCCTCGTTTCTGTTTTTACTGCTTACTTATCTTCCTTGTCGGTATAATAATCCTCGATAGTGTAATCAGGCATTTCCTCATATTTTGGCGGATATGTTCCTATTACCTCGAAAGCGTTTGAACGCTGCCACATGGAAGCTGTCACCATGACTTCAAAGCCCTCACCGAAATCGCAGGCGTAGTCCATAGGCTTCCTTTTCGGCACGCCGAAGCCTGCCAGCATATTCATTATAAGACCTCCGTGGGTGCATACCGCAACATTTGTAAGGCCCTCGTACATCATATCGGAAATGATGATGTTCAGTGCCTCATAACAGCGGTTTATTACCTCTCTTGTTGATTCGCCGTTCGGCGGAGGATTGTCAAGTCCTCCTTTTATGAACTGCTCATAATCAGGGTCGTTCATAAGTTCATCAGCGGTCTTGTTCTCAAACTTGCCGAAGTCCATTTCACGAAGCTCGGGCATCTCAGCCACAAGCCTGTTAGGCTGGAGTATAGATATAGTCTGTTTGCACCTTTTTAAAGGCGAGGTGTAGACCTTCTGCACCGAAGGGTAATCATACTTTTCTATCTTTTCATAAAGCTGGTCAGCACCCTCTCTGCACAGCGGCAAGTCGGTAGTGCCGATATAACGTCCGTCAAGATTTGCCTGCGTCATTCCGTGACGGATAAATGCTATTCTGTAGCCTTTCATATTTAAAATACCTGCTTTCTTTTTCTTTTATGATAAGTGCTTTAAAACCTGCACAAATTTTTTTCACTTAAATACGTCATTTTATAGATTTTATATTTACAAATACATAAATTTATAGTATAATAGAATAATGGTTGAAAAACCAATATGATTTTATACATGGGAGATATTACATGAGCAATGACAGCAAAGATGAGCTGACTCTCAGGATAGGTGAGAAGCTTACCGCCGCGAGGATAGAAAGCGGCTATACACAAAGCCGTGCGGCTAGAGCAGTCGGCACCAGCCAGTCTTGCATATCAGCCGTTGAACACGGAAAAAAGCAGAACGTCAATATCATCATTGCTCTTATAAAGCTTTACGGCGCTTCCTATGAAGATGTGTTCGGTTTAGTCAAGGTCAGAGAAAAAAGCTCTGCGTTAGGCTGTCCGGACGAGGGAAGCGAGCTGCTGAGGGAGCTTATAAAAGACAGCGGCATAAAGGGTCTTGAAACTCAGACGGACATGGCGGTGAAAATATGCACCTATATGCTTTTGAGAAAGCTTTACTCTGAAAATCCTCACAACTCCCACAAGCTTTTTGAGCTTGACACTGAGGAAACCATGGAACTTGACAGGATCCTTGGCATGGCAGGAAAAAAGGTGAACAGGCTCGAGGTTTCAGTGGGGAAAAATCCTGAACTGAGGGCGTTTATCAAAGAGTGCGAACACATTTTGCTCGCTTGCACATAAGAATTTTGATACCGATGTTATCATACTTCGGATATTATAACACACTTTTCAACTAATTTCAAGTGAGGTATAAAAATGAAAAAGCCTGAAAGGCGGCTGTTTGTATCGGTAGCGTGTGCGGCGGCTCTTATGGTGTGCGGAGCGGTTATGATACATCTTGATAAAAAGCCTGACGAGGCGACATTTTTCGCCATGGATTGCCCATGCACAGCCGCTGTTTACGGAGGAGAGGCAGAGCAGGTGAAAGAGCGGATAAAGGCTTTGGAAAAGCTTTATTCGCCTTATGAGGAAGGCTCGGAGTTATCACGGCTCAATGAGAGCGGCAGGCTTGAGCTTTCTGAGGAAACTGCACAGCTTATAGAAAAGAGCATAGAGCTTACAAAAAAATACGGCGGAGCGGATATTTCCGCAGGGGCAGTGACGGAACTTTGGAACGTTACCGGTGAAGAACCGAGAGTGCCTGAGCAAAGTGAGATACAGACTGCTCTTTCCGCTGTGGGATATGAGAATATAAAGATTTCGGGGAGCGAATGTGTCCTTGAAAATGGCACTCAGATAGACGTGGGCTGTGACGGAAAGGGCTTTGCCCTTGACGAAGTGAAAAAGCTTTTGGATAGCGAAAAAGCCGATTGTGCGGTGGTGAGCTTTGGCTCGTCAACGCTTCTTTACGGGCAGAAGCCGGATAAAACAGATTTCAAGGTTGCGGTCACAGAC
>OOAK01002028.1_pt1 | contig 11056 bp, 9 predicted proteins | sample 1671811 | NCBI WGS metagenome assembly OOAK01 (sample SAMN06348195, study PRJEB24527) | human gut metagenome | biome: human gut; feature: ankylosing spondylitis patient; material: feces | host: Homo sapiens | place: China | collected 2015-10 | reverse complement strand
CTAAAATTTTAGGAGAGAAAATTATGAACATTCATGTTGGAGACGAAATCGAATTAACAGAAGAAGTAGTTCCAGAAAACACTGCTGAGAAATGGGGAAGCGGAAGCCTTCCTGTTTATGCCACACCTGCCATGATCTCTTTGATCGAGCAGTCTGCAGTTAATCTACTAGCTGGAAAACTTGAGGAAGGACAGACTACTGTTGGAACAAATTTAAACATTGCGCATGTTTCCGCAACACCAGTTGGTGGAACGATCAAATGTCATTGTTCCTTAACAGAGATCGACCGCAAACGTCTGGTATTCCATGTAGAAGTAACTGATAACAAAGGACGTGTTGGAATCGGTACTCACGAAAGATTCATCGTTGCCAGTGAACCTTTTATGGAAAAAGCAGCTAAAAAATTAGAAGATTAATTTTTAACTCTGTGTACGCAAAAGGTGCCGGAATTCTTATTCCGACACCTTTTTCTTATCTTCTTATCTGTTTGTTCCCTTTAAGATTGGAGAAATCTTCTTGTAGATAAAGAATGTGATCACAACACTGCACATTCCTTTGATAAATGTAAATGGCATATTAAACCAGATCAATGCATCCCATAATGTCTTTACATTCTTGTTGATCGCCTGATATGCTCCAAGAATTGCCTGCATTGGCATGAAGTTTGTGTATACTGGATATACAACAAAGTAGTTTGAAAATACACTGACTACTGACATCAGGACTGCTCCTGCTAATGCTCCGATCATTGCACTCTTCTGTGTTTTCTTTCTCTTATAAATAAGTCCTGCTGGTAATACAAAGCATACACCTAAGATAAAGTTAGATAGTTCTCCGACTCCACCTGTCTGTGTATGAAGAAGGTTGATCGCATTCTTGATAAAACATACTGCAATTCCAGATACCGGTCCCATCGCATATGCTGCCAGTAATGCTGGAAGTTCGGAAAAGTCAAACTTGATAAATGGTGGTATCAACATTGGAATTGGAAATTCCAAAAACATCAGCACAGTTGCTAATGCTCCTAACATACCTGTCACTGCGATCGTTCTGATATTGAACTTCGTTCTCTTCATTGTCATTGTGTCTCCTGCCATGATAATTCTCCCTTTCTGATTTAAAATCTTAGCTTTATAGGTTCTCCCTATAAATTAAAAAATCCTGTCCATTTATCTACATAAACGACAGGGCTTCTGACTTGATCACATATCTTCTATCTGCATAACATCTTAAGATATGTCATCCAACCACTTCTTTCATCCAGACTATACTGTTGGTTCAGGATTCTAACCTGATCGGCCAAACGCTCGCGGACTTGCCTCTCTTGGAGTATCACCGCCAGTCGAGAATTGATACTTTCGTATCTCACTCTGCCCTGAAGTTGGAGAATCAATCTTCTCTACTTCAATATTCAATTACCAGAAAATGAAAGTGTTTCCTGTTTATAAATTTTATTATAATAACTCCTGTCTGTTTTGTAAAGTCCCATTTCACATTTCCTTATCTTTACACAAAGATTATTATTTGTTAAAATATACACAAGCAAATTTGCTTTATTGTATGAATTGTTAAGGAGAAAACAACTATGGGAATGCACAAAATCGCTAAAATGCCTTCTCCAGAGGAACTAAAAGAAGAGATGCCTCTGAGTGAAGAAGCAAAACAAATCAAAGCTGCAAGAGACAAAGAAATCCGTGATGTATTCACAGGCGCATCTGATAAATTCTTAGTTATCATCGGGCCATGTTCTGCAGATAATGAAACTGCTGTTATGGATTATCTCGGACGTTTGGCAAGAGTTCAGAAAGATCTTGCTGATAAGTTACTGATCATCCCTCGTATTTATACAAACAAACCTCGTACCACAGGTGACGGATACAAAGGTATGGTTCATCAGCCAGACCCTGAGAAAGCACCAGATATGGCTAGTGGACTTCGTTCTGTCCGCAAACTTCATATGGAAGCATTAGAAGAATTCCATATGCCTGCTGCAGACGAAATGCTTTATCCAGGAAACTGGCCATATATGGAAGATCTTTTATCTTATGTTGCCGTTGGAGCTCGTTCTGTAGAGAACCAGCAGCATCGTTTAACAGTTAGTGGATTTGATATTCCTGCCGGAATGAAGAACCCAACTGGTGGTGACTTAACTGTTATGATGAACTCTATCACAGCTGGACAGCACCAGCATGATTTCATTGCAAATGGATATGAAGTCAAGACAGATGGTAACCCTCTGACACATGCCATCTTACGTGGATCTGTCAACCGTCATGGAAACAATATTCCAAACTACCATTATGAAGATCTGACTCGTGTTGCTTATATGTACGAGAAATTCCAGTTAAAGAACCCTGCTGTTATCGTTGATGCAAACCACTCTAACTCTGGGAAACAATGGGATCAGCAGCCTCGTATCGTACAGGAAGTTCTTCACAGCAGAAGTTTCCTACCTGAGATCAAATCTCTTGTTAAGGGTATCATGATCGAAAGTTATATCGAAGATGGCAACCAGTCCATCGGTAACGGTGTATATGGACAGTCTATCACTGATCCTTGTCTTGGATGGGACAAATCTGCTGCTCTGCTTTACCGCATGGCAGATTATATATAGAAACGTATAAGATCCTAGATATATCACTTCCAAAGGTTCAGGATTCCTGACATGATCGACGGATTGATGAAACTTTCCAGGATGCATCCCAGTATTATAAATGTTATTTCAAACCAAATACTGAAACGAAATAAGAAGGAATGTCTCTGTTCATAGAGCATTTCTTCTTTTTTTTGGGCATAAAAGTTTCGCTTGATCAGCAGCAGCAAGGTGATCACATAACAAATAAAATGTGGAAATAAACTCATAAATACAAGAACCAGTCCTTTGATGCCCATTTGCACGATCTGCAAAGATAACATTGATCCAAAGAAAAATGCCATACAAAATGCAAAACTGTATAAAAAAATCCAAGGTTGCAAAAGATATGCCCCCAGATAAATAAATGCATATTGTTTTCCCCTTTTAAACAAAATATAAAAAAACAGACTGATACTTGCTTTATATAGATCCGTATTATTTAAAACCAGTGATCTTACGGTACCTCCATATGCGAGATAATCCTGGTATACAAAATTTGTAAATACACTCCCAAAGATTAACCCAATGATGATCCATAATCCTGAAAAGAATTTCTCTTTTTCCACAATTTTTTCCTCCTGTCATATCTTATGCAGTGCCTGTCTTTTATATTCTGTTTTCCTGATCTAGTCTTTTATTTCTCCATATTCAGATATCCAAGAACTCCTGAAATTGTTTTTGCATCAATGATCTTTCCAGAAAAGATCATATCTTTGATCTCATCGATTGTATATTCTTCTACATCGATAAATTCATCCTCATCCAAATGCTGTTTAGACAGCTTTAGATCAGTTGCAACATAAATCGGAATCTTTTCATCACAGAAACCGATGGCTGTGATCACGGTCATTAGGTGGGTCATTTTTCCAGCAATAAAACCTGTTTCTTCTTCAATCTCTCTTGTGACACACTCCAGAGGTGTTTCCCCGGGTTCAATTCCACCTGCCGGGATTTCCAGTGTTTCCTGATCAAGGGCATTACGGTATTGTCTTACAAGTAAGATCGTTCCTTTATCTGTAACAGGAACAACAGCTGCTGCCCCTTTATGTTTGACCAGATCCCATGTGACAACTTTGTCGCTTGGAAGTTTTACAATATCCTCATAAAATCCAACAACTTTTCCCTGATGTATCAGATGTTGTTCTAGTTTCTCGTATCCTTTCATAAAAAATCTCCTTTATTTATACTTTTGACACTCACGTTATAAATTGGAAAAAGCGATAGATTTCTCTATCGCTTCTTGTTATTTCGCATAGTCAACAACTCGTGACTCTCTGATCACATTGACCTTGATCTGTCCTGGATAATCCAGATTCTCTTCGATCTGGTTTGAGATATCTCTCGCCAGTAAGATCATATCATCGTCACTGATTTGTTCAGGAACTACCATAACTCGAATTTCTCGACCTGCCTGAATTGCAAAAGTTTTATCAACACCCTGGAAGGAGTCTGCGATCTCTTCCAGCTGTTTTAATCTTGTTGTATAACTTTCCAGTGTCTCGCTTCTTGCACCTGGACGTGCTGCTGAGATTGCATCAGCTGCCTGTACCAGACATGCGATCAATGATTCTGGCTCTTCATCCCCATGATGAGATGCCACTGCATTGATGACAATTGGATTCTCCTTATACTTCTTACACAGATTCACACCAAGTTCTACGTGAGAACCTTCTACTTCGTGGTCGATGGATTTACCAATGTCATGAAGCAGACCTGCTCTCTTGGCCATTCTCACATCGACACCGATCTCTGCTGCTAAAAGTCCGGATAACTGAGCAACTTCCATGGAATGCTTTAATGCATTCTGTCCATAGCTTGTACGGAACTTCATTCTTCCAAGAAGTCTGACAAGTTCTGGATGGATTCCATGAACCCCAAGTTCTAATGTTGCTGCTTCCCCTTCTTCGCGCATCATAGTTTCGACTTCTTTTGTAGCTTTCTCAACCATCTCCTCGATGCGTGCTGGATGGATTCTTCCATCCACGATCAATTTCTCTAAAGCGATTCTTGCGATCTCGCGTCGAACCGGATTAAAGCTTGACAGTACAACAGCTTCCGGTGTATCATCGATGATCAATTCAACTCCCGTAGCGTTCTCAATGGAACGGATATTACGTCCTTCACGACCGATGATCCTTCCTTTCATCTCATCGTTTGGAAGCTGTACCAGCGAAATCGTTGTCTCTGCCACATGATCAACTGCACACTTCTGAATTGCAGTTACCACATATTCCTTGGCTTTCTTTCGGGCATCTTCTTTCGCTCTTGTCTCCATTTCTTTGACATACATTGCTGTCTCGTGTTTCACATCTTCTTTTACTGCTGATAATAATTGCTCTTTTGCCTGATCAGAGGTCAACCCAGAAATTCTTTCCAGTTCCTGTAGATGTTTTGCCTGCAGTTCCTGCAACTGAGCTTTCTCTGTATCGATGTTCTTTTCTTTGGCTGTTAATGACTGTTCTTTGCGTTCCAACACGGTTGCTTTCTTCTCGACAGTCTCTTCCTTAGAAAGAACTCTCTGCTCATACTTCTGCAGTTCTGCCCTGCGTTCTTTTGTCTCTTTTTCGAAGTCATGTCTCGCTTTTATAGTTTCTTCTTTTACTTCCAAAGAAGCTTCACGTTTCTTCGCATCTGCTGCTTTGATTGCTTCATCTATAATCTCTCTTGCTTTATCTTCTGCATTCCCGATCGTAATTTCCATTGCCTTCTTGCTTCTTGTATTCGCTACATAGGCAGATACCGGAACTGCGATAACCAGAGTTGCGATAATGGCTATAATAATACCAACCACAGGTTTCCTCCTTATTCAATTTTTTGTGTATTCACACTTATTTAATTTTATATGTTTTTAACATAAAAGTCAAGGAAGGGATACCTCTTCTGTTCGAATTATCATTGCTGTTTTTCCTTGGATCGTAAGTCCCCCGCCAAAATCAACGGAATCTCCTGTGATCAGATCAATCCCGCATCCTGCCTGAGCATCAAAATGTGCTGTAAATTCGCCATCACCACAGTTCATTGCAAAAATGATGCGGTCTTCATTCGTTCTTCTCTGGAATACAAGAACATCTGGTGCGATCGCTAATTGTAAGTAATCACCGTATTTTAAAGCTGGTGATCCAGCTCTTACTTTTGCCAATTGTGCGATATAGTTTGTTAATTCATTTTCTACTAAATCTTCTTTATGGATTCTTGGACGCAGGCTGTCATCACTTCCCTGTTCTTTCTTTCCTTCCATTCCCCATTCACTTCCATAGTAAACACCCGGAACTCCTGGCATCGCAAATTCCATTGCATAAATCAATGGTAAATGCTCTTTATCCTCTAACTGACTTGCGATTCTCTCCACATCATGGTTATCTACAAAATTATATAATGGAAGTCCTTTGTACAACGTCCATTCTTCTGGTCCAAACTGACGGTTTAGGGAATATCCGATCTCATGCATATTGTGTGTATTGAAACTTGAATACAAACCTTTATAACATTCATAATTTGTCACAGAATCCAACAGCTCTGGATTCACAAGCTGTGTGTAATCACCATGAAGCATTTCTCCGATCATCAAAAATTCTGGTTTCTTGCTGTGAACAAAGTCAACCAACACTTTCATGAAATTGCGGTTTAACATATAAGCAACATCCAGTCTTAATCCATCAATCCCTAATTTATCGATCCACATTCCGACAGATTCTAATAAATAATTTCTAACCTGTTCGTTGTCAAGATTTAATTTGACCAGTTCAAAATGTCCTTCCCATCCTTCGTACCAGAATCCATCATCATAGCAGCTATTCCCATCAAAATTAATATAGAACCAATCTTTATATGGAGAATCCCATTTCTTTTCTCTCACATCTTCAAATGCAAAGAACTCTCTTCCGACATGATTAAATACCCCGTCTAAGATCACCTGGATTCCTTCTTCATGCATGGCATCACACATCTTTTTAAAGTCTTCATTGGTTCCAAGTCTCTCATCGATCTTCTGATAATCTTTTGTATCATATCCATGATCACTGGATGAAAATACAGGTGAAAAATATACTGCATTCATTCCTAATTTTTTAATATGTGGAATCCAGTCTATCATCTCGAGAATTCCATGAGATGGCTGCCCATCTGTTAATGCTCTTAGTGGAAACACTTGATAAATCATTAATTCGTTCATTTTCATAGTCTCTTTTCCTTTCTGTCACTCTGTGCTTTTTAACGATTCAACCATATCGATCTTCTTCAATTGGAAATACACGAAGGCATTTACAAGAATCGAAAAAGCGATTGTTAGTAAAATACTGTAAATATAGCTTTGCACATAAATCTGCCTTCCAAACATGATTAAGTCAACTTCTGTTGTGAAGATTACGTATTTGTGTAAAATAATGCCTAAAATAATTCCTGCGATCGTTCCAAGGATCGTTAAAAGGATATTCTCTCGATACACATACGCTCCGACTTCACCATCATAGAATCCAAGAACTTTGATCGTTGCAAGTTCCATTCTGCGCTCGGAAATGTTAATGTTATTTAAGTTATATAATACCACAAATGCAAGAAGTCCTGCAGATACGATCAGAACAACCACCACAATATTTAAGTTATTGACCATATCTGACATTGTCTTCTCATCGTCGGCACAAAAATGCAGTGTTGAGGCTTCATCTCTTGCAAGAATCTGTTTTCCATTTTCCTGCATCTTTTTCTTAGATATATTCTTTTCAATACAATATATACCTGTCGTTTGTGCTTTTTTATGATACAGTTTCTCATAAAGTTTTGGTGTCATGTAGACTTTATGCTGCATGTAATTTTCTGTAATCTGACTTATTTTTGCTGTGATCTGTTTATCTCCAGACCGTTGGATCTTGATCGAATCTCCTTTTTTCACACCAAGCAGGGACGCTGCCTTTTCTGTTAAGATGATCCCATCATCATCTAACTGATACTTTGTTTTACTCTTTCGATCCTGAAGGCTGATATAGCCATTCAGATCTTTTTTGGACATTGGCTGGATCATCGTTGCATCCTGTTTTTTCCCATTAGCACGGATCGTCACTGCAGATTCGCTTACTTCTATCAAATCTGTCATATGTTCTTGTTTCTTTGCATACTGGATCAGATCTTCTTTCTTTGTCTCGCTGATCCCGTCTTTGTGTGTGATCGAGAAATCATAAGTAATGATCTCCCCATACTGCTTTTCTGAGATTGCTGAAATCGAATCTTTGATTCCAAATCCTAAGAGTAATAATGCCATACATCCACCGATTCCAAAGATCGTCATAAAGAATCTCTTCTTGTAGCGGAAGAGGTTTCGCATCGTTGCTTTCCAGATAAAACTTAATCGTTTCCAGATAAATGGAATCCGTTCTAACAAAATCCTTTTTCCTTCTTTTGGAGCAACTGGACGCATCAGCTGTGCAGGTTTTTCTCTTAATTCTTTATAACATGCAGATAATACTGCTAAAACAACAACTCCAACCGCCAGTCCACCTGCCATCACAGAATATTCGATCTCTAATGGCGTATAGACATCTCCCAGTCCTGTATACATCATTTTATAAGCGTTAATGATGATCCATGGAAGCAGTTTTTCACCGATCACTGCCCCTAGAATACTTCCACTAAGCGTTGCTGCGAGGGCATAGGTCACATATTTCATTGCAATATGAACTCCACTGTATCCCAATGCTTTCATCATACCAATCTGTGTTCTCTGCTCTTCGACCATACGTGTCATCGCTGTTAAGCTTACCAGTGCTGCAACTAAGAAAAAGATGACCGGTACCACTCGTCCTAACGCTGCAATCCTGTCTGCTTCCTGTCCGTATTCCACATAAGACTGCATCTTCTCACGGTTTAAGACATACCATTTTCCTTTCTTGATATCCTTAACATCCTGTCTGGCATCTGCAATCTTCTGCTCGGCTTCCTTGAATTTCTTTTCTGCTTTCTTTCTTGATCTCTTTAATTTTTTCTCCCCGGATGAAAGTTTTGATTCTGCTTTTGCAATCTTTTTTTCTCCAGAGGTGATCTGTTTTCTTGCTGATACTAATTTTGCTTCATTTGTTTTGATCGTTTGCTTTGCTTTCTTTAGCTGGCTGCTTTTTTGATCCAAGGTTGTTTCAGCCTTTGCAATCTTTGTCTTTGCCCTGCTGATCTGTTTTTTTCCTACATTGATCTTGCTTCTTGCTGTCTTGATCTGTTCTTTTCCTGCATTAATCTGTGCTAAGGAAGCTTTCGCTTCTTCCTGTGAGATCATTCCAGCCTGCATGGCACCCTGAATCTGCTGTTCTTTTGTCTGTAAGTTCTTCTCCTGTGTCTTTAGCTTTGCCTCCTGTGTTTTTAATTCTTTGCTTTTTGACCGAATTGTTTGTTTCTGTGTCTGTAACTGCTTTCTGGCATTCTGAATCTGTCTAATCCCTGACTGATACTGAGCTTTTGCATTCTTAATCTGCTGCTCTCCATCAGAGATCTCTTTCTTGCTTTTCGCTAATTTTGCTTTGGAATCTTTGATCTTTTGTCTGGACTTCTTTAGCTTTTTCTCGGCCTGATCTAGTTTCTTATATGCTTTTTTTCGTTCTTTTTTGAATTTCTTTTCTTTCTTGTCGATCTTCTCTTCGGCTTCTTTCTGAACAGATTTTAACCGTTTCTCATTTTCTATTTTGGAAATATCTTTGATCTCTTCTTCCAGATGTTTTACTTTGTTTTTGTAAGCATCACTGTAGGCTCTCTCTTGCTTCGCTCCCTTCGCAGTCAGATAAACTTCTGTATAGATATTTGAGGAAAATTCTGATGGTTGCACCACAATAAAGCCTGACAACGTTCCCGTTCCAATGCCAGTGCTTCCTCTGGATCTTGAAAGATATTCTGATGAACTTCCGATTCCTGTGATCTTATAGGTTGTATCTTTCAGAGTATCCTTAAGATCATCTTCATTTCCAGAAGATAAATTTAAAACATCCCCTGTTTTCAGATCATTTTGCTGGGCATACCATTCATCTACCAGACATTCTCCTGATGCTTGTGGAAGTTTTCCCTCTATGATCGTTATCTGGTTTAATTTATCAGTCTTCCCCATAACTTTGATCGCATGTTCTTCGTCACTTCCCTGTTTCCTTGCGATCACATCTACAGAATGTCCTCCTTCGACCGACTGCACATTTTTTAACTTCCGAAGGGCTGTCAGATTCTCTTCTGAAATCCCAAGTGTTCCCATGACTTTGACATCCATCAGCCGACTTCCATCAAACTGGTGGTCTGCTGTGATATGCATATCTTTTTGTGTCACACGGATTCCTGAATAGAATGCAACGCCCAGTACAACGATAAAAAAGATTGATAAAAATCTCGGAAGGGTTCCTGTGATCGTTCTGTATATATCTTTATGTAATGCCGTTTTCTTCATACGCATTTCCTACCATTCAATCGTCTCCACCGGCTGAGGGTGTTCGTTTATCGTAATGTTGCTGATCTTTCCGTTCTTCATCTCGATCACACGGTCTGCCATCGGTGCGATCGCAAGGTTATGTGTGATCACAACCACTGTTTTTCCTTTCTTGTGACAGGTATCCTGCAATAATTTTAAAATAGATTTTCCTGTCTGATAATCCAAGGCACCAGTTGGCTCATCACAGAGCAAGATCTTTGGATTCTTTGCCAATGCACGTGCAATAGAAACTCTCTGCTGTTCCCCACCAGATAACTGCGCAGGGAAATTATTCAGACGGTGTCCAAGTCCCACATCTTTTAATACTTCTTCTGCTTTCAGAGGATTCTTACTGATCTGAAGTGCCAATTCTACATTCTCTGTTGCAGTAAGATTGGGCACCAGATTGTAAAACTGAAATACAAATCCTATGTCATCTCTTCGATATCCTGTCAGTTGTTTTTTATTCCATTTGGAGATATCTTCTCCATCAATATAAACAGCGCCACTGGTCGCAGTATCCATACCTCCTAAAATGTTCAAAACGGTAGTTTTTCCTGCACCACTGGCGCCAATGATCAAGACGAACTCACCCTGATCCACCGTAAAATCGATCCCATCTACGGCTTTGGTGATCACCTCTCCTGTCTGATATATTTTCTTTACATTTTCTAACCGAATCAGCTCCATAAATATGTTCTCCTTTACGTACAATTTTAACATATTTTCATTGATTCGACTAGTCTGCTACTTAAACTGATTTAATGATTCATCATATTCGTATCCGATCATGGAAAGCTTTTGTTTTACTTCATTTTGATCGAGATCGAGTGACTTACAAAGGTCTTCATATGAATCATAAAAATCTCGTAATTGTGTATTGATGTAGCTTAACAACATCACTGGGTCTTTTGGTATCATGTCTGTCTGCTACTCAAAATGTGATTAAACATACTCACATCGAGATAATGTAAGTTCTCACGAACATTACTTAC
>OOAK01002021.1_pt1 | contig 11075 bp, 5 predicted proteins | sample 1671811 | NCBI WGS metagenome assembly OOAK01 (sample SAMN06348195, study PRJEB24527) | human gut metagenome | biome: human gut; feature: ankylosing spondylitis patient; material: feces | host: Homo sapiens | place: China | collected 2015-10 | reverse complement strand
TGCATCCAGCTATCTGCCGCAAAATAAGCAAGGAATCCATAATCTGAGCCGCTTCCGTCTTCCTGCCCAAGTGTCAGCGGAAATGCTTCAAAGGTATCGCCCCCGTTTCTGCGAATTGCGATCCTGGAATCCGTATCCAGAATCGCCTCATCCATAAGACCGCTGACTTTAACCAGATCTCCCTGCACTTCTGCGGTGACTGTGCCCCGTGCATTTTCTTCCATTCCCGGCTCCATAACTGCTCCGACCGTCAGCTGCGGTGCCTCCATCTGCGGCGGATTTTCTGCCATTTCCAGCAGAAATCGCTCTGCACGCTCCACGATCACAGTATCGGCCTGATGCTCCGCAAGATCGGTCATCTGATAAGGGATACCTCTGGAAAAGTAGGCGTTTGCATAGCTGTTTGCAAAAAACGGAAGGATCGCATTTCCAAAGGAATCGCGGTACATCACCAGACTTCCCGTGCTGCCCGGATTTACCGTTGTGATCTTCGGATCAAAATTGCTCTCCACTTCCCCGACACAGGCAAAAACATCTGCCTTGTCGTAATAAATCTCTTTTTCTTCGGTCAGTGCCAGCGGGTAGAGCATCTCATCGAGATCCCCTGTAAAGTCCACGCACTCTTCATAGCTTTCCTGCGTATAATCCGTGTGCTCTTTGTCAAGAGCTGTCATCAGTGCATCCCCTGCCAGTGCCGCACCTTTGTTGTTCCAGTGCGAGTCGCGTTCGTGATAAAGCACTTCATCCGAACTTTCCAAAATTTCTTTCAGATTGACATAATTCACATTTTCTTTTTCCAGATACGCTTCGATCCGGTCCATGTTTTTATCTTCTGAAACGATCATGCTGTCGTAGTACGGCATATTTTCACCGTACAGCGTATTTTTATTCGGAGCGATCGTAAAAAGGAATTTCGCTCCGCTTTTTTCTGTATAATCCTGCATCATACTGAGCGTATGTGCTACATTGAAAAGTGCCCGTTCGCTCATCGGCTCTGTGCCAAGGTAATCGCTTAAGGAATCTTTATAATACAGCCAGCCGTTCTTGCCCTGGATCACGCCGTCGGCTGTGGATACACCAAATATTTTTCCATTTATCAGTGCATTTGCCGTGACAAGCTGCTGACGGAATCCAAAGTGATCCTGGAAATATTCTCCTGCCTCGGAGAGGAAATCGGTATTCCATCCTTCTTCCGTGCGAAGCTGCGGCCAGAGGGCAAGTTTGCGGTTCTCCGTGGCACTGCCCCGGGTCTGCGGAAGCAGCATACCGACACTTGGGATCAGACACAGAACAAAGAAAAATCCGACATAGATCATGTTTCCTTTTTTCTTCATAAGTTCCTCCTAAAATCTGAAATAAATGAACGGATTGTACGTGCCGCCCGCAAGACTTAACATGCATAAAACAAGTCCGACGATACTGCATACAAAAGCCATATTGTTATAGAATGTCTGATATCTGCCATCGCTTTTCCACTTTTCAAAAACCGGAAAGGAGGCAATGCATGCCACTGTAAAGGTTACAAGATAAAGCGGTGTAAGCTGCTGCAGTGCCAGGCTTGTCGATGCCGCTCCCATTGAAAATCCGGTAAACATGGCTTTTACCCACTGCACGCCCTGTGTCATCGTATCTGCCCGAAAAAAGACAAAACCGATGCAAACGACAAGCAACGTATAAATACGCATCACTGCGGTTTTGATCTTTCCTCCTTCTTTTCGGAAAAACGGCACAAATTCTTCCAGCATCATGAAACATCCATGATAAATGCCCCAGAACAGGAAGGTTACGTTGGCTCCATGCCAGATACCGGTACATAAAAATACGATAAATTTATTGATGCAGGTACGCACTTTGCCTTTTCGGTTGCCGCCAAGCGGAATATAGAGATATTCCAGAAACCAGCCGGACAGGGAAATATGCCATCTTCTCCAGAATTCCCGGATGCTGGTCGAACTGTAAGGATAGTTGAAATTCTCCTTGAAATGAAATCCGAACATCCATCCAAGTCCGATTGCCATATCGCTGTAGCCGCTGAAATCAAAATAAATCTGGAATAAATAGGAAAGTGCCCCCACCCATGCAGTCGCTGCCCCAAGCGTCCCGGCCGCTGCTCCAAAAAGTGCATCTGCTGTCATGCCCATCACATTTGAGATCAGGACTTTTTTTGACAGACCAGCAATAAAACGGCGGATACCTTTTGCTACGCCATCGGCACTCTGCGTCCGGTGTTCGATTTCCTGCTCAACATCGTGATATTTGACGATCGGACCGGCGATCAGCTGTGGGAAAAAGGATATGTACAAAAGCACTTTTCCAAAATTTTTCTGAGCTTTGTTTGCCCCACGATACACATCGATCACGTAGGACATCGCCTGAAACGTGAAAAAGGAAATACCGATCGGCAGACGGATGTCCGGAACCGGAAATCCCGTCCCGAACATCGTATTCACGCTCTCTGTAAGAAAGCCTGCATATTTAAAGATCACCAGAAGTGCGAGATTCAGGATCACCGCCACACTGACGATCCATTTCTTCTGATCTTGAAACCGTTCGATCCAAAGTGCAAACAAATAATTACACAGTGCAGATGCGACCATCAGCACTACATAGACCGGTTCCCCGTATGCATAAAACACCAGACTTGCCAGCAGAAGCATGGCGTTTTTCGCACGGATCCCTGGAAGAATCGTATGTCCTAAAAATACAATCGGCAAAAAGATACATAAAAATACAAGGGAACTGAATACCATTTTCTACCTCCGCCGGATCATTCAAAGCCCTGAATGATCTCTTTGCCGTTCTCTTTGTAGGTATACACGGTAAATCCCTGATATTTTAAGATGCCGTCCATGCCGGCTCCCATACAGCTGTCAAAATATTCTGCCTTTTTCGGCTCGCCAATCAGTGCTTTCAGCCCTGCAAAATCGGAATTCTGCCGGTAAGCTGCCAGTTTTTTGCTCTTCTTCTGATTCAGTCTGCCTTTTTTGTCGAAACAGTAAAGACGGTTCTTCACTGCCGCAGTCCCGGTCAGGGCAGCTCCCTTTTTATTGAAATAATATTTCTGCTTTTTGCCCTTTACTTTCACCGTAACCCATTTGTTCTTTACTTTTTTCCCTTTTGCATTATAGTAATAATACTTGTTTTTCACTTTTACAAGTCCCTGTTTTACCGTGGCTGCTTCTGCCGTCTGCATGGAAACTGCTGCCGGTGAAATGCTGCTTACGGTAACGCCAAGTCCCAGAACTGCTGCTGCGATCAGTGTTTTTATTTTCTTCATTTGTTCTTCCTTTTCTTAAAAATTTACTTTGATCATTTTTGATTTTTTGAACGTTGATTTCATGGAGGAAACCGTCTTCATAAAATATTTGCCTTTGCTGTTTGCTGCAAATTTATCCATGTTCGGATCACAGATATACCATTTCTTTCCGACTTTTACTTCACACCATGCATGATCCTGCCATCTTGCTTTATTAAAGCCGTTGGTCCTGCCAAGGCAGATCCTTGCTTTCACACCGGCTTCTTTTGCCAGGAATGCATACAGAGCCGCAAAATGATAGCAGCTGCCCTTTTTGTTTTTGATCATCTCTGCCGCAAATGTTTTCTCCCAGCCTCTGGTGTTTTTAAAGCCGATCGCCCTTGCATAGCCGTAATTTTTCTCTACATACTGGAACAGTTTTTTCAGCTGCTTTTTCTGTGTCTTTTCTTTCTTTGCTTTGCTCTTCTTTACAAGTTTCTGAACATCTTTTTCAAGTGTGCTCTTTGCTGCTGCCTCTGCGGTCATTGCCGTCTGCGGTGCCATCATACCAAAGGTCAGGACCGCTGCAAGAACAGATGCAGTCAGTTTTTCAGCCATATTTCTTTTCATCTTTTTTCTCCTCGTATAGCCATTTTATTTCTTAATTTTTCCTGAACATTCTTATTATATTACGTTATATCTGCTTATTTCAACAAGTAATCACTATACACGAGTGTCAAAAAATAACTTTTTCCGCTCATTGATGGATACAAAATCACCGTAAGCTGCAAATGCTCAGAATGACCGTCTGCTTTTATTAGACTTCGAAAAACAAAAAAAAGTTGCATCTGTTTGAATTTTATTTCAAACAAATGCAACTGCTGTTTTTCATTTACAAAATGATGTTGGAGTCAAAAGAATCCATACGAATTGTTCCGTACTTCATACTCCCACAATTCTCTCATAGAATAAAAAAAGAAGCCGAAAATCTTTCCAGATTTTTCGACTCGCCCCTGCCAAGGAATCGATGCGACAGGATTTGAACCTGCGACCTCTACGTCCCGAACGTAGCGCTCTACCAAGCTGAGCCACGCATCGTTTTCTGTTTTATTTTCTGCTGTTTTCGTCAGCTCCATTAATATATCATCTTTCTTTTCAAAATGCAAGTGTTTTTTTTAATTTTTTTATTTTTTCTTTGCTTTTACCACACCTTTGGAAGATACCGTTGCTACTCACTGCCGAAGAAAAATATTTCAACTCTTTATTGCAGTAAAGCTGCTGATTTTTGAAAGCAAAAAGATCCACAGAGCAGTTTTTATACTGTCTGTGGATCTTCTGTTATTTTTTAAGGTGATGTGTGATAGGATTTTTGTGTTTTCATTACTTTACTTTTACGCTTTTTTTCTGTCCTTTTCCTTTGAACAGTGCTTTGTATGCCTTTTTCTTTGCTTTCGGTACGCGGACCACTGCATGTTTGTTGATGCCTTTCAGTGCCTGCTTACCGACCATTTTCAGCTTTTTGCCCTTTACAGTGATGCTCTTAAGTCTGCTGTCACCATAGAATGCTTTCTTGCCGATCTTCGTTACGTTTGCACCGATCACGGCTTTGGTGGCTTTCTTCTGGCCGGCAAATGCCTGATCTGCAACTGCAGTCACTTTGCATGTCACACCTTTGATGGTTACCGTTGCTGCCACGTTGATGCTCTTGATGTTCTTCTTTGCAGTGCCATATGCTTCTGCTGTCTTGGCTGCCGCATCGGTTACACGGTACTGTACGCCACCTTCGGTAACGGTATCACCGTTTTTCAGTGTCATGGAATCTTTCAGTTTTTCAATCTCTTCTCTTGCTTTCCGGGCTTCTTCCTGAGCCTTTTTGATTGCTACCTCAGCCTCTGCACTGTCTTTTGCTGCCTGATCCTGAACTTTCTTCAGTTCTGCCTGCAGAGCTGCTTTTTCTTCTTCCAGAGAAGCTTTTTCGCTGCTCAGTGTCAGGACTTCTGCTCTTGCTGTATTCAGTTCTGCTGTCAGATCTTCGATCTTTTTTTCAAGTGCTGCTTTTTCTTGGGATGCACTGTCTTCCAGGGCTGCCAGCTGATCCTGTGCCTCTTTAATCTGTGTCTGAAGTGTTGTTACATTTTCTTTTACTGTCTTCAGCTCTGTCTCTTTATCTTCCAGCTGCTTTGTCTTTTCTTCCAGCTGTTTTTTCAGATCTTCATTTGCTGCCTTATCTGCACTTTCCAGTCCTTTGATTGCATCGAAAATCGCTGTGATCTGTGCCTGGATCTCTGCATCTGTCTTGTTCTCGGCATTATAAACTTCTTTTGCTGCTGTCAGTGCTGCTGTCAGTTTTGCATAGCTCTCTGCTGTATAATTTTCTGCATTCAGTTTTTCTGCCAGCTCGATCACATTCTTCAGACCGGCTTTCTTTTCTTCATCCGGAACTGGCTGATCTGGCTGATCCGGATCTACCGGCTCAACTGCACCTTTCTTCTTCACGATCACGATATAGCTGATCATAACATCACAGTTATCAGAACCGCTCTTCAGAGGAATGGTGTTCAGGCTGATATTTCCTGCCGTATCCAGTTTTACATCTTCAAAAGTTACACTTGCTTCGCTGCTGATATGATGATCTGCCTCGTTTGCCAGCTCTGTGCCATCATCCGTTGTCACAGATACTTTTGCATGACGGTTATCTCCTGCCCACTGTGCCCATGGATCATAGTAACCTGCCACAATATCGTAGGTTCCTGCATCCAGTGCAAACTTGTACGTTAAAGTCTTGCCATTCTTTCCGGCTTTGAAGTTACGGATTGTTCCGTAAGCACTTCCGCTTCCGTGCACTTCCATATCATCACTGCTGTTTGTGAATCCCCATCCGGACGCTTCGCTGTAAGCCTGGTCCGGAACGGTATTTTTGATCGTTCCTGCGTTTGCTTCTACTGTTTCCTGTCCTTTTGCAGTAAATTCAGATGCTCCTGCATCTACAAAGTAAACAATATTATCTCTGGATACTACGGTACTTACGGTTACAGTTGCGATAATACGTGCTTTTGTATCTACAACTGTTCCGCCGACTGTAAAGGTTCCTGTTTTTTCCAGTTTGTCTGCCGGAATCGCATCCCATTCTACTTCCAGTACCTGATCGCCGACGTTGCTGTATGCAATAATGGTTCCAGGAAGAGCCGGAGCCTGATTCACTGCTGTTTCTACCGCAACTTCTTCATAACCGCTAATAACTGCATCAACAGCTTTGATCGTAAAGTTTTTCTCTACCGCTCCCTGATATTTGCCTTTTCCTGTTACTACAACTGTTGCTGTTCCAGGATTGGTATTGTTTCGCTAGCTCAGTTCGTAGTCTGTGCCTTCTGTCAGGATTGCTTCCTGTGCATCTTCGGATGCTTTGTAAGTAACAACCGGCTTTGGTGTGAGTGCACTTCCGGTGTAATCAAAGCTGCTGTTTTCCAGTGTCACGGTTGTATTGTCACGGTAAATTTCCTGTGCAGCGTAGCGTACCCTTACTTCTGCTGCAGACATATATTTATTTACTTCTGCTGCAGACTGTCCTACGGTTGACACACCATAGAGACGGATATATTTTGCATCGACCGGTGCAAACTGTGCCAGTTTCCATTCTACGGATTTACTCCATGTGCTGTCTGCATCTGATTTTGCAACTTCCGTCCAGTTTTTGCCATCTGTACTTACTTTGATGCTGTACTCTGTAACGATACCGTTTGTGTCGCTGCTTCTCGGCAGATAACGCAGTGCATTGATCTTTTCTGTTTCTTTCAGTTCAATCTGCAAATAACGGTTATCCGGATCATTTCGAAGGTCTGTCGATCCACTTCCTTTTCCCCAGTTTGTATGCCAGATGGTACCGGTCTTTCCATCTGCCGCTTTTGCAACAGAACCGCTGCCTTCTTCACTTGGTGCACGCAGTGTCATGTTCCTGTAATCATAATCCATAGATGCATCGGAAGCACTGTCGCTTGCTGTATTGTCTTTTCCGAGTATAACCGGATAGATGGCACGCATCAGATGATCTTCAGATTCAATAAGGATACGGATCACACCATCTGCATCTTTGTCAAGAATGGTCACGCTTGCATTGTCTTTTCCTTCTGCTGTAAGGTCTGCCGCATCAAATTCTGTTTCATTTACGCCAAACCAGCCTTTTTTCAGGCTTGCTTCATCCGCAATGTGACCACCCACTTTCAGCCTGGAAAGTGCTGCTTCTGATCCTACCGTAAAGCTTGGGATCCTGGTGTTCATTTCCAGTTCCGTCAGGGTGGCATCTTTGGTAAATTCTACACGGAAATAGGTTTCGGAAACGGTTTCTTTTACATTGTAAGTACGAACCGTCACACCTTTTTCTTTTTTATTCGTTACCGTGCACTCTACCGGCGTCCAGTTGACTCCGTTGTCACCGGATGCATAGATTTTGATCGTTCCGGAGGTCGGTGCGGTGTCTTTCAGATACATTGTGAATCCTTTCAATTCGATCGCTGTATCCAGACGGAAATCGAGGGTTCCTTTTCCGCTCCATGCCACATCATCGGCACTTGTCTTATCATTCTGCAGTTTCACCAGGACATCTGCAACAGATGCATCTTCTTTGCTGGATGTACCGTTGTAATACATTTCCGGCACGTTGCCAAGGGCTTCTGCACCGTCTTTGTATTCTCCATTGGTAACTCTGACTGCTGCAGTCACTTCAAAGTTCTGGTCAAATACGGTTGCCGTTCCTTTTACATTCTTTGTTCCGATTGTCGCTGTCAGATCTTTTGGAATATCCCACTTTACCGGAAATTCTGCTGCCAGGATTGTTCCGTCTGCAAGAACTGCCGGTCTGGCTGCAGGAAGGCTGACTTCTGCATCTTTTCCGACTGCTGCGGAATAATTCAGGACACCTGCTGTCTGGCCGATCGCACTGACATTGACCGTGATACGCATATTCAGATCTGCTACCGTACCGGATACCGAATACGTTTCTTCTTCTCCGGTAAATGCATCCCAGGTTACTTTCTTTGTCTCGGAAGTATCGTCAGAATAATGGATCTTTACTTCGGATGGGAGAACTGGTTTCGTTCCCTGTTTTACATAATAATTCTTTGCGATCTCATAGCTTACAACGGTCTTTTCTCCGGTTACTCCGCTGCCGTCTGCAACTGTGGTAACGACAGTCTGTGCTGCAGTGTATCCGTCTGAAGTTGCCTTTACGGTAAAGCTTCCGGCATCTTTTGTGGACTGAACGATCGCGATCAGTTTTCCTTTACCAGCTTTTCTGGTCGGTTCACTGTAAGAAGTGGTATCGTTCTGAACACCGTTATCAAGCGAAAGGAGCTTGCCGTCACCTTCTACGGCAACATGGATCTGCGGCTCTGCACCGTTTACTTCTCTGCCGTCTCTGTCTGTCACATCGATTTCAACAAAGCTTAAATCTTTGCCGTCTGCCGTGATCTCGCTGCGGTCTGCTTTTACGGTAAGTTTGGATCCCTCTCCGGTCGTCTCTGCCACGTTGCGTCCGTCCGTGTCTTTGATCTCGGTCACACCGTCTGCTTCAAATGCTTTTGCCTCCAGTGTTCCCGCCTCATAAGGTACCTGGAATGTTGCATACAGGGAAGTATGTCCGTTCGCCTTGCTGCTGTCAAAGCATCCTGTTCCGCTTGTATAATTCTGATAACCACCGGTCGGTGTATCGGTGTGTGCCGCTGTCGCACTTCCGATTTCTTTGCCGTTCAGATAAAGTTTCACAACAGGAGCATCACTGTAAACTACAACCTCTGCCTTGCCGCTGTTATCGAGCATGATCTCATCTTCATTCCATACCGGGAGAACATGAAGGGTATTTTCGTTGTCATTCCACTGGCTCTGATACAGATAATAGGAATCTTTTGGGATACCTGCCGTGTCAATGATACCAAAGTAAGAGTTCTTTGCAATGTTTGGCCAGGTTCCGTTTGCACCGGTTCCCTGCCAGTTATACGGTGTCGGTTCACCGATATAATCAAAACCTGTCCAGACAAATTCGCCTGCATTAAATTCTTGCTGCATCGTGATCCACAGCCCTGCACTTGCCAGATGTCCCCAGCCTACTGCACTTTTATCATAAGAAGTCAGCCGGCGGTCTCCACTTCCATTGTCACTGTTGCTGTTCTTCCTGTCGTAAACACCACGGCTGTTTACGGAAGAAGCCGTCTCAGAACCGTAAACCAGCCATCCTCTGCTGTGTCCGTTGCTGATCTGTCCGGAACTTCCGTAGTTAAATCCTACCAGACCTCCCGGCACGCCATATTTTGCTGCTTCTGCAAAAACAAGTGCTGTGTTTACCTGATTATTGTCTGCCCAGACATTGCTCTTTACCTGGTTGTCACCAAAGGTTACATATCTGGTCGCATCTTCTTCTCCGGTCCAGGTGATCAGTTTTTTTGCCACTTCCGGATACTGACTTGTTACATTCCAGTCGATCAGCTGCTGAAAGATTTCATTTCCAAGGCTCCACATGATAATGGAAGGATTGTTTCTTCCTCGTCTTACCATGGCTTTGAGGTCAAATTCTGCCCATTTTTCGCCCTCTCTGCCATTTACGATCTGGTTGCCGCTCTCAATGCTCTGGTAGAACCATTTACCATAATCCTCGGTATTTCCTGCTTTTCCGGAAAGCCAGCAGTCAAATGCTTCTTCCACCAGCATGATGCCTTCACGGTTGCACACATCGATCAATATCTGGGATGCCGGGTTATGTGTTACACGGATGGCATTGACTCCCATCTGTTTTAACTCCTGCACCTGACGTTCCACGGAACGCTCCCAGGCTTCGGATCCAAGAGAACCCTGGTCATGATGCATGGACACTCCGTGCAGTTTGATGTTCTTTCCGTTTAAATAGAAACCTTTCTCTGTACTAAAGTTTACCCAGCGGAAGCCAAAATCAGAATGGTAGCTGTCTTTTAAGGTATCTCCAACATAAACTTCTGTTTTTACGGTATAGAGGTTTGGATTTTCCGTATCCCAGAGCTTTGGGTCTGCAACGGTGACACTGGCCTCGATCCTGGCTGTTTTGCCCGCTGCAACACTCTGTACCTTTGTCTTTTCGCCCTCTGCTGCCGGGACGTCACTGCCTTTTTCATAAACCGTCTGTTTTACAGAAACATCAGCTGCTTCGCTGCTGTCATTCTGTACTTCCGTTACCACGCTTACGGTTCCTTTTCCGCTTTCAATATCCGGGGTTGTCACGGTCGTTCCGTAATTTGCCACATGTACCGGATCTGCAACGGTAAGTTTTACGTCACGGTAAATACCGGAACCGGAATACCAGCGGCTGGACGGCTGTTTATGATCTACTTTGACCGTGATCACGTTTTCTTCCGATCCGAATTTCAGTTTGTCCTGCGGAAGCACAAAAGAAAATGGGGTATAACCATATGGATGTGTTCCCAGCTTTTCACCGTTCAGATAAACGGCTGCATTCATGTAAACACCGTCAAAATCAATGCTGATCGTCTTTCCCTGCATGCTCTCATCCAGTGTAAAACTTTTGCGGTACCATCCGGTGCCTCCAAGCACATAGCCGCTCTCCTGCTCTGCCGGTGCTGCTGTTGAAAATCCCTGGTCGATGCTGTAATCATGCGGAAGCGTCACATCATCCCAGGAAGAATCATTATCAGAAACTGCTTCCGCACCGTTTAATTCTCCCAGATAAAATCTCCAGTGATCGTTAAAAGAAACGGAACGCTCCTTTCCATCATATGAATTGACGTATACCGTTTCCGGTGTTGATGATGTCTGTGTCTGAGATGCTTCCTGCACGGACGTATCAGTCCCTGCAGGAAGCATC
>OOAK01002016.1_pt1 | contig 11104 bp, 11 predicted proteins | sample 1671811 | NCBI WGS metagenome assembly OOAK01 (sample SAMN06348195, study PRJEB24527) | human gut metagenome | biome: human gut; feature: ankylosing spondylitis patient; material: feces | host: Homo sapiens | place: China | collected 2015-10 | reverse complement strand
GTACTAATTGTAGTACACCCCCCCGGATTTTCAACCCTTTAGTTTAGTTTATTCATTTTATTTATTCATTTATTTACAATACAAACAAAAAAGAAGAAAACCTTCAAAATCACTGATTGATGGTTTCCTTCTTTTTTCGTTAAATATTATACAATATTATTTTTATATTTTTGTAAATTAGATCGTTTTAATAACTTCGATCACTTCTGCTGCTGTTGTACAAGCAAGTAACTGGTCTCTGAAACTCTGTTTGATCAGGTTTCTTGATAATGTTGCTAATGCCTGTAAATGCAGGTTGTTGTCACCGTCTGTTGCTGCGATCATGAAGATTAAGTGTGCTTTCGTTCCGTCTTCTGCCTGAAAATCGAAGCCTTTTTTTGATATTCCAAATCCAACTCTGGCTGTCTTTACAGCAGCTGTTTTTGCATGTGGAATTGCCATATCAAATCCTAATCCTGTTGTTGACTGCTCTTCTCTTGCATAAATGGCTTTTTTGTATTCTTCTTTGTCATTTAAAACATTTCCGCTGTCTAAAAGTTCAACCATTTCATCGATGATCTCATCTTTTGTTGTTCCATTCAGCTCTAATTTTATTGTTGCTTCATCAAATAATTCTGCGATTTCCATATTGTCACCTTCTTATTCTTCTACATCTTTTGCTGTTAACACATATAAAATAGCTCCTACTACGGATCCTGCTAAGATACATAATACCCATGTGATTGCTGGATGAACCAGAGGAAGAATTAAGAATCCTCCATGAGGTGCTGGTACCTGTACCTTCATGATATATGTTGCGATTGCTGAAATTGAAGATCCTACCATTAAGATTGGTAATACTCTAACTGGATCTTTTGCTGCAAAAGGAATAGCTCCTTCTGTAATATGTGTGCATCCTAAAATATAGTTTACATATGCAGCTGCTCTGTCTGCTTTAGAGAATTTCTTCTTAGAAATTGTTGCTGCGATTGCGATAATTAATGGTGGTGTGATACATGCTGCTGATACACCTGCCATGAAATAATAGTTTCCACTTGCTAATAATGTTGTTCCTGTTACATATGCTGCTTTGTTTACTGGACCACCCATGTCAAATGCGGACATACATCCAACGGCTAATCCAAGAATTACTGGGTTTGAGTTCTGTAATCCTGCTAAGAAGTTCATCATTCCATTATTGATCGCTGCTACTGGTCCTGCTGTTACCTGCATAACGATACCAACGATTGCAACTGTGATAATTGGAATAAAGAAAATTGATTTTAAACCTTCAAACTGTCTTGGAAGTCCTTTTAAGGCTCCTACAACGAATTTACATAAATATCCTGCGAAGAAACCAGCGATAATTCCACCGATAAATCCAGATCCTGTTGTACTTGCAATTGTTCCACCTACAAAACCTGCGATCATTCCTGGTCTGTCACCAATTGACTGTGCAATAAATGCTGCAAAGATTGGTACCATTAATCCCATAGATGTTCCACCTACAGTTTTGATTGTTGCTGCAATTACGTTATACTGATCTGATGTTGGATCGAATGAATAAATTCCCCATAAGAATGAGATTGCTGTTAATACACCACCTGCTACTACGAATGGAAGCATATGTGATACACCATTCATCAGATGTTTGTAAATCTGATGTGCTACAGAAGTATTTCCTGTTTCTACTGTTTCTTCTTTTACTTCTGCTTTTGCTTCTGATCCACCGTAAACAGGTGCTTTTCCGTCTAACATTGCCTGTACTAATTCTTCTGCTTTGTTAATTCCTTCTGATACAGAAACTTCGATTACTTTCTTTCCGTTGAAACGTTTCATATCAACATTTTTATCACATGCAACGATGATTCCGTCACATTCTGCGATATCTTCTGCTGTTAATGCATTTTCAACACCTACAGCACCATTTGTTTCAACTTTCATTTCTGCGCCAAGTTTTTTAGCGGCTTCTTTTAATGCTTCTTCTGCCATATAAGTATGAGCAATACCTGTAGGGCAGCCAGTTACACCTAATAATTTCTTCATAGTTTATTCCTCCACCTTTCTTACCTCTATATTTTTTTCATATTCTTCAACTTTGGCAAAATCTCCAAGTGCATTACTTTCTGCAACATTTGCACCGGTTGCTGCAGATCGTTTTAATGCCTGCTCTATGTTTTCCTGATCTTTGTACCAAAGGCTTAAGAAGCTTCCTAATGCAGCATCTCCTGCACATGCTGAACTCAGCAGTTTGACAGGCTGTGCTGTTGAGTTGTAAATATCTTTTCCGTTGTAGAAGTAGGCTCCTTTTGCCCCTAACGTTAAAAGAATATTTTTCGCTCCAAGTTCATGTAAATATTTCAAGACGTGTATGATATCCTGTTCATCTTTCATCTTGATTCCGAAGATTTCTTCAATCTCTTCATCATTTGGCTTGATCAATAATGGCTCATATTTTAATAAGTCTTTTAATTTTGAAGAACTTATGTCTAATACGACATCAATTCCTCTTTTCTTACATAAACTTAGTATGCTCTCATAATATGTTGTTTGAATTCCAGGTGGTAAACTTCCGCTGATCGCAATGCATTCACAATCATCTGCTTTTTCAAACATCTGAATCATTTCGTATTGCTGATCTTCATTCACTGTTGCACCACTATTCACGAATTTAAATTCACCATCGCCATCATTTAGAAAAATATTGATTCGAGTTGTATCTTCCACCCATATTGGCTGAACTTTCACTCCTCGATTTTCTAATTCTGTTACGACATAGTTTCCAGAGAAACCTCCAAAGAATCCTGTTACTACTGATTCTTCTCCGAAATGTTTGAGCGTTAACGTTACATTTACGCCTTTTCCATTCGGTGTATACACAGTGTCAAAGGTTCTGTTTACAAGTCCTCTCTTTAAACCTTTTGTTGTAATGTTCATGTCAATGGCTGGATTCATTGTTAATGTGTAGATCACTTATCTTTCCTCCGTCATTTGATGATGTCATTATACAAAAGAGTTTTGTGAAAATCTTTTCAATTCATGAAAATGGTACTGGGCCTTATTCCAGTTCTTCTATATTAAGTTGTTTTTCATTTTCCGCTAAAAAATCCTCATTTTCTGCTAAAAAGTCTTCATTTTTCGTTTCTACTAAGAAATCTATAAGGATTCTGCACATAATATATAACGGCAGTCTTGATGTAACCTCAAAGTTTCGGATTGCTATATGGGAATGTTTATATCCGATCATTACATATTTGGAATATTGAATTAATTCGCTTGAACCGGAACAGCAAAGTGTAATGACAGTTGCTCCTCTGGCCTGTGCATTTCTTGCGGATTCAACCAGTTCTTTTGTTTCTCCATTTAATGAAAGAATTATAACCACTTCTCCTTTTTTGATATTCTTTGACATGACTCTCATGATCTGTGGATCTCCATTTGTCACTGCGAAATAATCCAGAACCTGCAATTTCATGCAGAATTCCTGTGCAACTAATTCTGATAGTCCTCTTGCAAATATCAGGATTCGTTCATTCTTTCTTTTTGCATCACGCATCGTATGTAAAATATTCAATAGATTGGTCAGTGACATATGCTCGATCACTGATGTCGCCTCGATCAGAGATTTATTCATGATCTCATTCAGGTCATGGATCTCTTTGTTTTCGACTTTCTGCGTTAATTTATAGCGCAGTTCATTGAATCCATTGATTCCACATTTTCGGATGGCTCTTGATACTGTGGATGGTGATGAATAAGTTTCAAATGCAATGTCTACAATTGATAATTCTGATAACCGTTCTTCATTATCATTGATAAAATTAACGATTTCCAATTCTGTTTTTGATAGATTCTCCAGTATGTTTGGACTTAATTCTATGATCATTATTTTCCCCCATTTTTAATCACTCTTAACCATTATTACACTAGCAGATTTAGATTAACATACCGTATAAACTCGTGTAAAGAATATATTATACAAGTTTATATGGTATGTTTTTAAATCGGCTCTGTTTTTCATTTTCATAAGATGAAAAGATTTTCAAAAAGCTATCTTCTATAATGGGCTCATACGAAATATTTTAATCACATTTAGGAGGATTATTATGCCATTAGTTACAACAAAACAAATGTTATTAGATGCTCAGAAAGGTAATTATGCTGTTGGAGCATTTAATGTGGAAAATATGGAAATGGTTATGGCTGTTATGGAAGCTGCGGAAGAGTTAAAATCTCCTGTTATTATGCAGACAACTCCATCTACCGTAAAATATGCTGGTTTAGATTTCTTTCTTGCCAATGTAAAGGCTGCTGCTGAACGTGCAAGTGTACCTGTTGCAATGCATTTAGATCATGGAAGCAGTTTTGAACTTGCTATGCAGGCATACAGAACTGGTTATACATCTATTATGATCGATGGTTCTCATGGATCTTTTGAAGAAAATATCGCTGTATCTAAAGCTGTTGCAGATGCTTGTACTCCTTCTGGAATTCCAGTTGAAGCTGAGCTTGGTAAAGTTGGCGGTAAAGAAGATGATCTTGATGGTGGTGATGACAATCCATACACTGATCCAGATCAGGCTGTAGAATTCGTAAAACGCACAGGTATCACATCTCTTGCTGTTGCAATCGGTACTGCTCATGGTGTATACAAAGGAGAACCTAAACTTGATTTAGACCGTCTGTCTGAAATCCGTGAAGTTGTTGATATTCCTTTAGTTTTACACGGAACAAGCGGTGTGCCTGATGAAACAGTTACTGAATGTGTAAACCGTGGAATCTGTAAGGTAAATTATGCAACTGATTTAAGAATCGCATTTACAAAGGGTGTATCTGAAGTATTTAGTGAAAATCCTGATGTAATCGATCCTAAGAAATACAATGCCTGTGGAAAAGAACGTGTAAAAGAATATGTTATGTCCAAGATGAAGGTATGTAAGAGCGTTGGGAAAGCTTAAATTGAATGATCCCAATTTGGTTTTTGGCCATAAATAAATCCATATAAATTATCTTAACTTAATATTATTAGACGTAAAGAAGGCCGGGAGATTGATGATTTGTCAATCTTCCGCCCTTTTATAGTCTTGGTTATTCACATGGACAACGTGATTCCAAGACAAAAAAATAGCCGCCACGATCCTGAAACGATAAAGTGAGCGACTATTGCTAAAAATATCAGGCTATCCGTCTATCGGTAGCATCTTTTCTATATTATAGAATATCATTCTATCTTTTATTTGTCAATGTGATATTATATTATTAAATATAATTTAACACCACAAATTCATTTTATACATCTCATCCTTTCTGCTTCATCCTCTTAATAACCTTAAGCCTCGTAAATTCCTCTCTCTCCTTCTCTTCCAACTCATTTGAAATCTTATAAACCAGTCCCGTATAAGTCGGAATCGTAATATTTTTCAATGCATTCGCTCTCTTCTGTGTCTTCTTAATACTCGTCGCCAGCCGATAAGCTGCATTTTCGACCATCGACAACTTAATCGTCAGATCTTTCACCTGCCGGAACGCTTCTCTCGCAACATCAATCGACTCAAACGTCCCATCCATCGCATAAGTCAGCTGGTTTTCATGTGCATCATATTTCACATGCGGAATCTCCGTTCCCATGATGCTTCTGGTCTGAATCTGAATCGAATCCTCGATTGGAACCGTATAGGCGAGTTCTTCGACCTTACTGATCCCATGCTGGATATTCGCCCTCTGAAGGCATGCATACGCTCTTGTAAATGTTGTATCAATCTCTTCCTGAATATCTTTCGCCTCGTCGATCAGATCCATCAACTCACGAATCAGGATATTTCTTTTTTTATCCATCAGATCGTAACCCTGTTTTGCCAATGCAAGAGAGTTCTTGGCTGCGATCAGATTTCCTTTGGTCGGGAATTCTTGTGGGTCCATAATCTCACCACCTAGCTTTCCTGCTCTTTTGGCAGGTATTTATCAATGATCTTCGTGTCGATTCGATCCAATTCTTCTCTTGGCAGGATCTTTAATAATTTCCATCCAAGATCCAATGTTTCGATCATGGAACGGTTTTCTTCCGGTCCCTGACCGATATATCGTTCCTCAAATGCCTTTCCAAATTCCAGATATTTTTTATCAATTGGGGATAATTCATCTTCTCCGATAACGGATGCTAAGTTTCTTGCTTCTCCCACTTTCGCATAAGCGGAAAATAACTGGTTTGCAAGATCCTGATGATCTTCTCTTGTGTATCCTTCTCCGATTCCATCTTTCATCAGACGAGAAAGCGATGGCAAAACACTGATCGGTGGATAAATGGACTGTCCGTTTAAATTACGATCCAGTACGATCTGCCCTTCTGTGATATAACCAGTTAAGTCAGGAATTGGATGAGTGATATCATCATTTGGCATAGTTAAGATTGGTAACTGTGTAACCGAACCTTCCGCTCCTTCAATGATTCCTGCTCTTTCATATAAAGTTGCAAGTTCACTGTACAAATATCCTGGATATCCTTTTCTGGATGGAATTTCTCCTTTCGACGAAGATACCTCACGCATCGCTTCTGCAAACGATGTCATATCTGTCAGGATAACTAAGATATGCATATTACAGTCAAATGCAAGATATTCTGCTGCAGTTAATGCTACTTTTGGTGTGATCAATCGTTCTACAACTGGGTCATTTGCAAGATTTAAGAACATACATACATGATCTGCAACACCACTTTCCTCAAATGTTTTCTGGAAGAAATCTGCAACATCATGTTTGACTCCCATGGCTCCAAAAACTACCGCAAATGGCTCATCTGAACCATCACCAAGAGATGCCTGTTTTACAATCTGGGCTGCCAGCTGATCGTGTGGAAGTCCGTTCCCTGAGAAGATGGGAAGTTTCTGTCCACGGATCAGTGTTGTTAATCCGTCAATTGCTGAAATACCTGTACGGATATAGTTTCTTGGATATTTTCTGCGGACCGGATTTAACGGAAGGCCGTTGACATCTCGTTTGACATCGGTGATCAGTGGTCCTAATCCATCGATTGGTTTTCCGATTCCGTTAAACGTTCTTCCTAGCATATCTGGTGCAAGAGAGACTTCCATCAGGTGTCCAGTTAATTTTGTTCTTGTATTATCAAGAGACATATTTTCCGTTCCTTCAAATACCTGAATGACTGCTTTATCCTCGTATAATTCAATAATTCTACCAATCTTTTTTGTTTTTCCATCAACCGTAAATTCAACGATCTCATCAAAAAATGCGTCCTGTACTCCTTCCAGAATGACAAGCGGACCATTGATGTTACTTAGTCCTAAATATTCAATTCCCATAAAATGACCGCCTCCTTATGCATTCTTTTCCAGTACTGCGTCATAGAAATCATCAATCTGTTTACGGTAGAGATCCAGTAATTGCAGATTGTCATTCGGAACATCGTATTTGATCGCAATGACTTTCTCAAAGATTCCTTCTGCTTTTAGCACGCTCATTGGCATTCCTCTCGCTACAAGTTCCCTGCTCTTTCGATACAGATATAAAATAACTTCCATCATTTTAAATTGCTTCTCCATGGACACACAAGTGTCATCTTTATGGAAAGCATTTTGCTGCAGAAATCCTAATCGTATCACTCTTGCGATCTCTAACGTTAATTTCTGATCATCTGGAAGAACATCTCCACCGATCAGTTTTACGATTTCCATCAAACTGCTTTCTTGATTTAAGATTGCCATCAAACGATTTCGATAATCTACAAAGTTCGGCGATACATGATCTCTGTACCATCCACCAAGATCGGTTAAATATTCACTATAGCTAGTTAACCAGTGAATTGCTGGGAAATGTCTTGCATAAGCAAGGGATTTATCAAGCCCCCAGAAGCATCTGACAAATCGTTTTGTATTCTGTGTCACCGGTTCTGAGAAATCTCCTCCTTGTGGAGATACTGCACCAATGATCGTTACAGAACCGTCCGTTCCATTTAAATTGTGCATCATTCCAGCTCTCTCATAAAAGGCAGATAATCTGGAAGCTAAATATGCTGGAAATCCTTCTTCTGCTGGCATCTCTTCCAGACGACCGGACAATTCTCTTAACGCTTCTGCCCATCTTGAAGTAGAATCCGCCATGATCGCAACATCATATCCCATATCACGGTAATATTCTGCCAACGTAAGTCCTGTATAAATAGATGCTTCACGTGCTGCTACCGGCATATTGGATGTGTTAGCGATCAGTATTGTTCGATCCATCAATGGATTACCACTCTTTGGATCAACTAATTCTGAAAATTCTTCCAGTACCTGCGTCATCTCATTTCCACGTTCCCCACATCCGATATAAATGATAATATCCGCATCGGACCATTTCGCAATCTGATGCTGTGTCATTGTCTTTCCAGTACCAAACCCACCTGGAATTGCCGCAGTTCCACCTTTAGCAATCGGAAACATGGTATCCAGTATTCTCTGTCCTGTAACCAGTGGCACACATGCTGGAATCCTGTCGTGAACGGGTCTTGGAACCCTGATCGGCCATCTCTGGATCATTGTTAACTGTTTTTCCGTTCCATCATCCAATCTTAACGTGATCATATGATCTTTGATCGCATGTTCTCCATCAGATGCCACAAAGGTAACCGTTCCTGTAAGATCTGGCGGTACCATACATTTGTGTACGATGGCTCTTGTTTCCTGCACTTCAGCATAGATATCACCGCCATGAAGAATATCTCCTTCATTGACAACTAATTTTGTGTCCCACAATTTCTCCATATCAAGCGAATCTACGCTGATACCTCTTGTGATAAATGCACCTGCATTTTCTGCAATCCTCTCTAAGGGACGTTCAATTCCATCAAAAATGTTATCAAGGATTCCGGGAGCTAATGTGACGGATACTGCCTCCCCGCTTGCTTCCACGATCTCGCCCGGTTTTAATCCTGATGTTTCTTCATATACCTGAATCGTCGTACGGTCTTTATCCAGAGAAATGACTTCTCCAACTAATTTTTCTTTGCCGACATAAACCATTTCTGACATCTTAAATCCAGTATTTCCAGCCAGATAAATGACAGGTCCGTTAATTCCATAAATTGTTCCAGTCTTACTCACCTGTCACACCCCCTTTAAAGGTAAATTCTTCGTATTCTTTCTCCAAAGCACCTGAAAATGAATGATCGATCAAGATATTTCTTCCCGGAATAATCGAACGGATTCCTCCAAGAAAATCTTCTTCGCTGACTGTTACTGTCATTCCAGTTCGTTTTTCGAGGAATTCTTTTTTGTCCTCATCCGAACTGTTAATATAGATTATCAATGGATTCCCATCTGCGAATCTCGCCGCTTTTGCAATATAGGATACAAGTAATTCTTTATACGCTTCGGTTTTCATGTATTCTTCTGTCATTGCCCGGACTTCCTCAAACAATTTATTTTTTAATTCATTCTGCACTCGGCTTAATTGTCTTCGAAGTTTTAGCTGTCCTTTGGATGTTACTGTATTTAACTGCTGCCTTGCCGATGCTGTTTCGGTCTTGATTCTCGTATCTGCTTGCATCACAGCTTCTTGTTTATGTGTTTTGAACACACCTTCCAATGCTTTCTGATGCTGATCTATGATTTCATTTCCTCTGGCTCTTGCTTCTTCCATGGCAGCTTCTCTGATATGTGAAATCTTTTCTTCTACTGTCAATGTTGTCACCTTCCTTCTACAGCCGGCTTACAATTTCAATCCAATCGCCTCATTGACATAAGACGTGATAAAATCTTTCTTCCGTCCAGTTCCGTGCCTGTCAGGAATCTCGATCAGAAGCGGCATTTTCCGCTCCAACTTAATCTCATCGATCAATTCTGGAAATTCTCTCCCAAATTTCTCTGTCAAAAGCACGATCCCAATTTCTGAATCACTCATAGCTTTCTCAATTGCTTCTTTTAGTTCATCCCTTTCATGAACTATGATCCCGTCAACCCCAGCTAACCGCATCCCTGTCAATGTATCTACGTTATCGCTGATCAAATACATCTTCATAATTATCACTTCCTGATCTATCCAAGTTTACCAATGATCATAAATGAAATGATCAATCCATACAGACATACACCTTCTGCCAGACCTACGAAGATCAGTGATTTACCTAAGGCACTTGGATCTTCACTGATTGCTCCTAAAGCTGCACTTGCGGCACTCGCTACGGCGATACCACCACCAACACAAGAAAGTCCTGTTGATAATGCTGCTGCCAGATATCCAAGTCCTGTAGCCATTCCTGCATCAGAACCTGCTTGTGCTGCCTGTACCGGATCTGTGACAAACATCATCACTCCGGCGATCACAATGATCCCGAAGAAGAAAAAAGCGTTAAATGCAATACTTCGTTTATAACGTTTCTTTGTTCTCTCTCCATGAAGAAAATAACCAAATGGAATAAATATACTTAAGATTAATGCTGCGATGATCGCTAATTTGATTGCTAATGTCATAACCGATACCTCCTAATTTTCCTTGCCTGCATGATTGTCATACGGATGGAATTCTCTTCCTGATCCCGTATAGAAACGACTGAACATTTCATAATATTCCAGACGCAATACCTGAATTCCGACAACCAGACCTTCTAGTCCACACACGATAATATTTCCAAGAACAATGATGATCCAGTTTGGATTTCCTGCTCCATCTGTGATCCCTCCGAGCATCAGAACAACTTCCATCATAGCCGCATGGCTCACTGCAAATGCCCCGATACGCACAAATGAGATCGTGTTAGAGAAGAAACTTAACATCGTCTCGAACAATTCAAAAAATCCCTGCACCAGAAACATTCCAACGCCGCCTTCTGCTTTTGGTTTCTTTCCTTCCACGAGCTGTCCTAATGGCTCTTTTAATAAGAACATGATCACTGGAATTCCAAGGAAAATGATCATCATGATATTTCCTGATGTTTTATGGCCTGTCATATAAAGCACGATCGTTAAGACAAGGAATCCATAAAATACAAGTCCTGCAACTCCATTTGGGCTGAAGAATAAATTTTCTTTATCCCCACGTTTCTTTGCATTGATGATCTGAAATACCATCGCAAGCAGGATCAGTGCCATACCAAATGCAACTGCCACGATAAATACAGTATTTAACTGCC
>OOAK01002009.1_pt1 | contig 11163 bp, 14 predicted proteins | sample 1671811 | NCBI WGS metagenome assembly OOAK01 (sample SAMN06348195, study PRJEB24527) | human gut metagenome | biome: human gut; feature: ankylosing spondylitis patient; material: feces | host: Homo sapiens | place: China | collected 2015-10 | reverse complement strand
AAATAAAAAAATCTTGGGAACTTGCCCTCTGTTAGTGGATAAATTACCGACTTTAATTTAATGATACTAATCTAATTATCCAAAATATTTAGGCATCCCCGAAAATTTCGGGAATGCCCATCATTCACGGAGCTTATTGACTTTTTTTCTTAATTTTCGACTTATCAAATCGCCTGTTTATAGGCTTTTTCTATATCTTATATCGTCACTATTTTTAGTTTTCGAAAAATTTGACGACACTTTGACGACACCTTTAGTATATAACAAAACTACGCTAACCGCCACAATTAAAATGACATAGTTTCTTTTCAATCATCATTCTTTTGAATCATCTTCTTCACTTCCCTGTCAAAATCCGATTCAATAACTTGAGTTCTATTAAAAATCTGGTATTCCTGTTCAGCCTTATCATTTGCCATCTTTCTCGAAATCTTTCCCCTATCAGGTAAAATCTCATACCTTCTAAATGCCAAAAATTCATTTATGCTTGCCGCGAATTCTTCCATCGTAAATGTATTTTCACGTTCAATCAAATCTTCTATGTAGTCAAAATAACCTGTCACCGCACGCTCCAAACTACGAATTTGCTTTTCATCCAAATAGTTTTTTGCAATAGTTACATCTGATTTCAATACCCGACCATCAGGAGCATTCTTCCATGTAGTAAGCCCCATATGATCCTTTATATGGTCTGCACTATAATAAACAATTTCTGCTGCTGTCTGTCCCGAAATTGCATAATGGAATTTATTCTGCACCATTGCATAAAACTGATGTGTAATCTCCGCATTTTTATCATAATCAATGCTACACTCAGCAAAAACATCCGTAATCTGTTGCCAGATTCTTCTTTCGCTCGCACGAATAGAACGAACTCTTTCGAGTAATTCTTTAAAATAATCTTTACCAAATGCAGTCTTTCCCTGTTTTAATCGTTCATCATCCAGCACAAATCCTTTTGTCATATACTCCTTTAAAACGTTTGTTGCCCAAATACGAAAATGAGTAGCTCGAATAGAATTCACTCTGTAGCCTACGGAAATGATTGCATCTAAATTATAAAAATTAGTAGAATTAGATTGGGTTTTTCCCTCTATTGCTCCATGTTGAGTGGTTGTTGCAATTTTTGCAACAACCACTTCTTCATCCAATTCACCTGTTTCAAAAATATTCGCAAGATGACGACTAATGCCTGATTTATCTATTCCAAACAATTCCGCCATTGCTTTCTGCGTCAACCAAATTGAATCATCTTTAATTAAAGCATTAATGTAAATATCTTCCTTTTCTGTTTTATAAAGTAAAAATGGAAATTCTTTCATTTGTCAAACTCCTCTAATACAATAAATGGCGGGGAGCCTCCCCGCCGATTAGGTTGGACCTGGGTCTTTCGACCAGCCCACATGTGCAACACTTGTTACACTTACATTGTATGATTATATTAACATGATTGTTTACCAAATTCAAGATTATAGTTGATCGTTGCTTATTCTCTAATCAATTCTTCTGCATCTGATATATTTCTAACTTTGGACATTGCAAATCCCAAAACCTTCGGCTGATATTTAATTATTAATCTGTCTGCATCCGCCTTATTCACTATTAACCTCCTATGATAAACAAACGTGCCCTTTTTTGTTTTTCAATTATATAGTGTCGCTTAGGTTCAATATGGTTGGGTAAAAATTAAGTAGTGTTGAAAACAAAATATTTAGGCATCCCCGAAAATTTCGGGAATGCCTACTATTCCGCATCAACCTCTCTTATTGATTGCTACGCAATCAATAAGCTCGCGGCATTCATAGAATGCCTGCGAGCCCTATAAGCAAAGGAAAACCACGGTTTCGTGTAAACACGACCGTGGTTTTCTTTATTTATAGTGAGCTTGCGCTCTATTCATTGATAACGTTAATTATTCAACAATTCGTATTACTTTCTATATATCTAAACCCCCTTATTTTAAAGGGTTTGTATTCTCTTTTATTTGCATTTTATACTTGCTTTTTGTGTCTGTTCCATATAGTGGTACGTTTTTAGTACGTTTACAATTGCGATATTTCAGCAAGCAGCCTTTCACGTTCTAACCGCTTTAATGCGATACGTTCCGTTGAGCTCGTCCATGTTCTGTTGAATGTTCCGACGCCGTTACCTTTAAAGGCTTCACCCCTTATGTTGTCAAGGTATGGCCGTAACTGTCTAATTGTCCGGGCGTCCTCTCTCATCTTCCTAAATGCTTCAATTTTTCGTTGTGTTACTTGTTGGTAGCTTACTTCTAAGTCTTCAGCAATGTCCTTGTACTGCTCTTGGTTCTTGTAGTGCCTTATTAATACCTCTGCATGTTTCTCTGGTAAACGTTCGACACACTCCCAAATATCTCTTTTTAGTTCTTCTTTTTCCATAGCGTCTAAAACAGTGCTTTCCACGTCCTGCTTTTTGTCTGCCTGCAAGTCTAATAATGCTGTACCCTCATTTACTTCTTTATCGGTGCTTATGTTTACCCTGCTTTTCTGTAGTTTTGCCAATTCCTGCACCTTTTCAACGCTAACGCCCATTTTATGGGCTATGCGTGTATCTGTCGGAATTTCGCCCAGTTCTTCAAGTTCTGTAATAGTTCTATTGTATTTATTGATTAAATCATTGGTATTAATACCGACACCACTATAAGAATACACATACCTTTTTAGGTGTTCATGCAGATACCAACCAAACCAGGTTAAAAACTTCCCTTTGTTTTCGTCATAGCTTTTAATAGCCTTAAGCATTGCGAAATAACTTTCCTGCATTAAGTCCTCCACTTCCTCACACGGAAAGAAACGTTTTATATATTTATATAAAAATCCCCTATTCTTTATATACAACAGTTCAAGCCTTGCGGTGTCCTCCGGGTGTTTTTTCAGGTATACGGCTAATTCTTCGTTACTCATACGCTTGTACCTCTTTTATTGCTTTATTCCATAGTCTATGTATATATCCCTCTGACACGCCTAAATATTCGGCTATGGCTCTTTTTGTGTAATTTTTAATGTAGTACAGATAAAACATAATTCTATATCGTTCGTTTGGTATGTTCTTTATTGCGTTCACTATGCTTTGCTGCTCTGCTTCCAGTTGCTCACGTTCTGTATATGCCTTTTTGATATATTGGGTTGTGTCGGCGATTTTGCCCCATTCTTCAAGTTTTCCTATAAAGTCGTTTACTTCCTCTATGCGTACACATAACAATCTGTAGTTCTTAAAATTAACCATATAGCCACCTCACTATAACAAATTACCCCCGACTTAATCGCCGGGGGCTTCGGAATATTAAAGAAAATATTTATTTATAAAAGGAACTATGAAAAATCATTTGTTGCCTTTTGCAACCTATATTTCTGCTACTTTGTTTTCCTGATAATAAATAGCTTTCGCCTTGTTATCAAGAACAAACGCATCGTAACAGATACGACCTTCTACAAGTTCGCCACTGATTCCCGGCGGGTCTTGGTGCACTCTGTAGTCCTCTAGCTTTGTAGGGGCTACCGTTGCTACCGGGTGGCAAAGCATAAAGCCAAAGTTTTTAGGTAATCTGTTAGCTGGCACTTTGATAACTGTAGCACCGTCTAAATTAGCCACCACGCCTTTAATACGCATATTCTCGCCTATTTCAGTATTTAAAACAATTTCTTTGTTTTTCTTCATTAATCGGAAAACGTCAGGTGATACAATTAAATGTCTGTTAGTTTCCTGTACTTCTGCGTTGTCTAAGCTGGCGCTTGCCTTTGTGATTTCGTCGTATATGTTATCTTCTGTAAGGGTTACGGCTGCGGGCTTTGTGCCTGCCTTAGTACACATAACGTTATATGTGTATGTGTCAACTTCCGGCACTGTAACCTGTCTAAGCTGTCGGGCTAATGCGCTGGCACCGCTTAAACTTTCCCCCGTTTCGTCTCTGTCTAATTTATCAACTACAAAAGTAAAAGAACGGTCTTTTGTAAGTGTCATTTCTTCCGTTGTTGCGTCCAAATCAGCGATAACACCAAAACGAGAGCTATAACCTGCCTTATTTGCGTTTTTTCCCTCTCTGTCGTAGTCGTTCATTGCTGACGTGCCTATCTTATAGGCTTTGATACTATGCGCCCCCGTCCAGTCATAATCTTTATTTGTGATTATTGAAATCTTGCTTTCTGTTGTGAAGATTTCATCAACGTAGGGGCTAAATTTTGTTACTAAATCTATGTTTCTAGCCATTTTTTATCCTTTCCTTATTAAGCCAGCCCCATAGCTTTTCTTATTGGGTCACCGTTAGGCTCTCCCCCTTTTACCGGGCTGTATGCCTGCTTATGTGCTGGCTGTTCAATATATTTTTTTAATGTATTAATTTTCTCTGTTGCTTCCTGCTCATCTTTCGCAGTGATAACGCTTGCAAGTTCCTGCGGAAGTCCTGCACTGCTTAGCTGCTCTTTTATGATCAAGTTCATTTCTCGCTTGTTCAATTCTGCTTCTCTTTTTGCGAGTTCGTCAGGCTCTTTGTTCTTTGAACGTGCTAAGCGCTCTTGAACAATCTTGTTAACCTCTTCTTGAGTAAATGTCTTTTCATTGTTTCCCTCTGTTTGAGTATTATTATTATTATTGTTTAATTCTGACATAAATGTAATTATCTCCTTTCCTGCTTACCGTTGCAGTAACGTTGTTGTTAGTCTCTTTAATTGGGGCGGTGTAGAACAATGGAATACAAAAAACAGCACCGCCCCCCTATGGAGCTAATTCACACTTAAAACAACATAAAAAAAGCGCAAGAAAAGTAAAACTATTACTTTTCCCACGCTTATAGCTCGAATCCGTAAGCTTCCAGCACAAAAACATCCATAAAAAAAGTGCTGGGGTACTGTTTTAAATGTGATTACCCTAATGGGTATGTTTATATTATACCAAATATCGCCAAAAATCTCAACAAAAAATCATTAGCCGGGAACAAAAAAAGACGATACAACGTATATATTGCACCGTCTCTTTTTCAGCTAAACAACATGCATGTTTTCAAGCTCTATGTAAGCCTTTTTATATTCGCCTTTTGGACTTTTCGCAACTTTTACGCTTTTAACCATTGGCTCTAGGGCTCTTCTCACCCTGAATAGCTCGCTTTCGTGTTTATATGATACTTTTATCTTTACCATGCTTTTACTCCTTTCTATGTCCGTTTTTCGCTTTTCTGTATATTGCAAAAATTCTTAACATTTCTTAACATTTCCGTAGGTCTTAACATTTCTTAACATTTTTCATACTCTCCCCCGGTCTAGGTATGTATTTATATCATTCTTGGAACTGGTTAATTATTGCATTTCTAAGTAGTTCGTCCCCATTACTTTGCTTATTTCTTCTAAGGCATTGCTTAGCTGCAATTCTGCTGTAAATAACACTCTTGATACGTCTTTAAGCTCCACTATATCACCGCCAATTACTGCCTGGCGTAATACTGCTATACTTGAGTATGCACATGTTATGTCAAAGGTCTTTTCGTCCAATATATTCAATTCTTCGTTTGTAAATTCTGTTTTCATATTTTGTACCTCCTATTTATTCATTTCGTTCAATGCTATTGCTATCTGCTGCAAAGCTATGTTTGTATCGTTTAATTTATCCGCTAAGAGTCCTATTTCTGTGCTTATTATCTCGTTTTGATAGTCTATAGTCTCGTTTAGTGCTTCAATGCCTGCTATTAGTGTTTTGTTTTTACAGTCTACTTCTTTATTCATTGTTTATCCTTTCTGTGGTATAATCCACTTATGACAGTTGTGACACTTTTTTTACAATTCATATATTTTTGTGTAGTAGCGGTTATATATGCTTTTGTATAATATTTTGCTTTTATAAATATCTGTCATAACTGTCACTTTTTTGCAAATATGCCTTTAAATGGCGTATTGTTAATGTCAACTTGTTTAAAATTTGTGTCATTTTCCTGGCACTTTTTCTCTAAATATTGACACTTTTCTGTCACTATTCTTAAATTTTTTAAATATCTACCGTTAGAATCTCGCCCATTTTCAAATCCTTTCGATTGCATACGTTTATAAAAGTTTTGATTGCTAACTTTGTTTAATTCATTTGCAAAGCAATAATTACCATAAAGTTGGTATGCTTCGGTTCTGTATGTTTTTTCTCCCTGCACTCTTTCGCAACAATCATCTAACCAACTCTGCACGCTGTCGCTGTCATGATGATATTCCGCAACACAATGCAAGCTGTTGGGGCTGTCTATTTGTCGTAATGTACTAGGTGTATTTAGTAACTCGTTTAGACGTTTGACGCATAAAGTTATAAACCCCGGTATACTTTTCTTTAAACCTTCGTTTAGATTTTCTATGTGTTTCCCTTTTTTAGGTACTTCCAGCATAAGCAGACGCCTATACCATGCGTTAGACTGTTCATCTAGTGAGATGGGCATCTCGTTAGTGCTAAAAGCCAGTTTTAAATACAATCGGGTTGTAAAAACGTCTCCGCCTTTTATTTCACATTTTATAAAGTCTTCGCCTGTAATACGTTTTATAACGTCCACGCTTTCAAGTGGTTTTTTGGGTAAGTCTGCGCATATGTTTACTAAATTGCCCACTAGAAAAGTACTCATAAACTGTTTGTTTATTTGGCTTAATTCAATAGCACATATGTTTTCTTCTCCTATAGTATCAACGGCAAGGTTTAACAATGTACTTTTACCTGTTCCGGGTGCTCCTACAAGTACCAGAAACTTCTGTAAAAACGTCTCTCTTGTCATACAGTAACCGAAATAGGTATAAAACATATTTCTGTCTGCCTTATCCGGTATAATATCCCTTACAAAAATATCTGCAATACTGCCCTTATAAACTGCTGCCGGGTCATAGTTATGGGGTATTTGGTTAATGCTTAGATACGTGGGGCTGTGTTCCGACATTTCTAATGTTTTAGGGTCTAACATTCCATTTTTGAAGTTTATCCAATGCTTGGGGTACTTGTTTACCTCTTCATACTTAAAGCTTATACATGGGTTGTCCTTTATCAAGGTATATATGCCGTTTATCGTCTTTGCTTTTTTGTCCTTATCCAATAGCAACCCTTTTATGAATTCTTTTACAAGTTTGCCGTCTTTATCTAATTTGTAAACGCCATTGTTGTACACATACGGTCTATTGTTGATAAATATCACATGATTATGATTTATAACGCTTTGCGCGACCTTTTCATCATAGGGTTGTGTTGCCCTTCCTTTATCATCATGCATATAGTTTTCTTCTAATATGTCGCGTTCTTCTCTTGCTGTTTGTTGTTTCTTTGTTGTGGTTTTTATTCCCTTAGCTGCTTCTTTCAATATGCCTGAATATTCTTTATTAAACTCTGCTACATAGTTATTAAATTCTTCTTTAAAATTATTAATACCTTTCTGCTTGTAAGCTTCGTCTATTTGTTCCAGAAATTCATAATCAAAAGCCTGACCGTCAAAAGATACGCCGAAAACTTGTTTATAAGCTGCTATCGTGGTTAGTTTATCAACTGCAACGCTTGGTATCTGTTTCAACATTTCTTTTTGTGTGTTTGTCATGCGTTTACCTCTTTAATTCCGACACGCTCCATAAGATATACACGCGGTGCCTTACCTCTTATTGTTATGAATCCCTTTTCGTGTAGCTCTTGGTTGCACTGGGCAATGATTTTATACGCCATGCCCTCGGACACTCCCAACAGCTGCATAGTTTCCTTTGCATTAATTAAATAACTTTCCATTGCTCTACTCCTTTCTAATCTTCCAACAACTCTGTTACGTCTACGTTTAGTATTCTTGCAATCTTACCAATAGTCACAGCTTTTGCACTCTTGGTAGTTGTAATACGGTTGTAAGTTCCTTTCGGTATGCCTGCTTTTATAATATCGTTAGTAGACATACAAGCCCTAGCCTTTGCAAGCTCTAATTTTTCAAGATTGATTTTCATTTTGTTACTCCTTTCATTTTATTATTGACATTCGTTTTGAATGTGTTAATATGATAGCATATTCAATGTGAAGGTGTCAATATTTTTTTGATATTCATTTTGATTGCGTTATTTTTTATCATGTGTTATATTAAATCTAAACAATTTAGGAGTTTAATTTATATGATAGGTGATAACATTAAGAAATATAGAAATCAAAAAGGCCTAACACAAAAGCAATTAGCTGAAAAAGTTGGTTGTGCAACGGGCACAATACAACAATATGAATTAGGTAAACGTCAACCACGTATAGAACAATCGCAAAAAATTGCCGACGCCTTAAGCATTCCGTTATCCTATTTATTTGATGTACAAATAGGATATGAGGAAAATAAAACCGAATACAAAAAGCCTTTAATTGAAATAATATCCGATTTTTTACGTATTGGTTCACCTCCTGAGACTTCTTTAAGTTTAAAATTTGGTAATGATACGCAAGACGCTGCTATTACTGGATTAATTTCAATACTTGAAGAGTTATACGGAAAAGTAGAAGCTAAAACGGTACATGACAAAGACAATAAAATAATAGGGGTATATTTTGTTATTGGTTTAGGGATTTCAAAATTTATACTAAGTCCAGAAAATTTATTAATATTATATAATGTTACAAGTTCAAACATAAAAACTTTAGTCGACACATTAAAAGATACAAGAAATGAAAATATCATAATTAACGAGATAAGAAATAAAGAACAATAAAAAGGACAGCAACTAAGCTGCTCCCGGGAACGAATACCGGGAACGAACATTGAAAATATAATATACTTACCAGAGGGGCAAAAATAAAAAGATGAGCTCGTGCCCTCCCCAGAGCATAAGCTCCTTTGGTGTGGAGAAGGTGACTCCCATCTTTTTATATATTATACAATATGCATATAAAAATATCAAATAAAAAAGCCCCAGTACTCGCAATACTGGAACTTTTTAAAACTTTTACTTAAACCATACAATATTATTGCTGGTTGTCTGCTATCATATCGCAAATATTATAGCAGATAACCTTTACTTTGTATACCCAAAATACAGAAAGAGAGGTTATTTTTTTATGTCAGTAAACAAAATGAGCAACGGCAAATGGTACTGTAGTTTTTACTATACAGACTGGCAGGGCATCAGGAAGCGAAAGAAGAAAGAGGGATTTAATACCCAGCGAGAGGCTAAAGCGTGGGAAAGTGATTTTATAAACAAAATGACGCAGAATTGCGACATGACGTTTAAAAACCTCGTCAAATTATATTTAGAGGATAGTGCAACAAGGCTAAAGCCTACCACATTACAAACAAAAACATACACCATAAACAACAGAATTGCCCCATATTTTAACGATATACCCATATCTGATATAACGCCAGCTATGGTTAGAAACTGGCAAAATGAACTAATAAATAGCGGTATAGCACCCACAACACAGCACACTATCAATGGCATTTTATCGGCTATATTTAATTTTGCAGTAAAATATTACAATTTGCCTTTTAACCCGGTTTCAAGAGTTGGAAGTATTGGAAAAACCAAAGGCACAAGTATGAACTTCTGGACGTTGGAAGAGTACAAACAATTTATAGCCTGCGTGGATGAACCAATATATAAAATGATATTCGAATTGTTCTTTTTTACTGGTCTAAGGTGTGGCGAACTGTTAGCCTTAACCTATAATGATGTAGATATAGAAAAGGGTATTTTAACGGTAAATAAGAACCTTGCAAAAGTCAAGGGAAAAACTATCATACAGACACCAAAAACGGCAAAAAGTAGGCGAAAAATTACACTACCACGGTTTGTAGTTGAACACCTGCAAGAATATGTTAAATTGCTATATGGCTATAAGCCTAGCAACCGTTTATTCTTGGTAGACAAATATTCATTAGCTAGAATGATGAATAAATATTGTGAGTTATCAGGGGTTAAAAAAATTAGAATACATGACCTTCGACACTCACACGCAAGCCTACTAATTCATCTAGGTTTTACGCCCACCTTGATAGCTGATAGGCTCGGACACGAGAACGTAACAACAACCCTAAATACATACGGTCACTTGTACCCAACAAAGCAAAATGAAGTTGCCGAAACGTTAGAAAAGATAATATAGTAGTACGATTATGGTACGCAAGCAAAAAGAAAAGACACTAAATAGCCTTTATTTAGTGCCTTTTTCTATATATTGTCTTTAATTATTCAACAATTGTAGCAACCTTACCTGAACCTACTGTTCTACCACCTTCACGGAATTATTTCATCATTGTTTGGTATATCTTGTTTTATTTTCGTTGTTTCCATTGTGTATTGTTGCTGTTTATGTTGTCATTATTTCTACTTGCGTGAGAAAATGACGACAGTTTGACGACACTTTCTTACTACTTATTTCCAATTGTCAACTTGGGATACCAAATGTACGATATAACTATGCTCTACTATCAACAAGCATATGCAAAAAAGGCTGGCTTCATCAAAGGCGTTAAACGAATTACACTCTTTATTCCTTAAATAAGAAAACTCCTTCCAATATTACACATAATAATGCAATACCTAACCCAAAGAAATTACACGTATGTACATTATATATACCAATAAAATTTCCCAATATTTCACTTAATGCAAAAGAAGTAACAATAACACATTCAATAACAAAATGATTACATTTTCCTAATTCATTCTGCTTTCTTTTTTCAAAAAATCGAATACAACAAAGCAAATAAAGCACGTTAATAAAACCTGTATAGGACTTGCCCTTGATAACTTAAGTGAAGCCGTTTTATTAGCCGACAGTGTTGTTAGTTCTTCCGGTAACTCCATATTATTGCACTATTTATTTATATTACTGTTAATTGTGGGAATCGGATTGATTGTACATGGGCTAATGCACATTGAAGATAAATAAATTTAAGGGAGCATACTACAGCTGCTTGTAAATCGCTAATGTAGTATGCTCCCTTTTTTAATTATAGTGTCTCATCGTAAATTGTTTTTTTACCTTTATAGCCAATTACTTTTACCTCTTTTGTAACTGACAATTTCTTTAGATTCTTGTACTTTTTCAAATTAACTTTTTTAATCTGTGTATTGCATATTTTTAGAGTTTTTAATGTTTTTGGATTAAAATTACATTTTTCATAATTGCTAATAAATGTACAATTTAGGTTAGCATTTTTTATTTTGTTATTTTTTCCCAGTGTAA
>OOAK01002007.1_pt1 | contig 11172 bp, 12 predicted proteins | sample 1671811 | NCBI WGS metagenome assembly OOAK01 (sample SAMN06348195, study PRJEB24527) | human gut metagenome | biome: human gut; feature: ankylosing spondylitis patient; material: feces | host: Homo sapiens | place: China | collected 2015-10 | reverse complement strand
TGCCTTAACTTATCGGTCTCATTGAAGAATATATTGATATCGTGATATTTTAGTTCTTCTCTAAGATCAAGATACTTTCTTGCCGTCTTTGAGAAGCCCGGTACGGATCTCCGGTCCTTTCGTATCCAGCATCAGTGCAACCGGAATGCCAAGCTGTTCGGAAACCTGACGCACCAGTGCGATACGCTCAGCATGTTCTTCGTAGCTTCCATGAGAAAAATTGAAACGTGCCACGTTCATTCCGCCTGCGATCAGTTCTTTGAGAATGATCTTGTCCATCGTTCTTGGTCCCATTGTACAGATAATCTTTGTTTTCTTCATTATTCCTCCTGCTGCCGCTTTGCGGCCTGACCACATTTTTATTTTTTGATATGTTTGTGCGTAAACAGATGATCCTGGCAATATTCATAATTTCCGTCGCATTTGGAACAGAAACGGAATTCGAGATCATCGCCGACCAGCGTGGTTCTGCCGCAGATCGCACACTTGTGCTTGGTAATACCGGATCTGCCTGTCTGACTGGTCTGCCTTTTGAAATTTTGCTTCCGACGGATTTCTTTTGGTGAAACCTTGTTGTAATTTCTCGTCATCAGGAAAAACAGGATGAAATTGAACATGGATGCAATGATCGCCACTCTTCCAGCCCAGTTTGTCTGAAGGAAGGAAAGGACAATGAAAGCTCCGTAAAGAATCCCAAACCATTTGACCTTGATCGGTATGATAAAATACAACAGCAGCTCCATATTCGGATAGCAGACTGCAAACGCCAGAAAAATGGACATGTTGATATAATATGTGGAAAACAGTGCCTGCCCGAAGACAATATTTCCTCCCATCACGGCATATAAAATGAATGCTCCGATGATTGTTGAAATGATCCCTGAAAAAATATAAGCATTATACCGGAACGCTCCCCAGGTCTGCTCCAGTGAATTGCCAAGAGAATAATAAAGCATCAGCATGATGATCGTAAAAATACCAGGTGATTCCGGCGGAATCAAAACCCAAGTGACAAGTCGCCAGATCTGCCCTTTTAAGATATAATATGGCTCAAGACTTAAATAGTTATACAGTACACCCGGTGCCAGGAAATACAGAAAATAACCGATGATATAAGCTCCGATGATGTACGTGGACAGATTGTATATGGCATACCGTCCGAATTTACGTTCCATTTTGTTTAAAAAGTTCATATAATTTCCTTTATCTTCCTTTCCGCATCGTGTGTTCTGCAAGCTTTTACGGGACAAAAATGCTCTGTCCCGTCCACTTGCCAATGCCAGGTCTATTATAAATTTTATTGTATCTTTTGTCAATCAAAGCACTCGATTTTTCACAAAGTTTACAAACACTTTAGATTATGGGATACTTCATGTTTTATCCGGTATTTTATTATCTGAAGCATTCTCTTTTATTCCCCTGCATCTTCTGCATCCAAAATCAGGGATGCACAGTTCATCCCCGATCTGCAGATTGTATACGTTTACCCAGGGATTGGCAAACAGAAGGGCCGAAACGGTTACACCATATCTCTTTCCAAGTTTATATAAAGTATCTCCCTGCTCGATCACATGAATAAATCCAAAACGACATGTTTTTGCATTGTCCATTCTCTGTCAGCTCCACGATTGCTTTCTGCTTGCTCTATTATATGAATCACAGCCTGCTGCTGTTCACAGATATTCGGCAAACGATAGCCTCCAAGACTTTCCACTATTTCCAACTTTCTATTGAATTTTCTGAAATCTTTCATTATAATAACCTCAAAATGATGATACGGGATATTTAAAAGTGGGATGATAATCCCACGATATGCGAATACCGGGCTGCTATGTGCCAGTGGCACATGTTTAGTACCGACCGAAATGGAGCGTAGAAAGGATTGTGGGAGTGCAACGCACGGAACAATCCGTAGGCATCATAGTTGGGGACTTTTGACATCCACATCATTTTTATGTAAGTGGATGAAATGGATTATAAAAATTTGCAATCCCTGCTTCTTTCGTGGTATTATGGGGACAAAAAAAGGAAAGGCTGATATAGATATGGAATACATGAAATTTGATGATGCATATGTTGTTCGTCTGGACCGCGGCGAGGAGATCGTAGAGTCTCTGACAAAGATTTGCGACAGGGAAAAGATCACACTGGCAACGATCGAGGGTATCGGTGCGGCAGACCATGCGGTGATCGGTCTGTATAATGTCGGGGAACAGGTTTACCATAAAACGGAACTGAACGGACCGATGGAGATCACGGCTTTGACGGGAAATGTTTCCACGATGGATGGTAAAACTTATCTTCATATTCACATTAATCTCTGCGATGAGAAGATGAATGTCAAAGGCGGTCATCTCAATGAGTGTCGGATTTCGGCGACGGCTGAAATCACAATCCGCACAGTCAATGGAAAAGTGGAACGTTTTTATGATAAGGACGGTGTTGGATTGAATCTGTATCAGTTTCCGGGAAATGAAGGATACAAAAAACTGTTAAAGAATCTGATTGATGTGATCAAGGAAGACCATGCGAAACTGGGATTTCGAAAAGAAAAAATTCGCCTGTATTATCCGCTCAGCTCTTTGAATCATTTTTTTGGTACGAGTGATGATGCAGATCAGATGCAGGAGCGTCTGAACCACCTTCCGGTGGTGATCACAGAGAAGCTGGGAGAGGTTGCTGCGACACACAAAGCGGAGCGATTTTGCTTCCACATTCCGGAGGAAGGCAGCGAGTACGTCCATAATAATATGAAGGAAAATGAATTTATTAAAAGCCTGATCGAGTTGCTTCAGAAACATGGATGCAAGATGGATGATATTCTGAATTTGTTTCATAAGTATTCTGATAATATTATTACAGAAAATATGGACAATGGAGAATTTGATATTCTGATCCGTTTTGAAGATAAACCGGACGATCCATATTATTATTGTTTTAAAGATGAAGGATGCCATATTATTTATCATCGATTCTTGAAAGAGGATTATGAAGATTTTGGTTTCTGAGTAGACAGAGAGGACAGAAAACGTTGGAAATTCGCAGAGGAACAAAAGAAGATATTGCACAGGTTGCGGCAATTTATGATCATATTTTAACGGAGGAAGAGGAAGGCAGAGCGGTGATCGGCTGGATACGCGGCGTTTATCCGACGGAAAATACCGCAAAAGAAGCGGTGAAAAAAGACGATCTGTTTGTTATGACGGATGCCGGAAGGATTGTGGCAGCAGCGAGGATCAACCAGGTTCAGGTGTCGGAGTATGCTGATGCAAACTGGAAATATCAGGATATTTTGCCGGAACAGGTTATGGTTCTGCATACGTTGGTCGTAGATCCGGGGCAGTCCGGAAAAGGATATGGAAGTGCGTTTGTGAAGTTTTATGAGGATTATGCAAAGGAACATAACTGTCCGTATCTGCGTATGGATACGAATGCGAAAAACCAGGCTGCGAGAAAGTTGTATGCACGGCTTGGATACTGGGAGGCGGATATTGTGCCTTGCGTGTTTAACGGCATTCCGAGCGTGCAGCTTGTGTGTCTTGAGAAGACAGTATAAAGCGGAAATTTTCTGCAAAAAAAGACAGCAGTTCAGCCAGATTGAGCCAGATGCGAGAATTGCTATCTAAAAACGAAACAAGGGGTGTGTTTTTGTGGAAATACAGGAAATTCTGGAAAAAGTAAAAAACGGGGCGATATCTGTGGAAGAAGCGGAAGGATTTCTCCGCAGGGAGCCGTTTGAAGAGATGGGCTATGCGAAACTGGATATGCATCGCAAGGTGCGATCCGGTTTTGCGGAAGTGATCTACTGTGCCGGAAAAGCAGATGAACATCTGCTTCATATTTTTGAGCATTTATACAAGGCAGATGGACAGGTTTTCGGAACGCGGGCAACACAGCATCAGTACGAAATATTGCGTGAAAAATATCCGCAGGTAGAATATGATCCGATTTCCCATATCATAAAAATTGAAAAAAAGGATAAAGAGCATATCGGAAATATCGCAGTCTGCACTGCGGGAACGGCAGATATTGCCGTAGCGGAAGAGGCTGCACAGACGGCAGAATATTTTGGAACGAAAGTGACGAGGGTTTATGACGTGGGCGTGAGCGGCATCCACAGACTGCTTGGAAATCTGGAGGCAATTCAGAGTGCAAACTGTGTTGTTGCCGTTGCGGGTATGGAAGGTGCACTGGCGAGTGTGCTTGGCGGTCTGGTGGACAAGCCGGTGATTGCTGTGCCGACTTCCGTCGGTTATGGTGCAAATCTTGGCGGACTTTCTGCACTTCTGACGATGATAAATTCCTGTGCAAACGGAATTGCGGTGGTAAATATTGACAATGGTTACGGAGCAGGTTATATGGCAACGCAGATCAACAGACTGGGGGTGAAGGCGAATGGGTAAAACGTTATATCTGGAGTGTGAAAGCGGTATCAGCGGAGATATGACGGTAGCAGCACTTCTGGATCTTGGAGCAGATCAGCAGGTTCTGAAAAAAGCTCTTGCAAGCCTTCCGGTACAGGGATTTGATATCCGCATTTCCAGGGTAAAAAAATCCGGTCTGGATGCGTGCGACTTTGATGTGGTTCTTGATAAGGAACATGAAAATCATGATCATGATATGGAATATCTGCATGGTCATACTCATGCACATAATCATGCTACGGAGCATATGCATGGGCATGATTTGCATAACCATGATGCAGAGTATATACATGAGCACAGAAGTTTTGTGGATATTCTGCAGATCATTGAGAGCAGCAGCCTGACGGAACGTGCGAAAAAAACAGCGATGGATATTTTTTCGGTTCTGGCGGATGCAGAAGCAAAAGCACATGGCGTGCCAAGAAATCAGGTGTATTTTCATGAAGTCGGTGCTGTAGATTCGATCGTAGATATTCTCTCGGTGGCGGTCTGCCTGGATAATCTGGATATCGATCAGGTAATTGTGACAGAACTTTGCGAAGGAAGAGGTACGGTCCGCTGTCAGCACGGCATTCTGCCGATCCCGGTTCCGGCGGTGGCAAATATCGTACAGGCCAATCATCTGAAACTGAAACTTACGCAGATAGAAGGTGAGCTGGTTACGCCGACTGGTGCAGCGATCGTGGCGGCGATCCGTACTTCTGATAAACTTCCGGAGTCATTTTTCATCGAAAAAACAGGTCTTGGTGCAGGAAAACGAGAATATGCCTGTGCCGGTATTCTGCGTGCAATGATTCTGGAAAGCGAGAATGAAAAGAGCTGGATGGAAAAAGATGAGATCTGTAAACTGGAGACAAATATTGATGACTGCAGCGGCGAGGCACTCGGATTTCTGATGGAGCGTCTGATGCAGGTGGGGGCGAAGGATGTTCATTATACGCCGGTTTATATGAAAAAAAATCGCCCGGCATATCAGGTAAATGTGATCTGTAAAAAAGAAGATGCGGAAAAGCTGGAGAAACTTATTTTTCAGGGAACGACAACGATCGGCATCCGCAGAATGTACATGGAACGAAGTATCTTAAAAAGAGAAGCGGCAGAGATCGACACGCCGTTTGGCAAAATGAAAGTAAAAGTATGCGATCTGCCGGATGGGAAAAGGATTTATCCGGAGTACGAAGAAGTCGCAAGAATCTGCCGGGAAACCGGACTGTCTTATTATGAAGTTAGCGGGATATTCCTTGACACTTTATATACCGAACGGTATAATGAAGAAAGCAACCGTAAACAGGAGTAAAGGACAGGATTTATGGACAATAGAGAACGTATTTTGCAGTGTGCACTGGAGCTGTTTTATGCCAAGGGTTACGATGCCGTTGGCGTACAGGAGATTGCTCAGAAAGCGGGGATTACAAAACCTACGTTGTACTACTATTTTGGCAGCAAATATGGTCTTCTGGAGACTTTGCTGACGAAACATTTTACTGTTCTGAATGAAGAACTGGAGCGGGCATCTTTTTACGAAGGGGATGTCGGAGCGACGCTTTACAATATTGCTTCTGCATTTTTAGATTATGCGATGAGAAATTATAAAGTCTATGCACTTCTGATGGCGATGTTTTATTCTGCGAAGGAGAATGAAGCGTACCGGGCGGTAAAGCCGCTTGTGAAAAAGTTCTATTCGCAGATCGTACATTTTTTTGATGCGGCGGAGCATGAGCTTGGAAATATGAACGGAAGGCAAGAGCAGTTTGCGATTGGATTTATCGGTCTGATCAATCACTATATTCTGCTGGCATGCGACCGGGAAGGCAGACCGCAGCAGATTTCAGAGGAGAAAAAGCGGGCACTTGTAAAGCAGTTTATGTATGGTATTTACAGTTAAGATGGAGGTATTTGCAAATGGGAAAGTGGTATAACGAAGCAGTTTTTTATCATATGTATCCGCTGGGTATGACAGGGGCACCAAAGGAAAACAAAGAACCGGAGACCGTGCATCGCTTGCGGGAGCTGTTTCCGTGGATCGACCATTTAAAGGAGATCGGAGTTACAGCGATCTATATCGGACCGCTGTTTGAATCTTCTACACATGGTTATGATACAAAAGATTACAAAAAAGTAGACAGAAGACTTGGGGATAATGAAGATTTCAAAGAATTTGTCAGACTGGCACATGAAAATGGGATCCGCGTGGTTGTGGACGGTGTTTTCAATCATACCGGAAGAGAGTTTTTTGCATTTCAGGATATCCAGAAAAACAGAGAACATTCTCCGTACTGCAGCTGGTATAAAGGAGTGAATTTTGGCTGGAATTCTCCGTATAACGATGGATTTGGTTATGAAGCATGGAGAAACTGTTTTGAGCTGGTCAATTTAAATCTTTACGAGCAGGCAGTCCGTGATTATCTGTTTGATGTGATTCATTTCTGGATCACGGAGTTTGATATTGACGGTATCCGTCTGGACTGTGCTGACTGTCTGACGTTTGATTTTATGAAAGAAATGCGTTACCGCACCGGTCAGTGGAAAGAGGATTTCTGGCTGATGGGTGAAGTGATCCACGGCGATTATGCGAGATGGGTAAATGACGAAATGCTTCATTCCACAACGAATTATGAGCTTCACAAGGGTCTGTATTCGGGACACAATGATCATAATTATTTTGAGATCGCCCATACGATCCGCCGTCAGTTTGATGACAACGGCGGTATTTACAGAGGACGTACTTTGTATTCTTTTGTAGATAACCACGATGTGGACCGTCTGATGAGCAAGTTAAACAACAAAGATCATATCCGCGAGGTTTATACACTGCTCTACACGCTGCCGGGCATTCCATCTATTTATTATGGCTCCGAGTGGGGCATTGAAGGAAGAAAGCAGGGTGCCTCAGATGATGCCATGCGTCCGCAGCTTGACCTTGAAAAAATGCAAAAAGAGAATCCGCATCCGGAGCTGACAGCACATATTGCGGCACTTGGAAAGATGAGAAAAGAAAATCCGGTTCTGGCAGATGGAAAATACAGAGAGCTGGTACTGACAAACAGACAGTATGCTTATGCAAGAATCAAAGATCAGGATGCCATCGTTGTGGCAGCGAATAACGATGAGAATCCGGCGGATATGAGTATCCCGGTTCCAGTGGACGGAACTTATGAAAATGCGTTCACAAAAGAAGCAGTGCCGGTGGTGGATGGCAGACTCCAGGTTCATCTAGATGCATGTGAAAGTAAAGTATTCAGAAAAAAATGATGCCAGTTCAAAAGGATTAGTATGACATTTGTGATTCTGATATCAATTTATGGTTGAAATGTATAGAAAAAGTCGGAGGTAGTTATGGCAGAAAGAAAGGTAAGAAAGACAGCCGGGAAAACGGCAGCAAATACAACAAAGAGAACAGCAACAAAAACAACAGCCAAAACAGCAGCGAAAAGAACAACGAGAACAAAGGCTGCAGCAAAGGAAGATTTCCGTATCGGAGAACTGGATCAGTATCTGTTCAGTATGGGAACGCATTATGATATTTATAAAAAAATGGGTGCACATGAAGCAGTGATGAATGGCAAAAAAGGTGTTTATTTTGCAGTCTGGGCACCGAATGCAGCTACTGTCAGCGTGATCGGTGAATTTAACGGCTGGAGAGAAGAGGCAAATCCGATGACACGCCTTGAGCCGTCCGGTATCTATGAAGGTTTTGTAGTCGGAGCAAAAGTGGGTATGCTCTATAAATTCTTCATCAAAACAAAAGATGGCAGAGGACTTTACAAAGCCGATCCATTTGCAAATTATGCAGAGCAGCGTCCGGGAACCGCATCCAGGATCACAGATATCACGAAACTCAGATGGAGTGATGCGGCGTGGATGGAAGCAAGAAAGCAGAGAGATAATGACAGCCTTCCGGTTTCTATTTATGAAGTACATCCGGGTTCCTGGAAGAAACATCCGCATGGAGAGGACGAGGATGGATTCTATAATTACAGAGAGTTTGCAAAATCACTTGCAGAATATGTGAAGGAAATGGGTTATACGCATGTAGAGCTGATGGGGATTGCGGAGCATCCGTTTGATGGCTCCTGGGGTTATCAGGTAACCGGATATTATGCACCGACTTCCAGATATGGTACGCCGGAAGATTTTGCTTACATGGTAAATTATCTGCATAAACAGAAAATCGGTGTTATCCTTGACTGGGTACCGGCACATTTTCCGCGAGATGCACACGGACTGGAAGAATTTGACGGTGGATGTGTTTACGAGTATGCGGATCCAAAAAAGGGCGAGCATCCGGAATGGGGAACAAAAGTCTTTGATTTTGGCAAGAGCGAAGTCAAGAATTTCCTGATCGCCAATGCACTTTACTGGGTTGAGCATTTCCATATCGACGGACTGCGTGTTGATGCGGTGGCATCCATTCTTTATCTGGATTATGGAAGAGAAAACGGTCAGTGGACCCCGAATATTTACGGCGGAAATAAAAATCTGGAAGCGATCGAGTTTTTCAAACATCTGAACAGCGTTGTGCTGGGCAGAAATCATGGAGCAATGATGATCGCAGAGGAATCCACAGCATGGCCGAAAGTTACCGGAAAACCGGAAGAGGACGGACTTGGATTCTCCCATAAATGGAACATGGGATGGATGAACGATTTCCTGGAATATATGAAATTAGATCCATATTTCCGCAAATGGAACCATAATAAAATGACGTTCTCCATGACGTATGCTTATGCAGAAAAATACATACTGGTACTCTCACATGACGAAGTGGTTCATCTGAAATGTTCGATGATCAATAAGATGCCGGGACTCTACGATGATAAGTTTGCAAACTTACGTGCCGGCTATGCATACATGCTTGGTCATCCGGGCAAAAAACTGTTGTTTATGGGACAGGAGTTTGCACAGCTTCAGGAGTGGAGCGAAGCAAGAGAACTTGACTGGTATCTGCTTGCAGAAGACAAACATCAGCAGATGCAGAATTACGTCAAAGCACTGCTTCATCTCTATAAAAAGACACCGGCACTTTATGATGCAGATCAGGATCCATGCGGATTTGAATGGATCAATGCAGATGATGCCGACCGAAGCATTTTCAGCTTTGTGCGTCATTCCAAAGACGGTAAGAGCAATCTGCTCTTTGTGATCAATTTTACACCGGTAGCAAGACCGGATTATCGCGTCGGTGTACCAAAAAGAAAACAGTATCGCCTCGTGCTGGATGGAGATGCAGCAGAATTTGGCGGAAATACAACGGAGCGTCCGGTTGTATACAAGGCAGTGAAGAGTGAATGTGACGGAAGAGAATACTCTTTTGCATACGATCTGCCGGCATACGGAATTGCAATCTTTAAATTCTGATCTGAAAAAATAAGAAGGTGCCAGAGAATTGTGGAAGTATAAAGTACAAAGCAATTTGTCTGGCATCTTTTCATATCATAAGAATGCCGGAGATATTCTTGGATTATAAAGTATAATACTTTGTAACTATTCAGTGGTCACTGTCCCGCGAGGTGTTTTGGCATGAATATGCCAAAATCCCGAGACATGCAAGCCAAAATGCCATCACTGAAGGTGATTTTCAATGCATTTTGGCTCGTAACTGTGAAGGTACTGAACAGTTATAATACTTTTTATATTCAGGACTTTCTTGCTGCAATCTGTACTGAATTGTCAGTAGAGTTCATACAATTTAGAAAAAGGACAGGGTGCTTTTATGAAGTATATTTCTCGTTTTCTGGTACGGATAATTATTGGGATGGCATGTGTTTTTTTCTTAAATCAGGTTTTTGACAATGCAGGAGTGGATCTTAAGGTTGGCTGCAATGTGATCAGCGTGACAACAACCGGAGTTCTGGGCGTTCCGGGGGTGCTTTTATTGTATGGAATTGAGGGGTGTCAGTTTTTGTAAAAAGGTTTTGTAAAAATCTTACAAAGTTAAAAAATATAGTTACTTACTATAGACATCCAAATACAAAAGATATATAATACATTCATCGGTTGGGAGATCGAATCCCACCATTGATACAAACTTGTTGCTTGCCGTCTGTCGAGGCGGGAGCCAGTTCACATTTGATGTATCATAGATGTGAATTTCTAAAATCATTTAATCAGACCGGTTCGGTCAAATATTTCAACATCATTTAATGATGCCAGGGGAGGATTGTGGGAGTGCAACGCACGGAACAATCCGTAGGCATCATAGTTGGGTACTTTTGACACCCACATCATTTTTTATCTTTATTACATCACAAATCTTCGAACGACATTCACCCAGAGCTGCATCTGAATTCTCACATAATTCCACAGATGCCGCTTCTGAAACGGAACTTTTTTCTCTTTGTCTGACATGGCAATGCCGTTAAAAATACCGTTTGCATATTCTTTCCCAAAGCCTTTCCGGACAAAGAACAGCCACTTGACCACAAACCCGGGAATCAGAAGCGGCAGATTCAGTATGATCTGCAGAAACGGCATATTCTTATAGATCATATAAACATTGTTTCTCGAAGAATGGCGTACTTTAAACTCATTGTATCTTGATCCGCTCGTCCCGCTTCCGACATGCCATACGACTGCCCGCGGACAGTACCAGTTCTCATAGCCATAGATCTGGGCACGGTAGCCGACATCAATATCCTCAAGATAGGCAAAATGTGCCTCATCAAAATATCCGATTTCATCCAAAATTTTTCGACTGTAAATAGCCGCTCCTGCACAGGAGGAAAAAATTTGTTTTTCTTTGGTATAG
>OOAK01002001.1_pt1 | contig 11189 bp, 11 predicted proteins | sample 1671811 | NCBI WGS metagenome assembly OOAK01 (sample SAMN06348195, study PRJEB24527) | human gut metagenome | biome: human gut; feature: ankylosing spondylitis patient; material: feces | host: Homo sapiens | place: China | collected 2015-10 | reverse complement strand
CATGCAGATATTGGATTCAAAAAGCTGGTGTAAAATACTATAATGAAATAATGCATATAGCTGTAGAGAATATAAAGGTAAAATAAAAATAATTGATTTTTGGGAAATAAAATGCTATAATACTATTGAGGTGAAAAAATGTGAAATTAATAAAAAGAAATTACTTAAATACTTTGATAAATGTAATGGGGACACCAGATATAAAAGTTATTACAGGGGTTAGAAGAAGCGGAAAATCTAAACTTTTAGAAGTATTTAAAGAATATATAAAAAACAATGTTGAAAATTACAATATAATAGATATAAATTATAACTCTTTAGATTTCGAAAATATTAAAGAATATCATAAACTAAATGATTTTGTTAAAGAAAGATATGTAAAAGGAATGAAAAATTTTCTTTTAATAGATGAAGTACAAATGTGTGAAGGATTTGAAAAAACAATAAATAGTCTTCACACAGAAGAAAAATATGATATTTATATAACTGGTTCAAATGCTTTTTTATTAAGTAGTGATTTAGCGACACTGTTTACTGGAAGAACATTTGAAATAGAAGTTTACCCCTTCTCATTTAAAGAATATATAGAATATTTTAAATATGAGGATATAGATGAAGCATTTAAAAAGTATGTTTTAGAAGGTGGAATGTCAGGTTCATATTTATATAATTCAATAGATAAAAAATATGACTATCTAAATAATGTATATAACACATTAATAGTTAGAGATATTTTTGAAAGAAATAATATTAAAGATCCTAAATTAATGAGTTCACTAAATGACTTTCTTATGGATAATATATCTAACAGAACTTCACTTAGAAATATTTCTAATTCTTTAAACTCAAGTGAATCAAACCTTGAAACTAACCACAAAACTATTGGAAATTACATTCTGTACTTATGTGAATCTTTTGCTTTCTACAAAATATGTAGATATGATATAAAAGGGAAAAAATATTTAAATAGTGATGAAAAATACTATTTATCTGATCATGCTTTTAAATATGCACGTTTAGGTACAAAAAATATGGATTATGGAAGAACATACGAAAATATAGTTGCAATCGAGTTGTTAAGAAGAGGATATGAAGTATATACTGGTGTATTATACAATAAGGAAGTAGATTTTGTGGTTACAAAACAAAATGAAAAAATCTATATTCAAGTATCTGATAATTTAGATAATGAAGAAACTTTAAAAAGAGAAACCGAACCATTATTACAAATAAAAGATGCTTATCCTAAGGTAATAATAGCAAGAACAAAACATGATGATTATCAATATGAAGGAATACAGATATATGATATAGCAAATTGGCTTACAAAATAAATGGTAGCTGCAAAAAAAGTCCAATAAAAAATTTACTAAAATTATTATAATTTTTTTCTTAAATCAGAAAAACAGCAGGTATGACATTAGTCATATCTGCTTTATGTAAAATATTGCTCTATGCACACTTTTCAATACTCTTTTTACATAGCAACTGTTATTATTTGTATATTTTTGTCGAACACTTTTTCTTTACATTCAAATAAAAATATTATATAATTAATTCATATTTATTAGGAGTGATGTTTTGCTTAAAAAATTTTATATTTCATTCATAATTTTTTTATCTATATTTAGTGTATTTTTTTCAAATTTATCTGATAGTAAATCAACTACATTAGATAATAACGATACAAGCCTATATTTTCCAATTAATTCAAAAAACTTTTCATCATATTATGGATATAGAGATTTAAACGGAAAAAGTAATTTTCATGACGGAGTTGATATTCCAGCATCTCCAGGAACAAAGATATATTCTTGTAACAATGGCGTAATAATTAATTCATGTTTCTTAAAAGGATATGGTAATTGCGTTATTATACTACATGACGATGGCAAAAAATCATTATATGGTCATCTATCAGAAAACTATATAGTGTCAAACGGAATGTACGTAAAAAAAGGAGAAAATATAGGATATGTAGGACCAAAATATTTATCTGATGGAAAACTAAACGGATATACAACAGGCCCACACTTACATTTTACAATTTTTCTTCAAAATGGAAAAACAACAAATCCACTTGAATTTTCATATCAAGAAAAAGAGTAAGACTCGCTATAAATCTTACCCTTTAATTATTATTATTTACTCTCATCTACTTCTTCATTTTTATTATTTTCTTCTTCATCTATAACTGAAAACTTAGATACAGAAAGTTCATATGCAACTTTTTCTTCAACAGTTCCATCAGCCTGTTTTTTTTCATATTTTCTTGACTGAATTCTACCGCTTAATTTAACCATTGCTCCAGTTTCTATATTTTCACAAAATTTAGCATTTCTTCCCCAAAGAATACATGGAATGTAATCAGATTTTTTGTATGTTCTATTTACTGCTATAAGTAGGTCTGTTATTTCTCTTCCAAGAGGAGTTTTTCTATATATAGGTGGTTTGCATATATACCCTATAAATGTAGCATCATTTAAAGTAATCATACTTTCATCGTCTATTTTCTCAATCTCTTTTGTAAATATTGTAAGAACAAGCTTACTTTTACCATTTGATGTTGGCTCATTATATGATCTAAACTGTCCTGTTATATGAATTAAATCACCCACATTTAAACTGTCTAAATCAATTATTCTTTCAGAAATTATAACTGGCAATTTGTCAGAATAATTACTGAGTCTATTAGTTTCTATATAAAATTTATAAAATTTTTCATCGTAAACTTCATGACTAAATTCAATAGCTGAAGCTAACCTTCCACCTATTTTAACTATATTATTTTCTAACTCGTTTTCCATTCAAAAACTTCCTCCTTTGAAACTTATATATTACTATTCTTATGTATAAAGAAAAAAATAATTACTAATATACATGCATTATATCATAATATTTCATTTTTGTAAACACCTTATGTAAACATTTACATATATCTTTTTTTATAAATAAAAATTATTCAAAACAAATGTAATATTTTTGTAATATTTATCTTTTATCTGCAACTTCCCTTGTAAGTTCTGTCCAAGTATTGCACCCAACTATTCCATCAGCTTTTAATCCTTTGGATTTTTGGTAATTAATAACAGCATTTTTAGTATTTGTTCCAAATATGCCATCTATATTTCCAGCATTATATCCTAAAAAATCTAAAGCATCTTGAAGTGTTGCAACATAAACACCCTTACTTCCCTGTCTAATTGTTGGATATCCACCTCTTGCACAAGCAGGATTCTTAGCTCTTGTATCTATATGTACCCACGTAGGTGTTAAACTTTCTGGTTCAACATATGTATATAATTTGTAATTTGTTGCAAGTTTTCTTAATTTTGTTCTCTCTTCATTATTAAGTTTTTGCCCAACATCAAGTGCAACACCAGCATAATGTTGACTCATTGCAGAATGTCCACCCTCTCTTATCCTCTTAAATCCATAACCAACGGGTATTGGTTTTCCATATAACTCTCTTAACTTATTAAAAGCTTCCATTGTTCTCCTATCTGTCCATAAGACATCAGAATTCGAAGAGCCCTTAAATTCTTTTACAGTTAAATACCTATCTTTTGAATATGGCATTGGTTCATTCAATTCTCTATAATATGTTTCCATCCTATTTGTTGTAGGATTATATACTAAAATTTTCATACTTATTTCCCCCTCGTAATATTATATGAAATTTTACTTTAAGGGTTAGAAAAAAATAATAACTACAACAATTTATAATTGTAGTTAAACTAAATAATTTTTTATTTGACATATTTCTACTTTTTCTATATAATATATAACAATAAAAGGACGTGATATTATGCAGTTTAATACTATATTTATGTATCTTTTTATATATAGCGTTATAGGTTGGATATGTGAAGTAATCTTTTGTAGAATAGTACATGGAAAGTGGACAAACAGAGGATTTCTCTCTGGTCCATATTGCCCTATTTATGGATTTGGTGCTTTATTTATATTGCTATTACTAAAACCATTTACATCAAACCCAATTTTAATATTTGTTTTATCAGTTTTAATAACTACCACTCTTGAATATATAACAAGCTTTGCAATGGAAAAAATATTTAATGCAAAATGGTGGGATTACTCTAATGAACCTTTAAATATAAATGGTAGAGTTTGTATAGGTACAGCTATACCATTTGGAATTCTTGGAATTATTTTAGTTTATTTTGTACATCCATATGTAACTATAATAATACGTTTAATTCCAGATTTTTTAGCAAACTATATCATAGGTGGTCTAGTTTCATTAGTTCTTTTAGATATTGTAACTACCCTAAGTACTTTATTTAATCTTAAAGATAAACTTGAAGAAGCAAAACTACTTGCAGAGAAAATATCAGAAGAGGGTAAAGATAAAGCCAAAAACAGTGAAGTTATAAAACAACTAGAGGAAGTTAAGAATTCAATTATAAATAAAACAAATTTCTTACATGATAGAATAATTGATGCATTTCCAAAACTTGAATTTAAAAAATACAAAATACAATTTGGCGAACTAAAAGAAGGAATTACTAAAAAGAAACAAAATAAGAAAGATAAAAATAAAAAAAGTAAATAATATATTTTAATAGGTTAAATCTAGTTTTAACCTATTTTTTCATATATTTTTTTCTTTATTCACCTATCTATCTGCTAATTCATATATTATTATATGAGAATTAATTCTCTAAAATATAAAGGAGGAAATTTTTAATGAATAATTACGGAAATTGTTCAAATGAATGTACAAATTCATCAAATTGTTGTCAATACAATCCGCCTTGTGCGTGTTGTAAACCCTGTTGCATATGTCCTAAAGGACCAACAGGACCTCAAGGGCCAATTGGACCTACAGGACCTCAAGGTGTCCAAGGATTTCAAGGAATTCAAGGACCTACTGGTAATACTGGTGTAACTGGTCCAACCGGACCTACTGGAGTTACTGGATCTACTGGTGTTACTGGGCCTACTGGAACAACTGGGCCTACCGGAGATACTGGACCTACTGGTGTAACTGGTCCAACCGGACCTACCGGACCTACCGGAGTTACTGGACCTACTGGACCTACTGGGCCTACTGGACCTACTGGACCTACTGGACCTACCGGACCTACTGGGCCTACCGGACCTACTGGAGCTACTGGACCTACTGGACCTACTGGGGTTGCCGGCCTCGCTGGAAGAGATGGCCTTGACGGTAAAAGTGTAAATATTCTAGGAAGCTATCCAACTTATGATGATCTTATTGCTGAAAATTCTGTTGGAAATATAAATGAATCTTATTTGGTTGATGGTGATCTATACGTTTGGTCCGATACAGAAAACAAATGGGTAAACGTAGGAAAAGTACAAGGACCAAAAGGCGACAAGGGTGATAAAGGTGACAGTGGTCTAGAATCTATACGAGCTGCTTATCTTGTAACATTTAATAATGGAACTACTTATGATGGATTAGCAGTAAATACAGGCGATAGACTTCCAATAGACAGAAAAGAACTTGATTCTTCAAATCTCATAACTCTTGATTCAAATGAAGAAACAATAAAATTTAATGAAATTGGATACTACAAAATTAGTTTTATAGTTTCATCAAGAGTTTTAGAAACTGATCCTGGATTTAATCCTAAAAACGACTTTATTTCAATTGGATTTAGACTAACAAATACAGACAATATATATGTTGGAGGCAGTAAATGGGTATATAATGACGAATATATAACAATTTCTTCTCAAGGTATAATATCCGTTGAAAATACAGATAATATATATGAACTTGTAAATGTGGGAAATCAGACAATATTTTTAAATACACCTGATTTAAATGATATAGAATCAAATTCTTACTTTACTAATGCTTTGGTTAACATTGTTATTGAATATTTAGGAAAATAGTTATAAAAGGAAACTAAGGTGGCATAGAGTTCTATACCACCTTAACTTTAACCTTTTTTATGCCTATGATTTGCAATCATTTTTCTTTTTCGAAGTGTTGTTGTATAAGAATGTTCAAATTCATCAAGATATTTCATTGCTTCTTCAAAATTGCTATTTTCAGTATATATTTCAATTTCATCTTCATCTGGATCAAAATACCAACAAACCAATTTATTAGTATTTTTTGTCAAAAATTTACACATATCCTTTGCCTTTTGAAGACATAACGGTCTTATTCTCCGTAGTAATCTCAAATCATTTTGAACGTTTAAAATCTCATACTCATTATTTTTATAGTCATCCATATTAAAGCCTCCTGTATTTAATTATAAATATTTAAATATAAATTTTATGTTTTTTATTATACCATTATTTGTTTTCAAAGTCAATGTATTACTGCACATTATTTTACATAAACTAAAAATTGTTATGTTACAATAGATGTGAAACAAAACCTATATACAAAAAGTGATTCAACTGATATAATTGAAATAACTACAAATCAAATAAGGAGTTGAATCACTATGTATAGTATATCAGAAAATTTAAAAACTGCAAGGTTTTTACCTCACAAAATTGAAAATAGAATTGCTGCTGTTAAAATGTTACGTAATTCTCCTAGAGGCTCTATCCATAAAATTTGTAGAAAATACCATATCTCTAGAGCTTCTCTTTGGCGTTGGAATAAATTATATGATGGTACTAAAGAATCTTTAATGGATAAATCTCACAGGCCTTTGTCTCAACATCCAAATGCTCATACAAATAATGAAATTAGACATATCAGGGACTATTGTAGACGTAATCCTCATATTTCTCTTTGTGAACTTTGGTATAAACTAAAAATTCATAAGGGATATACTAGAAATATAACTTCATTGTATCGTTTACTTAAAAGGTTAGGTATTAAATACAATAAATCTGATAAAAAAGTAAAAAAATATATACCTAAACCTTACCATACTCCTAAAAATATAGGAGAAAAATGGCAAGTAGATGTAAAATATGTACCAGATTATTGTAAATGTGATAATTTACCTAAAGACTTGCACTTTTACCAATATACTTGTATTGATGAAGCTTCACGTGAGAGGTATATTTATCATTACATGGAGCAAAGTCCTCAAAATACAGTTGATTTCATTAAAAGATGCATTAAATATTTTGGTTATAAATCTAATATAATTCAAACTGATAATGGAATGGAATTTTGCTTTTTTAAAGATGTAAAAAAAATACATCCATTAGAACAATTATGCTTAGAATTAAATATCGAACATAAAAGAATTAAACCAAGAACCCCTAGACATAATGGCAAAGTTGAACGTTCTCATAGAAACGATCAAGAAAGATTTTACGATCATTTAAAGTTCTATTCTATGGATGACTTACATTTGCAAGCAAGTAGATATTTAAAACGTTCAAATAATATACCTATGTCTGTTCTGAATTATTTAACGCCAAAAGAAATGAGAAATAAACTATGTTTAGCAGCTTAAGAATAACTATGTTACTCTTAAGCAACTAAATTTAATTGTATTTAAAAATTATATGAAAAATCAAGGGTAAACTGCGCTCATTTTTCACTCGCCCTTGATTTATCATAAATTTTTATTAACTATATATTTAATTTAATATTCAATTTATGGTTGAATTTTATTTTTATATCATTTTGTTTCACATCATTGACAAATATACAATATGAAATGTGTGGCGGTATTGAAATTAAGGATGATGACCATAGAATGAGCGATTCCCTAATTAGGGAATCACTCTGAAATGGTTGAGATGACTGGAGTATAAGCTAAATTACTTTAGATGTGAAATGATTAGTGGCAGATAAAAATGTCACTTTTCTTTTTACATTGTTTTAGAGTAAAAGAACTAAAATAAGAGAAATGTTTTTAGCAAGATTCCCCTTTGTGTATACAAAGGGTTCTTGATAGTTGGGAATGTCCCAAACCCTTTTATGAAATGGAGATGATAAATTGAAGAAAGATAAAATTATAACAATTAGAGTTAGTGAAAAAGAGAAGAAAAAGTTGATTGAGAAAAGCGAAGTTGCTAAACTTAGTTTATCAGAATATTTGATTAAACAAGGCTTAGATAAAGAGATAGTTATAGTTGATGGAATAAATGAAGTTGTATCAGAACTTAGAAGAATAGGAAATAATATAAATCAATTAACATATTTGGCGAATAGTGGAATAATTTATACTGTTGATTTAAGTGAGGTGAAACAGGAAATAGGAAAGGTATGGAATGTAATTAATGAGTTACAAAATAAGTGGTGAAAAGCATTAGCAATTATAAAAACTTTTTCGACAAAATAGTTTAAAATATTGGGATTTTTATTGTTAAAAATTGGATTGTGTGATATAAAATAAATAGGATAATTAGATTTAACGGAGGAAACTTATGGAAAACAGGAATATAAGAGAAAGAGAAGAATTGCACAAAGCAATATGGTCAATAGCAGATGATTTAAGAGGATCAGTTGATGGTTGGGATTTTAAACAATACATATTAGGAATAATGTTCTATAGATACATATCAGAAAATATGACTAATTACATAAATGAAGGCGAAAGAAAAGCAGGAGATGATAACTTTGACTATGCAAAATTATCAGATGAAGAGGCAGAAACAATTAGAAAAGAGATGGTAAACGAAAAAGGTTTCTTTATATTACCATCAGAATTATTTGATAATGTATGTAAAAAAGCTAAAGATGATGAAAATTTAAATGAAACATTAGAAAGAATCTTTAATAATATTGAAAACTCAGCAAAAGGAGCAGAAAGTGAAGAAGACTTTGCAGGCTTATTTGATGATATTGATGTTAATAGTAATAAATTAGGAGCAACTGTTGCAAAAAGAAATGATAGATTAGTAAAAATATTAGATGGTATTGCTAATATTCCACTTGGAAATTATAAAGATAATTCAATAGATGCTTTTGGAGATGCTTATGAATTTTTGATGTCAATGTATGCATCTAACGCTGGAAAATCAGGAGGAGAATTCTATACACCTCAAGAAGTAAGCGAATTATTAACAAGATTAGCTATTGTTGGAAAAACATCAGTTAATAAAGTATATGATCCAGCTTGTGGATCTGGTTCTTTACTATTAAAATCAGCAAAAATATTAGGAAAAGATAATGTAAGGAACGGATTTTATGGACAAGAAATAAATTTGACTACATACAACCTTTGCAGAATAAATATGTTTTTACATGATATAGATTATGATAAATTTGATATAGCATGTGAAGATACATTAGTTTCACCACAACATTGGGATGATGAGCCATTTGAAGTTATTGTTTCAAATCCACCATATTCTATAAAATGGGCTGGAGATGATAACGCAGTACTTATAAATGATCCTCGTTATTCACCAGCAGGAGTATTAGCACCAAAATCAAAAGCAGATTTTGCATTTATAATGCATTCACTTGCATGGCTTGCAACAAATGGAACAGCATCAATAGTTTGCTTCCCTGGTATTTTATATAGAGGTGGAGCAGAACAAAAAATAAGAAAATATTTAATTGATAATAACTTTGTAGATTGCATTATACAATTACCAGACAATCTGTTCTTTGGAACATCAATAGCAACATGTATAATGGTTTTAAAGAAAAGTAAAAAAGATAATAGCACATTATTTATAGATGCAACAAAAGAATGTGTAAAAGTTACAAATAATAATAAATTGACAGATGAAAATATTGAAAATATAGTAAAAATATTTACAGATAGAAAAGATGTTGATTATGTATCAAAATTAGTTTCAAATAAAGAAATAGGAGAAAATGATTATAACTTATCTGTTTCTACTTATGTTGAAAAAGAAGATACTAGAGAAAAAATTGATATAGATGTTTTGAATAAAGAAATTGATGAAATAGTTGCAAGAGAAAATGTACTTCGCGAAGAAATAGAAAAAATAATTGCAGAAATTGAGGTGTAAAAATGAGCAAATTAAATGAATTAATCGAAAAATTATGTCCTAATGGGGTGGAATTTAAAAAATTAGAAGAGTTATTAACCTATGAACAACCTACAAAATATATTGTAAAAACAACAAAGTATAGTGATGAATATACAATTCCAGTACTGACAGCAGGACAAAGTTTTATATTAGGTTATACTAATGAAGACGAAGGTATTTTTAATGCGTCTAACAAAAAGCCGGTGATAATATTTGATGACTTTACAACAAGTTTTCATTGGGTAGATTTTAACTTTAAAGTCAAATCCTCAGCAATGAAAATATTAAAGCCAATAAATGATAATGTTAATTTTAAATATATTTATTATGCTATGAGTACTATAAAATATATACCTGGAAACCACGCAAGACATTGGATTAGTGTGTATTCACAATTTTCTGTGCCTGTACCTCCGTTGGAGGTACAACGCGAAATTGTCCATATTTTGGACGATTTCACGTTACTTTCAGCAGAGCTTTCAGCAGAGCTTTCAGCAGAGCTGAAAGCAAGACAAAAACAATATGAATATTATAGAGACAAATTGATTTCTTTTAAAGAACTTAAATAAAGTTAGGAGAAGTGAATGGAAAAGTATAATGAAATTGAAGATGTAGCATATGCAATCGAAAGTAAATTACTTGGTACAAATAATAAGAAAGCAATAACCCTGTTATATGCATTTAATTCAACAGGAAAAACGAGAATATCAAATATAATAAAAGATGAAGAATATAAGAAAAATATATGCTTCAATTCATTTATTACTGATTTATTTGTTTGGAACAATGAAGAAGTAACTTTAAATATACAAAAAAATTCATGGGTGGTCAATTTTATTAGAGATCAAGGATGCGAAAACGAAATTACAAATAATTTTCAAAGGTTAGTGATGTCAAAATTAGAACCTTATTTTGATTTAAAAGAAGGTATAATAACATTTAATATTCCAACTGGAGATGAAAAAAGTATAAATAACATAAAAATTTCTAAAGGTGAAGAAAGCTTATTTATTTGGAGTGTTTTTTACACGATTATATCAATTGCAATAGATGAACTTAATACAGATAAAGAAAAAAGAAGTACAAATATTTTCAATGAATTACAGTACATAACTATTGATGATCCAATTTCTTCTGTAGATGATTCTAAAGCAATAACAATGGCGATGCAACTGATTGATTTAATTGATAATAGTAAGAGTAATCTTAAGTTTATAATTACAACACATTATGCATTGCTATTTAATGTATTATATAAT
>OOAK01001993.1_pt1 | contig 11231 bp, 10 predicted proteins | sample 1671811 | NCBI WGS metagenome assembly OOAK01 (sample SAMN06348195, study PRJEB24527) | human gut metagenome | biome: human gut; feature: ankylosing spondylitis patient; material: feces | host: Homo sapiens | place: China | collected 2015-10 | reverse complement strand
CGGATTCTCGGATTTTTCCTTGCGGGTGATGCGCTGGATCGTTGCCACCATCTCCCTTCGACAGGCTTCCAGCAGGTTTTCTGCAACGGATTTTTCAGGAATGCGGCGGCTGGATGCCGTGCATCCGCTGGTCAGTTCCAGATCCACCGTGTAGAACTTTTCCGGCACAAAAGCGGCTATCGCAGCCTCCCGCACCACCGTCATGGCAAGCACCGGAGTCATGACCCGACCGACCGCTAAAGGTTGACCGTACAGACATGAAAAAAGCCGGGACGCATTGATGCCGACCATCCAGTCGGCACGTTCCCGGCAAAGTGCTGCGTTGTACAGCGCATCGTATTCAGTTGACGGTTTGAGATGGGCGAACCCCTCTCGGATGGCGTTTTCCTCCATGCTGGACAGCCACAGGCGGGAAAAGGGCTTTTTGCAGCCCGCTTGCTGGTAGACAAGGCGGAAGATTAGTTCGCCCTCACGCCCTGCATCCGTTGCACAGACAATGCTATCCACATCTGGGCGGTCCATCAGCTTTTGCAGGATACCAAACTGCTTTTTGGTGGACGCAGACACCAGATACTGCCACCTTTCCGGCAGGATGGGCAGATCTGCGATGCTCCACTTGACGTATTTGGCATCGTAGATATTGGGCGGAGCAAGCTCCACCAGATGACCCACGCACCAGCTTACCAGATAACCGTTGCCCTCAAGGTAGCCGTCCTGACGGTTGGTGGCACCGAGGACTTTGGCGTAGGACATGGCAACCGAGGGCTTTTCTGCTACAACTAGAATTGAAATAAGCGTTCCCTCCAATCTGTTTTCATTTGGATATGTACGGCGGCAAAATGCCGCCTTGAAATCAGATGGGTTCAGTGTCCTGCTCGTCCGGGGTTTCGTCCTCGTCCGGCACATCGGTAGGGATCTCAAAATCGCCCTTGTCCTCGGTGTAGTTTGCATCGGGGTCAAGGGCTTCTTTTTCGGCCTGCTTTTTCTGCTTCTGCCTTGCGAAAGCGTAGAAGCCGCCGCCTGCTGCCAGTGCAATCAGCACCACCACACCCAAAAAGCCGGATGCGATCTTTGTGACCTTGTTTTCCTTGGGCTGTTCCGTGCCGGATGCTGCCGCTTCTTCGGCGGCTTTTTTCGCTTCTTCCTCGGCTTTCAGCCTGTCCTGTTCCGCCTGCGCCGCTGCTTCTTTTTCAGCGGTATAAGCGTTCGCTTCTTCCTCCTCCATCAGGGAAAGAAGGTCGGCTTCGTCCACAAGGTTCATAAAGTGAACGGTCTGCTGCCCCTTGGCGTTGCGGTCAATCACCAGATAGAAAGTCGCACCCGACTTCGACACCAGCGTAATGAACTGCTGACCGCTGCCATCGGAATAGTCGGTGTGGTAATCGTCCACCAGCGTCAAGTTGCCCTCCGGGGTCAGGGCACCGGTCTCCTCATCGGTCACGGTGACTACATCTTCTTCATCGGTGGTAGAAGTCAGGACGGGCTGTTCCACTTCCTCCACAGGCTCACCGCCATAGGCAAAAGCGGGAGCCGCCATGCCAGCGCACAGTGCCACCGATACCAGCAGTGCGCCCAGTTTCTTAATCTTCATCTGCATCCTCCTTCTCGAAAGTTGCACCCACGGCAGACAGCGCAGCAGGGTTCGGGGTGGTGGTGGCAGACTGCCGCAGCAGGGCGGCGAGCTGTTCCGGCGTGACCTTTGCCGTCCGCACCATCTCGTTGACCTCGGCAGAATCTTCCTCCTGAATGCGCCGCTCCAGGATCTCGATGCGATTGTTCAGCTTGATGCGGCGTTCTTTCTCTTTTGCCAGCATCGCCCGCAGTTTATCCGATTTTTCGCTCATAGTAACTTCTCCAATCATTTTGAAAGCCGTCCGAACCCGGCGAGATGCTTCTCCCAGTAGGACGAGTGAATGTTTGCGTACTTGATGGGGTCTCCGGCACTGACCATCATGCCGTTGCCGAGATAGATTCCAGTATGGCTCATGCCGGGGGTGTCATAGGTGCCTTTGAAGAAAACCAGATCACCGGGCTTTGCATCGGCTTCGGAGATGTGCTGGCTCTTGTTCCACAGACCGTTGGCGGTAGTGCGCCCTACATCGTAGCCGTTCTGGTTGTACACCCAGCAGACATAGCCGCTGCAATCAAAACCGGTTTCCGGGGTAGAGCCGCCCCAGACGTAGGGCGTACCCACATACTTTTGCGCCTCCTTGTAGATGGCGGCAAATTCGCTGTCCGTCAGGGCTTCTGCCGGAACCTGATAATCAATACCGGGTGTGCCGGAGCCATCGGAGCCACCGGGCGGCAGTCCGCCGTTGAACAGATACGGTCTGCCGCCCAAGGTGTCCTGAAAGATCTCGTAGCGTTTCCATTGGTCGTTGTCCAGTTCCTCCCGGATGACCACCTCCAAGCCACGGTTCACCAACTTGGTGTGGAAAATCTTGTACTCATACGGCACTTGGGTAGGAACAGGGATACCTGCCGGACTGATGACCCAGACCGTCTTATACCGAATCTGCACCTCCACCCATGTGGTCAGCTTGTACTGCTTTTTGAAGGTCTCCTTCAGCTTGCCCTGCACTTCCGACCGGGTGTAATCATCATACAGAGTGGTCAGGAATGAAGTGAGCTGCCACGGGTCGTGTTCAATGGGGTCAAGGTGGTACTGGTACTCGTTGTAGCCGGGGTGGTCGGTGGGGGTGCGCTTGATCTTTTTATCCAGTTCCTTTTCCAGCTTTTTGTAGTCCTGCTCTGCACCCCAGATGTCCCGATCCTCGGCAGAGTATATGGTCTGCCCGGACACCTGTGTGCCGCCCGAAAAGAGGATACCGCAGGAGGAAAAGCCCGACATCACCATGAGGACGAGCAAAAGAAAAACGCCCACAATCACCAGAACGTGTGCGTTGCCTTTTGCGGCATTCACCAGCCCCTTTACGGCGGTGCTGACGGCAGTTTTGCCCTTTTCTACCGCCTGTTCCACGCCGGACCGGGCAGCAGATGCACCGTTGGATGCCGCTTTGCCACCTGCGGTCTGCGCCGCCGTACCCGACCGGGCGGCAGCATAGTAGCTCTGCCGGATGTCTTGCTTCTGCCGCCATCGGGAAAGCCAGTTGGAACCGCCCTCGCCGGTGCCGGATGCGCCTGTATCTTGTGCCGCAGTTGGCTTCTGCACGGAAGATTTTGCGTTTCTGGCACCCTTCTTGCCCTGCATCTTGGCTTTCCTCTTGAGCTTCCGGGCATAGCGGCTCTTGGAAATATCCCGGACATTTCCTGCCGCCTTTTCGCCCTCGCTCAGCGCCTGCGTGCCCACATTGTCATCCTCGTACTGGTCAACTTCGTGATGCGCCGCAGACCGGGCGGCATGGGCAGCGTACATCTCTCGCTTCTGCGCCTTACTCAACCGGCTCAGTTCGTCCGGGGTCAGTTCCGCCTTGCCAAACCGCAGATGCTGTGCCTTTTCCGCAGCTTTATCTGCATCGGTTTTCAGCTTTTTCTTTTTGGGCACCGTCTGCTCTACCTTGGCTTTTTTCGGGGGAGAACGGGTCTTTTTGGTAGACGATTCCTCTTTGATGTTCAGTTTCGGTTCACTCATTTCTGCGCGCCCTCCGAGACTTCACCCAACTTGGTGGTCATAATGCGGTAGAGTTCCAAATCGGTGGGGAAACGGTCCACAAACGGCAGAATGACATTGCCGAAAAACAGCAGCCCCTCGCCCTCGCCGGAGTGGGTCACGTAGGAAAGCTGATGGGGCGAAATATTGAGCTGCTTTGCGAGGATTTGCCGGTCTCCTGCCGCCTGATTCAGCATGATGATCATGTCGCTGTTCTCGAAAATATTCTCGACCTCACGAGAAGAAAGAAGGTCTTTCACGTTCTGGGTCAGCCCTGTGGGAATACCGCCCCACTTGCGGAAACGCTTCCAGATCTCGACGGAATAAGCGGCGGTCTGCTCCTCTTTTAAGAGGAGGTGCATCTCATCCATATAATACCGGGTGGACTTGCCGCTGCTGCGGTTTGCCGTGACACGCCCCCACACCTGATCCTGCACGATGAGCATACCGAGTTTCTTCATCTGTTTGCCCAGTTCCTTGATGTCGTAGCAGACGATGCGGTTATTGACGTTCACGTTAGTGCGATGGTTGAACAGGTTCAGACTGCCCTTGACGTAGGTTTCCAGAGCCGTGGCAACATGGTGGGCTTCTTTTTCCTCCTGCTGAAGCAGAGCGTTGTACAAGTCCTCAAGGATGGGCATATTCTCCGGGCAGGGGTTCGCAAAATATTTGCGGTAAATCAGATGCACACAGCGGTCAATGACGGTTTTTTCCACCGGCAGCAGACCTTCCTTGCCGCCCACCACCAGCTCACACAAAGAAAGAATAAAGTCGGCTTTCAGGGACAGCGGATTATCCTCCTCGGAGTAGTTGGCGTTGATGTCCATGGGGTTGACAAATTGGGTGCTGTTGGGGCTGATTTTGATGACCTGACCTTTCAGCCGGTTCACCAGCGGCGAGTATTCGCCTTCGGGATCATTGATAATAATATCATCGTCCGTCACCAGAAACGCATTGGCAATTTCACGCTTTGCCGAGAAACTTTTACCGGAGCCGGGAGTACCCAGAATCAAGCCATTCGGGTTTTTCAGCTTCTTGCGATCCACCATAATCAGGTTGTTGGACAGAGCATTCAGACCGTAGTACAGCGATTCTTTTCCGCTCTGGTACAATTCCTGCGTGGTAAAGGGGATGAAGATAGCCGTGCTGCTGGTGGTCAGTCCCCGCTGAATTTCGATCTGGCAGTCTGCCAGCGGCAGGCTGCTCATCAGACCCTGCTCCTGCTGGAAGTCCAGTCGGCACAGGTTGCAGTTGTGCTTCTGGGCAATACTGGATGCCTGAAAAACATTGTTTTCCAGTTCCTGTTCAGTCCTGCCGGTGTTCAGCACCAAAAAAGTGACGAGGAACATCCGCTCGTTCTGGCTCTGCAATTCTTTCAGCAGAGCCTTGGCATCCCTGCCGTAGGTCGCCAAATCCGACGGAATGATGTCAATATCATACCCGGCACGGATAGCTTTTTTCTGCTCCTCGATCTTGCTGCGGTCCAGTTCCGTGATGGTGCGCTTCACCGTCTTGATGGCACGGTTCTGGTCAACGGACTGGATGTGCATGGTAACGATCTGGCTGGAATCCATGTCCAGAAAATCCTTCAAAAGCTGGTCGCTGATGTCGGATGCCGTGATGCTCAGAAAGCTGACGGCGCAGAAGATACCGCCCATTTGGAAGGTGCGGCTGTTCTTGAAGGCAAAGGCGGTGGGCGCAATGGCATCCTTCGCGGAAAGCCCGCTTTTCACAAGGTCTTTCCAGTCAAAGTGAAACTTGGATGCGCCATCCATGTTGAACATATCATGCATGAGCTTCAGCCGCTGGACACCGTTCAGGGATTTTGCCTGCACCCCCAGCCGGTGGAAGTTATTCAGCAGGTCATTCTGGATGTGGTCGAGCCGGGGCTTGACCTGTGCCATGCTCTCGCCCTCCACACCAAAGGTGATGAATTTGGTCTTGGTCAGACCATTATTGCCCTTGGCAAGCTGCTGGCGCAGCATCTGGCTGTACTCCGCACGAACATCATCGAAACCGTCCTTCTGGAACGGAATGCGGATGCTCTTTTCAAACTCGGTGCTGTCGGTTGCCATGTTCACAAAGGACAATTCAAACTTAATGCTGGAATCGAAGAAGTTCAGAAAACTGCACCATTCCTCGAAAATGGCGGTCTTGTCCTCCTGCTGCGCCAACTGATAATTGATGTCCTGATACTGGATGGTGCGGGTGTAGTAGTTTGCTTTCACCCGGCAGGTGCCATCCTCAAACATCCGCTGCATGGGGATGGACTGCTGGGCGGTCCGGGGCACGGCGGGTTTCTGCGGTTTTTTCTTGCCGTCCTTACCGGTCTTTTTCCAAAACGGAATCATAGGTTGCGCCTCCCTTCATCAAAATCGCATAGTAGTTGTTGGTCTTGTAGGGGCGGATCTTCGGGCGGACAAACCGGGACTGCACATAGTACGACAGCAGCTTTTCCATGGGCTGACCGTTTTTCTCGTACATCCCAAGGAAGAACGCCGGCAGCATCACCGCCATCATACCGAGGGTGGCAGCAGTGTTGCCGCCGGAATCCCGGAGAACAAAAAACAGCGGCACTCCAATGAGAGCCGCTGTGCCAAAGCAGACAAGCTGCCGTTTGGTCAGGTTGAACGCGACCTTCGATTTCACTTTCGTCAGGTCACGGGGAACTGAAATATACGCAGCCAATAAAGCACCTCCTTTAGTGCGCTCCGAGGACGGATTTCGTCACCGAGCTGGTCTTGAACAGGCTGAAACAGAGCAGAACGGTGTAGCCCACAATGCTCCAAATGGAGTTGATGGCATCCCCGGAAATCGCTACGCTTTGGATCAGCACCGCATAAATGGCAACACAAATCAAGATCAGGAAGCCCTGAAAACCCAGTGCAAACAGGCATTTCAGGTAGTTCTGCCCCATGTGGCTCTGCTCGTGGTTGCCGAAGGTCGCCATGGGGATGGGCGCAAGGCTCACCATGCAGTAAATTTCAATCATTCTTCCGTAGACGATGACGAAAATAACGATGGACAGGATGCGCATGGTGATGCCAATGAAGAAGGACTGCAAAAACAGCCCGAACAGGGGACCAACGTCCATCTGCATCAGGCTGGATTGCAGCATGGACAAGCCAATGTCGTTGACACGGGTATTTCCGGCAATGATGCTGCTGGAATCGGATACCACCTTTTGGGTGACATCGAACACCGCCATCACGATGTCAAAAGTATTGCTGATGAGCCACACCGAAATAGCAGTCTTAAAAATCCAGCGCATGATGAGGGCAGGCTCAAACTGCGCCATGTTGTTGTGCTGGGTGATCATTTCGATGAGTTCATAACAGGCGATAAAGGTCAGAATGATGCCTGCAATGGGCAGCACCACATTGCGGGAGAGGGCTTCAATCATGGCGAACACTCTCGGTTCAAAGCTAGAGGGCTTGGTGCCCACCTGCTGGGCGATGTTGCCCACTTGGGTGTTCACATCATCAAACAAGCCGGAGAGATTGGACATAATGCCTGCCGTCAGGATGCCTTTGATCCAGTCGGCAATGGCTTTGAGAACGGTTTCCATTCAGTCACCGTCCTTAACTGAAATGGTTGATAAGGGTCTTGAGGAGATTCAGGAGAAAAATAATGTGGGTCAAAAACTGCATAATAGCACCGCCTTTCATGGATGGGTGGATAAAAACGCGGCTTGGAGCACGGACATTTAATAAAACTGCAAGCTGCAGAGGGCTTTCCGCTGCTGCTCAAGCCGCTGTATGGAACAATGCCCTCATTTCATCTATCATTTTTGATTGATGAATGATAGATGAAATGATATGAGCAAACACAAAAAGTGTTCGACGGAAACAAAAAAGCCGACTGCTTTTCGGCAATCGGCAAATCATAATCAAAGCTATATAGCTGTTTTTATAAGTCGGCGAACAGGAACCTTATGATAAACATCAAGGATGCGTTTTTCTCCATTTCGCCAAAAGGGGTTCATATAATAACAATCGCATTCTTTACAATACCAAATGTATTCAGCTTCTCCGTTGATCTCTAATGTGAATGCCTTCATTTTTAGAAGCGGATGCCACGGGCAATGTTTCTGAAGCTTTTCTTTTTGACGATCAGCTTTGCAAAGTCCAAAAAGCTTACCACATTTTAGAGGGGGCGGATTAAACTTAAAACGACTATCAATGGGATTTTCTATATAATCATTGAAGTTTGATAATCCAAGTTGATTGAGAGGTCTATAATGAAGCCCTGCATTATGTTGATTTTTTGCCATTATAACAATCCTTTCTCAAGCAAGCATTTTGCCCTCCAGATAGGAGCAGCGGAGATAATCAGGATTGGTGTAGTATACGTTGGAATTGAAATCGGAGATCTCATCCGTGATAAACGACGAAAAAACATCCAGAATTGCCTGTGCAGCATCTTCATCTTTCATGGTGGACAGCACCAGCCCCTGATACAGCATTCCGATGGAGGTTGCAGAAGGGACCGTATAGCGGCACTCCGCAGCAGTATCAAAATCCCCATCCGGGATGTTGAGATCTTCAATCAGCTCATCTGAAACCTGCTCAAAGGACAGACAGTGGTTTACTTCTGCCAGCCGGAGCTGCCGTTCGATGCCGGCTTTTGTGAAGTGACGAATCACATTCTGCCGATGATTTTTGGTCTTACGGGCGATGGTCTCGATCAGGCTGCAAACGTAGAGAACATCATTTTTCTGCTTTTCGGTCATGGATGGATTCACTCCTCTCAAAGGTCAGGCAGTGCAAAGCGTTTACGGTATGAAAGCTGATCTGGTGTGTTGGATGCTTGAACTTCGCCAATGCCCAAAATGCTTCACGGCTGATCTGCCCGGACGTAAATCCATTGACATAGTCCCAGATGGTGTCATCTGCCATGGGACCCTCCACAATATCATAGGGATGGGTTTCGCCTGCACGACATTTTGCAATGAAATCCAGCCATTCGTCCGACATTTCAGGGAAACGCAGGATTTTCAGGTCAGGATTCTCTACATAGCGATAGACGTTCACAATACCATCGGCAGAACGGCGGTCTGCCCAGCGGTAGGCTTGTTGATAGCTGTTCGTGCAGTAGAATCCCCAAGAAAAGTCCTTTGTATACCGTGTGATGCGGATTTCGGGATAGACAACTTCTTCTTTACTGCCATGATACAATAAAATCTCGCTCATCTGATTCACCTTCTGTATGTGAGATCGTTACTATGGCTTTCCTTATTATAAATATGTACCGGGCGGCAATCGCCGCCCGCTGTTCTTAACCGAACAGACCGCTCAGCAGGGGAATCAGGGTAATGCCCACCAGAGCAACGCCGCCGCCAGCCATGAGCTGCTTCATGCCCTGACTCTTGCTGCCGGGGTTGTCGTTACCATAACCTTCCAGCAGGTTGATGGCACCCCAAACGCCGAGACCGGCACCCAGAGCGACAACCAGAGTCTGAAGAACTTCGATAGCAGAGTTGAAGAATTCCATAGTCTTTTCTCCTTTATTATAAAGCGTTTCCGGTCGTTTGTACACACCCGAAATCTTGTAGTTTTACGTTGCATAACCGCAGCAAGGCTGATTTTCTGGTGCACCTTTCTGACCGGGATAAAAATAAAACCGCCTACCGGGTCAGGCAGACGGGAGCGAATCAGCATCCACCACGATGAACTCATCTCCGGGTTGGATTTTTTCTTTGCGGTTCAGATATTTTTCAATATCGAAGGTGTTTTTGGGGTCGTAGTCCGAGGTCAGCTTGTAGTTAGGGTGCTGGGTCAGGTCGTACTTGTCGCTCAAAAACGGTCTGACGCCACGCAACTGCAAAATACACTTGCCGCCGTCCAGCACCGCCAGCTCGTCCCGGCTCAACAATTCGTGGCCCATCTTTTGGAACGTAGTGCCGTAACTGGGGCTATTGCCACGGGTGTCTGAGGTGTTGAAGGCGTCGATGGTCTCCTTGCCCAGCATCTCGGACAAGTCTTTCAGGGTGGTCGGCTCACTGCCGCCGAGGAAAATCTGGCTGTCCATGTTGCCCACAATGGTATCCGCGTTATCCTTGTAAATGGCTTTCAACTGGCTTCTCGCCTGCAAAACAAGGCAGGCGGAGATCTCACGGCTGCGGATGGTGGCCACCAGCTTTTCCAGATTGGGAATCTGCCCGATGTTGGCGCACTCGTCGATCAGACAGCGTACATGGATGGGCAGCTTGCCGCTGTACACATCATCTGCCTTGTCGCACAGCAGATTGAAAAGCTGGGTGTAGACCATCGAAATCAGAAAGTTGAAGGTGCTGTCCGTGTCCGACATGATGAGGAACAGTGCCATCTTCTTATCGCCCAGCGTGTCCAGCGCCAGCTCATCGTACATCGTTAAATCACGCAATTCTTGGATGTCGAAGGGAGCTAATCTGGCACCGCAGGAAATCAGGATGGATTTTGCGGTCTTGCCGGCAGCCAGCTTGTAAAGTTTGTACTGCCGCCCGGCAAAGCTGTTGGGCTTCTTTTTTGCCAGTTCCTCAAACAGCAAGTCCACCGGGTTCTGGTATTCCTCGTCATCCTCCAGCACCTGCATGGTGTTGAGCATTTCTAACAGTGTTGCAAAATTCTGCTCCTCCACCGGGGCTTCATAGTGCAGATAAGCGATCAGGGCAGTAAGCAAAAGACGTTCGCTTTTCTCCCAAAATGGATCGCCGCCGCTGCCTTCTCCCTTCGTGTTGGTCATCAGGGTCGTGACCAGTTTCAGAATGTCCTTTTCACTGTGAACATAACTGAACGGATTATAGTGCATCGACTTTTTGAAGTTGATAGTGTTCAGGATTTTTACCTTGTAGCCATTCTTCAACATGGCCTGCCCACATTCGAGAACTATCGTTCCTTTCGGATCTGTAACCACGAATGATACCGGAAAATTCTTGGAATCACATTGCAGCAGATTCGGCTTGATAAAGAACCTTGTCTTACCGCTGCCGGAGCCGCCGACTACCAGCACATTTTTGTTCCGGGAGTTCTTCGGATCAGGTGGGCGGTTGGACATCATCAGGCGTTCTGTTTTGGTGAGGATGATATTGTCCTCGAACTTTGGAGCCATGAACGGCTCGATATCTTTTGGTCCGCCCCACCGGGCAGAGCCGTACTCCATGCCGTGACGGTACTTCTTGGCGTTTTTGCCTTTCAGGTACACCGCCAGCCGCATTCCAGCGCCGCAGCACAGACCAATGAACAAGTCAAATAGGTGCAGACTGGGCAGCGGATTTGAAAATGCAGCCGGGAGCGTATCCATCAGCGATACGATTTTGTCGCCAAGTTCCTTACCCGCAGCCAGCCGCCATGCCTCGCCCAGATTGGTGGCCAGCAAGCCAATTACCACATAGGGCAGATAGAGCGCCAGCAGCTTGGAAAGCTTCTTTTTGCTCATAGGCCACGCTCCTCCTGCTTGTGCCGCACTTTGTCCGGCAGATTTGCGATAGTCTGTGCCAGATCGTGCAGCTTTGCCAGCACGGAAGGACGCTTGGTTTTATCCAGCACCGATGCCGAATATTCCTTGAAAGCTGCGCTCAAAGCGTCAGTGTCCTGTGCCTTGAAGTAGATCAGATACCGGGGCGGCGTGCAGGACAGGTCTT
>OOAK01001987.1_pt1 | contig 11262 bp, 8 predicted proteins | sample 1671811 | NCBI WGS metagenome assembly OOAK01 (sample SAMN06348195, study PRJEB24527) | human gut metagenome | biome: human gut; feature: ankylosing spondylitis patient; material: feces | host: Homo sapiens | place: China | collected 2015-10 | reverse complement strand
GGCCGAAGCACACGGTGTAGGTGAAGAACGCGTTGAGGCCCATGCCGGCGGCCTGAGCATACGGAACGTTGGCGAACAAGCCCATGACGAGCGTGCCCGCGATGGCTGCGATGATGGTTGCAAGGAACACGCCGCCCCACGGCATTCCCGTTTGCGACAGTATCTGTGGGTTGACGATGATGATGTACGACATTGCGAAGAACGTGGTCAGACCGGCCATGACCTCAGTGGACACGGTGGTGCCGTTCTCCTTAAGATGGAAGAACTTTTCCATTTTTCCCTATCTCTATTTCTCTTGGGTTGGTAGGAACGTTCCGACTATTGGGCGGCGCGTTCCGGCGAGAATTGCGACTCGCCTTGTGGAATCGTGGGATTCCGAACAAGGCTTAACCGTAACACTTGAGTGAGTCATGAAGATTTCGTAAAGCGCGACACGCCCGGATGACGGCAAGTCCAAGCATGACCGTAAATTGTTCACCTGTAAACCACAGACCGTTGGTTGGAGCGTGCAAGCGCTCACGAAGTTTGGTTCGCCAAGCCAGCGCAGGTTGAGAGATATAAGCCCGTCAAGGGCCGGCGAAGGTCGCTTCGCGAGATTATATTGCTCTGCCTGTGCGCAGGGCTTTTTTGTTGCCCGGCCGAAAGTTCCGAACTCCAAGTCAACGGCCGACTTAGGAAGGAACGCCATGAAGAGGCCCGAAAAGGAAGCGGTGGTCGCCCAGCTTACGGATAAGTTCCGTGAAGCTGACGCTATCTACCTGACCGAGTACCGCGGGCTTACCGTTCCGCAGATCTCTGAACTGCGCGAAAAGCTAGGCCGCGATACTTCCTACACTGTGGCTAAGAACACGCTGATTCGCATCGCAGCCAAGGAAGCTGGCATCGAAGGTCTCGATGAGATCCTCGCCGGTCCGACCGCTGTGACCTTCGTGAAGGGTGACTTCATCGAAGCTGCGAAGACCCTGCGTGACTTCGCCAAGACCAATAAGGCACTGATCATCAAGGGCGGCTTCGCTGATGGCACCGTCTACGATGCTGAAGGTGCTCAGAAGCTGGCAGACCTCAAGTCTCGCCCGCAGCTGCTCGCCGAGTTCGCCGGCGACATCAAGGCTACGATGTCCAAGGCCGCGTACCTGTTCAACGCTCTGCCGACCAAGGCCGTGCGTACGATCGATGCGCTCCGCGAGAAGCAGGAAAAGGCTGCCTGATTTCATTGCGGTTAGCCGCGTGAATGATAGTGACCATAAAAGAAAAATAATTGTTTTAGGTGACGGTCACCTCTTCAATCAAACCGTCGCCAAGAATGAAAGGAAGCCATTATGGCTAAGTACACCAACGATGAGCTGCTCGAAGCTTTCGGTGAGATGACCCTGGTTGAGCTCTCCGAGTTCGTCAAGGCTTTCGAAGAGAAGTTCGACGTCGAGGCTGCCGCTCCGGCTGCTGTCGCCGTTGCTGCTCCGGGCGCTGCTGCTCCGGCTGAGGAAGAGAAGGACGAGTTCGACGTCATCCTCTCCGCCGTTGGCGACAAGAAGATCCAGGTCATCAAGGCCGTCCGCGCTATCACCTCCCTGGGTCTGGCTGAGGCCAAGGCTCTGGTCGACGGCGCTCCGAAGGCTGTCCTGGAGAAGGCCAAGAAGGAAGACGCTGAGAAGGCTAAGTCCCAGCTCGAAGAAGCCGGCGCTACCGTCGAGCTCAAGTGATTCGCGCGGCTTGAAGCCGCATATCACAATCTTGAGTGGAAACCCCGTTCGCCACAAGGCGGCGGGGTTTTCCGCATATTACGGGATTTTCTTTCGCTGACGATCCAATAAAATCCGATTTAGGCATGAATGCTTCCATATCGTGCCATACAATGGGGGAATTAGGCGAAAGTTGTCAATTAATCGCGTCATAATCCTGAAATACGTGGCAAGGCATGACACAATGACAAGTAGTGGTATGTGTGAAAGGAAGGCCGACAACGGTGAGCGAAGATCAACGAACGGCACAGCAGTGGACCGTCAAGGTTGATGGAACCGAACTGAAGAAGCTGGGCAGCGGCGAAAGCGTGGAAATCGGCCGCAAGCCGTTACGTCCTCTGGCGGATGACGGATTCGCGCGCCTTGACATTATGGATACGAACAAATCCATGTCGAAACGGCATGCCATTGTTTCAGTCGACGCGCAGGGCAACGCTTCCGTACGTGATCTCAAGTCGACCAATGGTTCGTTTGTAGTGGCCGACAACGGCCAATTGATGCGTCTGCCCGCGGATGAGGATTTCAAACTGCCATCCACGCCAATGACCTTGCAATTCGGCGACGTACGCGTCACTTTTGAACGTGACAGCGTGAGCGCCATGCCCGAATCCGAGAGTACCACGTCAGCTCCGGTATCTAATCTGTTCTCCTATGCAGTGTCCGATGAGGCGTCGCAGGAGCCCGACGCCGCCGATATGTCGGTCGACGACATTCTCAATCTGCGTGCCGGAGAGCCGACCGCATTGTTCAACGCGCGCAACGTCGCCAATCGTGTGAATCTCATGCAACGCTCCGAACGTCAGTCTTTCGCGCCAGTTCGATCCAACGAGCCGGATTATGGGGATCTCCCGTCCGTTTCGCTGGTGCAGCATAACGACGTCGTGGATAACGCGCCACGTGACCTCTTCGCCGACGCCGCAGCCGAGGCAGATGCCGTGGCGGAACAGCAGGCGGCGGAAGAAGGGGCCAAGAAGAACGCCGCCGAAAAGGAAAAGCCGGCTATGCTGCCCGAATCCCAATCGCGGACGCAAGCCATCGCAGGCAACGACGTCGAGCACGACACGATTCCCGTGAGCAAACTATTCAGCGCAAGACCAAGCAAGCCGATTATCGTGGCATTGCCGGATAGCAGCGACATGCCTGAACAACAAGCGGAAAAAACGCACGAGCAGCGCAATGAAATTGCAGAACAATCCGGTACCAATCCGATTCAACCGGAAGAAGCGGCGCAGCGGGCCGACGACGAGCGTTTCAGGCCGCATAACACGGAGCAGCCACAGATTGTGAGCGAGCCGACACCGGACGAAACCAGCGTATTCAAACCGGCTTTTGAACCCGGATCGGTGTTCGATCGAGTCGCCAAGGGAGAGCTTGCCAAGCAGGAACAGACCATTGAAGTCGACGGACTGACGTCGGATGATGCCAAACGCACCGACGATTTCACCGTGCAGTTCGAGATGGCACGTCATCCGGAGCTGCTGCCGTTCCTTGCCATGAACCCGTCGCTGTACGACGATTTGTACGCATGGCTGGGAGCTTTGGGCAATGCAGACATCGACGCGGCCCTGTCACATAATCCGGGGTATGCGGAATACCGCAAAGCGGTAGGGAAGTGAGTCAATACATGAGCGAAAGCAACGAGACCGTCACCGCGCTGGATCGTATTCGGGGGTGGCGTGAGAAGTACCGTCTTGGTCTATCGCCGTCGCCGCTTGAGGACGTGACGCAGCTGAGCGCCCAGCTTGACATGACGCATGCGCATCCGTCCGGCATCGCGCAGCTGTTCGCCAGCGGGCATGTGCAACTTGATTCCTTGTTCCGCGACAACGGCATGTTGCGTGCCGCCGGGCGTCGTGTGGAGCGTGTGCTCGACGATCGTGAGGCGAAAAGCCGTGTCAGCGGTGTGGGCGAACTGTCTTTGGTGGTTGGCGTGGCCATCTGGAAAGGCAACCAGATGCCGGTACTCATGTATCCGGTCGAGGTGCGCAAAGAAGGACGCAATATTGAAAACGGCACGGTGATCGCGTTCACAGGGCGCGTACGCTTGAATGCGGCTTTCGCCGCCGTGCTGCGCGAGAACAACGTCGTATTGGACGAGTCCAAGCTGTTCGACGGTTCGAATTACGAAAGCGGCACGCCGGAAACATCCGCGGTGTTCGCTGCCATCACACGCCTTGCGGCCAACGCGTTCCCTGATTTTGAGATCGAACGGCACATTATTCTCGGATGCTTTATGGATCCGGCATCGCAGATGCTGGTGGAAAGCCGGAAGATCATCGACCAGTTGGCGCAAGGTCCGACCGGCAATACCGCCTTGGACGCTTTGGCGGGAGACAAGTCCGCCGCCGAAGCGTTGGAAGGTGCCGAAATTCCGGAGTACAGTCCGTTTGATGCCGATCCTCATGGCGAGTATGAGGTCGGCGATGCGGACAATACCGTCCGATACGCCTCGCAGCTTGCTTCCGCGGGCCATTCGCTGTTTGTGGATAGTGCGATCGCCAACAATACCGCCGAGCAGGCCGCGGCGATTGCGTCGCGTTGCGTGATGAACGGACGGTCTGTGCTCTATGTGCCGTGTGTGACCGATCAGAAGCGTCGTTTTGTACAGGCCGTTGCCGCAAACGAAATGAGCGGACAGCTGCTGGATATCGCCGATGATGGTGCCAACGCTGCGATTGACCGTCAGCTGATTGCAGCCGTCGGCTTCCAATCGGGGGTTGCTTCCTCCCGTTTTGATCAGATTGCCGATGAGCTGGTTGGCGTGCGTTCGCGTTTGACCCGTTATCTGGGCGATCTTCACGGCGTGAGTCAGGAGTGGGGTGTATCCGCCTACCAGACGATTCAGAATCTCGCGCAGATTGCGGCATTGCCCACCCATCCGACCACGCATGTGCGTTTGAACAAGCAGACCGCGCATTCCATCGCGGACAAGATCGAGGATTGGGCTGCGAAACTGCAGCGTGCGGGCGAGCTTGGCGAATACACCATTACGGAGAACGACACCGCATGGTATAAGGCATCGCTGTATTCCGAAGAGGAGGCGGTGAGCGCATACCAGCGTGTGGTTGAGCTGTTGCGCAAGGTGTTGCCCGCCACCCGCGAGCAGGTGGCCAGTACGGTACAGACCTGCGGATTCCCGATTCCCACGACCGCGCAGGAGTGGAGCCGTCAGGTCATGGTGCTGAAGAACCTGCGCCGTGTGCTTGACGTATTCCAGCCGGAGATTTTCGAACGTGACATTGCATCCATGATCGAGGCGACCAAGCCGAAGGCCGAGCGCAAGGCCGAAGGTACGTCCATGGGCTTTTGGGAGCGTCGCCGCCACATCAAGGAAGCCAAGGGTTTGCTGCGCGTCGGTGCCCAAGTGGAGAACCTGCATGAGGCGTTGCTGGTGGTGTCCAAGCAGGCCGATCAGTGGCATATGTTCGTGCCTCATGGCGGCTGGCCGGTATTGCCCGCCAAGCTGGATGACATTATCGAAACGCAGGAGAATCTCAATCGGGATATGACCGCGTTGAATGCGGTGCTTGCCACAACTCCGCAGGGCGGCAATCTTGAAACCGTTGATTTCAATCAGGTCGAAGAGCGTTTGAAGGCCCTGTATGACGATAAGCAGTCGCTTGATATTCTGCCTGAGCGCGCCCGTCTGGAACGTGAATTCCATTCGGTCGGCCTCGACGAGCTGGTCGAAGATCTGAACAATCGTGGCGTTGCCAACGATGCCGTTGCAGGGGAACTGCAGCTGGCATGGTGGACCACGGCGTTCGAAGACATCGTGAAATCCTCCGCGATCATTTCCAATCAGGATGGGTCGGCATTGCAGGGCGCTGCGGAGCGGTTCGCCCAGGTCGATGTGGAACATGTGCGTTCGGTCGGTCCGATGGTGGCGCAGGAATCCATGCGCCGTCTGTGCGACATGCTGTTCTCGCGTACGCAGGAGGCCAATCTGCTGCATACCACGCTTGCCGGCGCCCGTAATGTTTCGCTGAACTGCCTGCATAAGGAGCATCCGCAGATTCTCGCCGCGGCGAAGCCTATTCTCGTTGCGACTCCTGCCACGCTTGCGGCCATCACCGATCCGGCGCCATTGGCCGACGTCGTGATCATCGATGCCGCAGCGCATATTCAATCCATCGAACTGCTCAGCATCATCAGCCGAGCCAAGCAGGTGGTGGTGATCGCGCATCGCGAAACCGTCACTTCCGACGGTCTGAAGCGTCTCATCGCATTGCTGCCGAGCGTGAAAATCGCCAATCGTCCTGTTCGCCGCGCGCCGAAGCTCAACGCGTTCCTGGAATCGGAAGGCTACGGTTCCGTGCCCTTCGACGTGGCCAGGGAAGGCGCGCAGGGCGAGGTCGCCTACCATTTTGTGGCCGATGCCAATGGCGTGCCGGTCATCACGTCCGGACTGGTGGAAAGCAGCCAGCAGGAAATCGACGAGGTGGTCAGGCTGATCACCAAGCGTGCCGCCGGTTTCACGATCGTGCCCGCATCGTACATGCTTACCGTGGTGACGCTGACCCATACGTTCCGCACCCGACTGGGAGCCGAGCTTAAGGCGATCGCCAATAAGAACAAGGCCATGGGCATGTTCTTGCGTCATGTGCGCATCGTGGACATTTCCGATGTGGCCGGCGCGCATGCCACCGATGCGATTCTTGCGATGTGCTACGCGAAGACTTCTCATGGAAGGCTGCTGCAACAGTTTGGAGCGTTGGAATCCGAAGGCGGACGGGGTATGTTGCTGGATGCGTTGGCCGTGCCGGATCGTCATCTTGACATCGTGTCCGCATTCTCGTCAGCTGACATGGATGACGAGCGCCTGCACCAAGCTGGTCCGAAGATGCTGAAAACGGTGCTTCGCTGGGCGGAACAGCTCGATGACAGCGTGGTGCGCCCAGTCGTCAAGACGAACGGTTCGAACGTATTGCTCAACGATCTTGCCGACCGTATTCGTGCCCGCGGTTTGAATGTGGCCGTCGACTACGGTTTCGACAATGGTTCCAAGCTGCCGCTGGTGGTTGGCCTGAACGACAAGCCGTTCGCATTGGCCGTGCTTACCGACGATGCGCAGTTCATGGGATTGCAGTCCACCAGGGAACGCCACCGCGTGCTTTTGCAGAACATCGAATCGCTTGGCTGGTCCGTTATGACCGTGTGGAGCGTTGGCGCGTTCGTGAATCCAGACAAGGAAGTGGATCGCATCGTGGCACGCTTGAGCGACCTGTATCAGGAGGTCAAGTGAGCGTCGACGAACCCTCCATCCAAGAGTCCGCGGAATCTGACCAGCCTGCCGTGCGTGTGGTGTCCGGATACTCCGCCACCCGCCGTACGGCGCGCAAACACAAGCGTGTGGTTCGGCAGGGTACGGAACTGTTCGATGGCGTCAAGCTTGAACCGTCCGATGTGCTTACCGAACGCCAGCGCAATGCTGACGACGACAAGCGTATTCTGGGCGAGCTGCCACCGCATTGGGGCGTGTTCTCCGAGCGGGAGCGCTGACGTTTGTCTGCTATACGGGAGGTTCTGATACGTTCAGACCTCCCGAATTTCATATATTCCGCATGATGGTGCTGCGGATTCGCTTGGGAATGCCGTTACGAACCGATGATGGCGATGATCGCGCTGTATTCTTGGGCCTGCAATACGGTTGCCGCCTCATGAGGAGGCATGGCAAACACCGCAAGCGTGTTGCCGTCCGCATTCCGTGAAGGTTTCGCGGTCAATATCGCTCCCGTGCACAGCTCACGTAACGACACCGCATCCATATCCGGTACCGTTTCCGGCGTGGCCTCGCTGAACATCGTGGCGCTGGAAAGCGTCACCGTATCGCCAATCGTCAGACTGTCGGCGGAACTCGCCAACCGAACTTCGACCGCCGTATATCCTTTGGGAACAACGGGGGAAGCGCGAGCCATGGCCGAGGTGACGATGCTGCCTTCCGCAATATCCACTTGGGCAATCAGCCCGACGGCATCATCGATATCGTGAGCAACGCTGCGCAGGGCCTCATCGTATGGAATATCTCGCAAAGCAAGCGAATCCGCGGAAATCACGCCGCCTTTGGCGATGGACTTCGCCGCAATGACGACGGATTGCGTGGAAATCGTCAATCGCACGCACTGCAGGGCCGCGAATATGGCAAGTCCGGCGCACAGCGAAGCAAGTAGACGATGCAATTGCGCGTTTCGTCGTCGTCGATGAGGCGCCGAAGACGAAACGCGGTTCGTGTGTTTGCCGTCCGTGCCTTGCAGACGTTGGCTAAGGTCATGAAAAAAGGTCACCATTCATGCATGATGACCTTACGAATAGTTGCTGCGCAAGCCGGATCGAGGGTTGTGGTCGGAGGATGCGAGTTATCCACAGGATTCGGCGTGTCGCCTTGTTTTCCAAGGTTTGCTGACCCTGGTTATTTGGCTCGTTTCCTTGCTTCGGCTGCTCGGTTACGTGTATTCGTTTTCGCTCACTTGGACTTGTCGGTGCGATAGAAACCAGATCCCTTGAATTCGATCGGCGGGGCGGAATACACCTTGCGGACCTGCTCTTCGCCGCATTCCGGGCAAACGGTGATCGGATCGTCGGTGAATGACTGCTGTTCGGTGAAATCGTAGTTGCAGTTCTTGCAACGGTAATGGTAAGTAGGCAAAGTATCCTCGCTTCAACCAGGTTCTCAAATTTCTTAACGGGACATATCCTAGTACGTTCCCTGAGACGGCTGCGTGAACGTCTTATCTTCGGACGTCTTATTCGCGTATGGCCGTAAATCCGTTCGGAGTGAGCACGCCATCGACGGGAATATCGTGGTCTTCGTGCGGAACAGGCTTGTCCGTCGGTTCCCACGGCCAGCAAACCGCCACCACCCGTGCGCCGGCCGCACGATACTCGAGCGCGCGGTCATACCACCCTCCGCCACGTCCCAGACGGAATCCCTCTTGGTCGACGGCAAGGGCGGGAACAATGATCAGACCGGCGTTTTTCAGCGCTTCAGGTCCGTTTGCGCTATTGCCCGGCTCTTGCGGGCGGTGCGTATTGATGGACCCGTCGCTGTTGGTCTGGTCCTGCAGATCGTGAATGTCGCCAAGTTCGCTCCAGCCAATATCCATGCCGGATCCGAGCCGTGGCACCAGCACGTGGCAATTCGAATCGAATAATGCCTGCAGCATCGGCATCATCGACATTTCGCTGCCCATGGACGCGAATGCGGCCACCGTGGTGAACGAATGAATGAGATTCGCCTTCCGCGCCTGTTCGGCCAACTTACGGCCGGCTTCCAGTCGTTCCTCCTTACTGGTCTGCTTTCTTCGTGCGATTGCGTGTGCGCGCCATTGCTTTTTCAGCTCACGTTGGTTCGCGGCTTCGTCACAGACGCTGTTTTCCATGACGTCGGCTTGCATGTTCGTGGTCATACCGCATGTTGTACCACGGGATGGTTGCGCGAAATCGGAAATGTTATGCGTATGGCAGAATGAGGGCGTGACGATTTTGCGATCTTTACGGGGCATGATGCGTTCGGATCCCAATGCCATTGATGCTCCGCGGTTCATTCAGGCACATGGGCTTCACGTTCCCATAATCCTGCGTCCGCTGACTACTGACGACTGCGACGAATGGAACGAAGTCCGCTGGCGCAACGACGATTGGTTGAAGCCTTGGGAATCCGGGGATCCGGTGCATGGCGCGTCGATGTCGTTCAACGAGTGGGTGCGTGCGATGCGACGCAACGAGCGAAACGGCACCGGAGTGGTGTTCGCCATCGAGCATCATGGGCGTATCGTAGGCCAGATTTCGTTAGGGGCCATCTGCTATGGCGCCATGCGTACCGGCGTGGTTGGCTATTGGGTCGATGAACGGTGTGCGGGGCATGGATATGCGCCGATGGCTGTTACGCTATTGGCTGATTGGGCGATGTTCGACCCTTCCGGACCGCAATTGCATCGTGTGGAGATCGACTTGCTTCCCGAAAACGAACGTTCACGTAAGGTGGCACTCAAAGTGGGGGCATCCTATGAGGGGATGCGCAAGGCGTACATGTTCGTGAACGGGCAATGGCGTGACCATGAATCGTATGCGTTGCTGCCGGAGTACGCACCGAATGGCTTTACCGCGCGGTTGATGGGCGAGTGAGCCGTTGGCGAGGTTAGACACGCGCTTTCGCGCACATGTTCGACACGCGGGGGCGTGCACCCCGGAGAATGTCGGAATGTCACCTATTCTTATGAGTTATGGGTTATGAATCGTTAAGCACGGTTGTGGTGCTTGCGATTGTGATTATTCTCATGGTTTTCTGGCTGCCCAAACGGACGGTCAAAGGCATGAAGCGGGTAATCGAGCACCGAGAGGACCGCTTTTCGCCGTCGCTGCATCTGGTGGATGCCGACAGTGGAACGCGATTCTCCGATGAGACCGCCGCAAAGGCGAAAGGGGCGATAATGCAGTCCAACGAGACGCATGAGGGCAAGCTGACCGACGAAAGGATCGCGCATGTCCGTGCCCTTCGTCGTGCCGCGATCCGCAGAAGGCGGATTATTGTTGTCTCGATGCTGGTGATCACAATCGTCGTGTTGATGTGTGCGTTTGTGTTGCATTTCAGTCCGTTGTTTGCTTTGATTCCTGCGTCGCTGCTTGCTGGAGTGCTCGCTTTGGGGGTGAGAGCCGCCAAGCAGGCCGCAGCGTGGGAGCGGAAAGTCGCCAAGTATCGTTCCAAGATGAGGAAGCGTGCTGCGGCAGAGCGCAAGCGCGCCCAGGAAGAGCAGGCGGAGCGCGCTCGTTTGCGGGAGCAGGAGCTTGCGGAAATTCGCAGGATCGCCGAATCTCAGGTGCCGACCGATGTTATGCCGGAAGGTGAGATCCGTCAGGCGATCGATCGCGGCAAGGCCGACCGTGATGTTGTTGTAAGCAAACGCAAGGAGGAAACCGAAGCGAAATCCGCTGCGGAACCGAACGTTGTGGATGCGCAAGTCGTGCCGGATAAGAAGAACGGTCTGTCCATCCACGATGAGCGTGATGAAATCGCCAAAACCGAGGGTGTGGATGCATGCGATGCGGATTCGTCCGCCGTGGCCGGCGCGTCGCAGGATCTGATTTCGTTCTCGTTGGGATCGCCACGCAACGGTAACGATATCGCGCAGGACGCTCCGGAAAGCATGGAAATCAAATCCACCCGTCAGGTGGCCAAGGCCGTGCCTCCGACTGCGAGTACGGTTTCCGACAATGCCGAGCCGTTGATTGTGCCGACCGACGCGATCAGCAGCATGGATTCCGACGAGGCCGCAGCCCGTGTGGAGGCTGGTGTGCATCTGCAGGACGTGGATACCGTGGGATTCCACGACTCTGAAGTCAGCGCCGACGTTGAGGCTCCCAGCGTCACCTCCGATTCCCTGGGCGTGGGTTTGGCGTCCATCATGGCCCGTCGCGGGGCGTGACGGAGGGAAAGCGAACGCACGAAACGCACGAAACATACGAACAAGCGTAAAGAACATCAGCCTGAAACCGCATGGTTTCAGGCTTTTTCGTATATTTTGCT